>Ga0105045_10003810_pt1 | contig 13028 bp, 10 predicted proteins | sample MAT02_FD_78089 | JGI IMG/M metagenome (GOLD analysis project Ga0105045, IMG submission 78089) | Freshwater microbial communities from Lake Fryxell liftoff mats and glacier meltwater in Antarctica - MAT-02 (megahit assembly) | ecosystem: Environmental > Aquatic > Freshwater > Ice > Liftoff...
GGAGTAAGAACAGCTTTAGAAAGAAGACAGCAGGAAGATGTAAATGTTTTTGATGATCTATAATGAATAGCATCAATAACGTCTTAGGTAATCCCAAATTTATAAACACTCTATACTTTAGAGAGGCTGCTATAGACTACAAGAAGAACGGAGGTAGATACACACTAGCTCCAATGGGTAGTAAGGAGTGGTATGATTTCTGGGAAGAACAAGAACGTAGATGTTTGTATGGTTATAAGGTAGGGGGAGTTAAGATCTCTGGTAGGCATTACTTTTATATGAACTTTACACAACTTAGAAAAGTTGATTAAAAGAATAAAGGTAAGAAAGTAGCATATAAGGATTATGATTTTCCTTCGTTTTATGAGATAGACTATGATTGGTTTTGGTACAAGGAAATAGCTTGGCATGGTTGCACTAAGGCTACTTTAGATAAACTGCACTTATGGAGAAACCCAACTTCTAATGATGAAGGAGATTATGGTGGTGGAAAACACTTAGGTTGTTTGAAAACACGTAGAGCTGGTTTTAGTTATAAAGAAGGTGCGGATGGAGTTTATAATTATAACTTTATTCCCGGGAGTAAGAGTTATTACTTTGCAGCAATAGAACAATACCTAACTACTGATGGTATTCTAAACAAGGTTCAATACAACCTTGAGTTCTTAAATCAAAATACAGATACATATTGGCTAAAGAACAGGATGGAGAAGAACACACTTCTACATCAAAAAGCTAGTTATATAGATGAACATAAAAATGTAAAAGGTGTACTATCAGAAATTATTGGAGTTATTGTAAATGACCCAGATAAGGTTCGTGGTAAAGATGGTATAAAAATAGTATATGAGGAAGCAGGGTCTTTTAAAGATTTGAAAAGAGCTTTAGCTATATCTACTCCTTCTGTTACAGAAGGTAAAACTTTAACAGGACAAATTTCAGTATTTGGTACAGGTGGAGAAGAAAAAGGTTTAGATATGGATGGTCTAGAGGAGATATTTAAAAATCCTAGACTATTTGATATGCTAACTTTTGAAAATGATTGGGAAGAAGGGTATCAAGGAACTGAATGTGGTGTTTTTATTCCTACTTATATGGCTAATCCATCTATTATGGATAAGCATGGAAATGCAAACATACAGGAAGGTGTTGATTATGAAAACAAGATAAGAGTTGAAAAGAAGAAATCTAGAGATTCTAGAGACTATGATTTAAGAATAGCGGAAAACCCTTTACGCCCTAGTGAAGCCTTACTTCGTATAGGTAGTAACATATTTCCAAAAGCAGAACTACTAGAACAGCAGAATAGGATTCTTAGAAGTAAGGAGTTAATGGGTTTATTAAATCATGGAGAAATAGTAAATGTAGCAAATAAAGGACCTGTATTTCAAGTAAGTGAAAATGCTAAACCTTTGTTAAAGTATCCACATAAAGATGACGAGGATATAAGAGGTTGTGTTACTATGTTTGAAGCACCTTTGCGATGTAAGTATACTACTAAAGGAGGTGTGGTAACTACGGGTGTACCTGATGATGTATATGTAATAGTATTAGATCCATATTATAAGGATGATCCTAAAGGTAAAAAATCTACTATTTCTTTAGGTGCATGTTATGTAGTTAAGCAAACTAGTTTATACTTTTCAAATAAGACAGAACAAGATGTTGCTTGGTTTGTAGGAAGACCCGGAAAAACTGGTGATCTGTTTGAGATTGTATTGAATTTGTCTGAAATGTATAATGCACAAATACAAAGTGAGATTAGTGGTGGAGGTCAAGGATTAGTGGATTATTGTAGAGACAAGAAAAAACTACACCGATTAATGTTTGAACCTATCTATATAAATAAGACGGAAGTAGAAAAGATTTCTAAAAACCGAAGTTATTTAATGGATATTCAAGCAGACAGAAAGCGGCAAGGTTTAATTTATTACGCAGATTACCTAAAAACTGTTGTCGGATTAGATGAAAATGGAAATGAAATGCTAAATTTGCATTACGTATTTGACCTTGGGTTAATTGACGAACTTTTAAAATTCAATGATGATGGCAACTTCGATAGAATATCAGCACAAGTAGTAAAGATGTTCACATTGAAAGAAAAGAATCAAGAAAGGTTGAGAAGAAAGCCCAGAACAACTACATCTATATTAGGTACAAGGTCTTTATTTAGCAATCCTAGTTATATTAAAAACAACGGTTTAGAATTTTTACTAAAAGATGATATAATATGAGTAAAGATACAGTAGATAGAGTACGGTATAGTGGTGCAAAACCTTTGCAAACTATTCCTTATTCTAAAAAGGATAAGGTTTGGAGAGAGAATAATGTAGATTATTATATAAACGCTTCTTCTTTTCAAGCGGTACATACTAATATAACAAAAGATGAGATAGGTAGTATGGCTGACTGGTACGATGTTTACAATAACAAGATAGACGAAAAGCTATTTAGTTATGTAACCAATCCTTTAAGCGCTACTAATGAGATATACAAGAAGTTCCCTGCAAAGATAAGAGCCTACAATGTCATCTGTCCTACTATAGACCTGTTAATAGGTGAGTACTCTAAAAGACCTTTTAAATTCGATGTTGTTAATACTGATGGAGAAGGAGTAATGAATAGCTTCTTAGAAGCTAAGTATGAAACTTTTAAAAAGAATATAACAGATAGAATGGTACAAGAGCTTGAAAGAGCCAAAGGTGAACCATTAACAGAGGAAGAAGTTCCTAACCCAGCATTAGTTACCGAGGACTTTAATAGTAATTATAAAGATCTTAGAGCTATAAAAGGTTACAAAGCACTAAAGATAATACAGAACGAAGAAAAGCTAAAGGAGAAATTTAAAGATTTATTTAAAGACTGGTGTATAGCTGGAGTAGTTTCTACATCTAAAAATGTTAAATTTTCTACTATACAGTACGAAAGATTATCCCCTATTTGGACTAGTGTTAATAAAGCTCCTAATACTAAAAACTTTGAAGATGGTTCAGATGCTGCTACTAAGTTTACGATAACTATTGCGGATTTGGTAGATTTGTTTTATGATGAGTTAAAAGAAGCTGAAATAGTAAAACTAGAAGAAGATAGAAATTCTTTTAGATATAACCTATATACACACTTTTCTGTAAATTCTAACAAGTCAGACGAAAGTGCTTTAGATAAAGTAGACCTATACTATTGTACTTGGAAAAGTAGAAAACAAATAGGAATTTTAAGCTATTTTGATCCTACTACTAATGAGCCTTTGTCTATGGAAGTAGATGAAGCTTATCCAGTAGATAAAGAAAGAGGAGAATCAATCGAATGGTTATGGGTTAATGAGGTTTGGGAAGGGTGGAGAGTAAATGATATTTATTTAGGAATACAACCTATAGGTGTACAAAGAAATGAGATGAACAATTTTTCATCTTGTAAGTTACCTATAAACGGAAGAAGATTTTCAGATACAGAATCTAAAAATGTATCTTTAGTAACTTTGGGTATGCCTTATCAAATTATGTTTATGGTATTGAATTACCGTATAGAACTAACTATAGCTAAATCAAAAGGAAAGATATTGCTACTAGATAAAAATACAGTTAATAGTACTGGAGAAGGTGGAGACGAAAAAACATTTTACTACGCAGAAGCTTTAGGCTATATGCTATTAGATAGAGATGCTGATGGAGTAGATAGAATGTGGAATCAGTATACAGCAGTTGATATGAGTTTGTTTGAAAACATACAACAACTCATACAAATAGCTAATTTTTATAAGGATGGATGGGAAGAGCTATTGGGAATAACGAGACAACGTAAAGGTAATATAAGTACTTCTGATGGCTTAGGTGCTAGTCAAGAAGCAATATTTAGAAGTTCAGTTATAAGTGATATTATATTTTCTGGTTTTGACGAGTTTGTAGAAAGTGAACTACAAGGACTATTAGATCTAAGTAAATTTGCTTGGGTTGATGGTAAACTTGGATACTACAGAAATGATGATGGAAGAATGGAATTGTTTTCTATTGATCCAGATGATTATCTAGCTTCTCAGTTAAATGCATTTGTAGAGTTAAATTCTAACATACAACCTAAGTTAGAACTAATGAAGCAGCAAATAAATGCATTAGCACAGAGAAAAGATGTTAAACTTACTACTGTTGCAGATCTAATTTATACTGATAGCTATGCTGAACTAAGAGCAAAGCTTAAAAAAGCAGAAACTGTTGAAATGGAAATAGCTAGACAGAATCAAGAAAGTGAACAAGCAGGTAAAGCGGAACTTGAACAGATAAGAAAAGATTATTTAGTATTTCAGAACTTCTTGGATATACAGAAGCAAGAAGCAGAGTGGGATCGTAAAGATAACAATACTTATATCAAAGGAGAGATTGATGGAAGATTGGCAAAAGATCCTTCTGGTATGGATATTGATTTAAGTAGCGTAGAAGCAGAATCTAATAAAAGATTAGATAGGTTACACAAAACAAGTGTTGAAAGAGAAAAAATTGCTTCTACTGAAAAAATAGCTGTTATGAATGATAAGACCAAAAATAAAGAGATTGCCGCATCCCTCAAAAACAAGGTGTCAGGTGAGAAATAGATGAAAAGATTGCTATAAGTTTTAAATTGTTTTTGAATTAGTAACAGAAAAGTATTAACTAAACTATAATTAAACTAAATTTGAATTGTTATGAAGATCACAAAGTATTTAGACCCAACAAATCCCGGAGGCGGAGGTGCTGCCTTTGGGGAAGCTTTTAATCTTTTCGGAGAAGATAAAGAAGAAAGCGGAAATGCAGGTGCTGGCTCTCAAGGAGAAGCAGATCAGTTAGCAAAAGATAATGCAGTATTTGAGGCATTGTCTATAAAAGATGTAGCAAGTTTAACTAATGACGAAAAAGCCACATTAGCAGACTTAACAAAAAAGTATGATACCCAAGCAATAGATGCTGATGGTAAAGCTATTGATGCTAACGATAAAAAAGCAGAGGAAGATAATCAAAAGAAGTTAGATGCAATTAAAGCAAAACCTGCGCTGCAAAGAACTGTAGAAGAGCTTAACTTTCTAAAAGATAATGATAAGCAGAAGCTAAGTGTGTATGAGCAAGTAGACACTATATCAGGTATTGCAGTTGCAGTTGATTATGGAGATGCTAGCCCTGATAGTCCAGAAGGTATACTAAAAAGAGAAGATGTTATTAGAGATCAAGCAGCATCTAATTATGATGCACAATTGAAAAATGACTATCCTCTTGCTTACAACTTTCTATTACACTTACAAGCAGGAGGTAGCCCTACAGAGTTTTTGAATACTAATACTGACGATTTTAATGCTATAAACTTTACTAAGGACGATAAAGGAACACAAGAAGCCTTTTATAGGAGAGCATTAGCACTCAAAGGTAATACTTCTGATCAAGTAGATGCTATAGTTCAGTATGCTAAGGATAAAGGTAAATTGTACGAACAAAGCTCAGTAGAACTGTCTAACCTTCAAAAGCAACAGAATAAAGACGAGCAAGACAGGGAGGTACAAGCTAAGAAGGTTAAACAACAAGAGATTCAATTGGTTAATAACTATAACACTCAAGTTAAGACCGCTTTGGAAAAAGGCATATCTGGAGTTCTTATTCCTTTGACAGAAAGAAAAGAGTTTGCATCTTTTGTAGATTCCACTACTTATGTAAGAGATGGAAAATTGATTTCATATAAAGTGTTAGACGCATCTAATCTTAATGAGGAACTTGCCGCAAGTTACTTTAAGTTTAAAAAAGGAGATTTGTCTAAAGTAGTAGCTAATAAAGCGGCTAGTTTAAATGCAGATAAAATAAGAACAGCGGCAAAAACTAGATTAGTTATGAAGGCTAATACAGGTGCAGATAAGAAAGAGTATGTAGGAATGAAGGATATATAATTTAAACCAATAAAAAACAATTAATAATTATGCCACGTAATTTTAAATATCAAGTAAAAGAGCAGGTTTTCGATGGACAGAGTATGTTGGATGAAACAAACTTCTACCATCAAAACCACGGTAAAGTTTCCGAGTTAACTCGCAAACTTACTTATGTATTAGGTGACTATGCTAAGAAGTATCCAATTTCAATGATGACAATTGGTAATCTAGCTAGTGTTAATGCTACAAAGGAAGTTGACGATGTTCAATTTACTTACCCTGTAATGGGTCGTGTAGACAAAGCAAGTACTATGAGTTCTACACAGTACATTGAAGGTACTGATAGACCGGGTATTGGTAATGGTCTATTTAAAGTTAGATTTTCAGATAATTGGATAAAGCGTTATCAAATTATCGAATCTGCTAGAGGTATACAAGCTTATGTGCATGAAGATCCTGTTCCTTTTGGAATGGAGTACGAGTACACTGTGCAGTTAGATCCAGCAGAAGCTACAGATTTTTGTCCTGTATCAGAACTACAACCGGGTGTACTTTGGGTAGAGGTAAACACACAAGTTGCTGAATCCGAGTCTAGAGGAAGTCGTTCTAAGATGGTATCTTCTGGTCTATTCAAAAACCAAATGGGCTTTATGAGAGCTTCTATGGAGTGGGCTGGTAATGCTGTTAACAAGATGATGAGCATTGAAGTAACTAATCCTGTATCAGGAAAAAGTTCTAGTGCTTGGATGGACTGGGCTATGTGGCAATTTGAAAACCGCTACTTAGATGAGTGCGAAAACTTGTACTGGTATTCTCGTTACAACAGGTTAAGCAATGGTTCTGTACCTCTTAAAGATTTGTTTACTGGTAAAATCATCCCTAGGGGTTCTGGTTTGCTAGAGCAGATACAAAACAAGTCTACTTTCGCTACACAAACTTATGCTTCTTTGCAGAATAAGATAAGTGATGCATTGTTTGGTCAATCTGACGTAGAGAACATGCAAATCACACTTAATACTGGTACAGGTGGTTTAAGGGATTTTGATAGAATGATGAAAGCACAAGGTGTATCATTACTTAGTGACTTTACTGGAGTAGCAGAGAAATTTGTTACTGGTTCTAACAGGGATTTGATGTTAGGTGGATTTTTTTCTGGCTTTTACCATATTGATGGATATACAATTAAAGTAAAGTATAATCCTATCTTTGACTACGGTAAGATCGCTTTGAAATCACCTGCACATCCTGACTCTGGAAAGCCTTTGGAGTCTCATAGAATGGTATTCATTGATGATAATGACTATGATGGTACTCCAAACATTCAGCACGTAGCTCAAACTGGACGTAGTTTCCGTCATGGTATAGTAGGTGGATTAGCAGAAGCTCCTAAATCTTTGCAGATCATGCAAACTGGTGGAAGTATGGATTCACAAGTACCTATGATGGCACACGAAGTAGATAAGAGTGCTTATCACCGCTTCAAATCTGCCGGTATTCAAATGTTACGATCTAGCAGATGTTTTGATTTGCAATGTATTGCAGGTCTTTAATACAAATCACAATAGAGCAAGAGGAAATTCTTCTTGCTCTATTTTTAATTATTACTAAACTATAAATAAACTAATTTCTATGCCTGACAAAATTGTATTTTTAAAACGATCACAGCCTTTTGTACATGATCAAATAAGTAGTGACATGATGCAAGAGCAATTGTCCATGACAAAAAGGAGCATTGGTTCATACTATGCTTCTATACATTCAACAAGACTTGGTAGTGGCTGTACACCAGATGAAGAAAGATTTCTGATAGCTAAACTAAATGGTTGGTCAGAAAGTGATAAAGAAAATTCTAAAGCACTTAGAGATGAAATTGTAAAGTTTTATACAGATATATCTACTAATATTCCCGGAGGTGCTACAGGTCTTAAATTAAACATAGGGTTAGAAGATAATGGTAAACCTCTTATTGATCCTATTTCTAAAGAGACTAATACTCCAGAAAACGTTTTAGATTATATTAGATGGAGACATGCTATTGGGTATCCTAATACTGCACCATCAGTAGAATCAGCGGAAGGTAATCCTTTGATTGAATATTTTATCGAAGACCCTGATAAAGTTCTAAATAGCAAATACGAAGATACAGAAGATAAGGATAAGGCTATTGCACAATATATAATTATTAAAGGAGATCCTAAGAAGACAGAGATGGTGTTGAATCTAATGCGTTCTTATGTACGTAAAGAAAAAGGAAAACCACCTATTGATGTTAAGAAACTAAATGCAAAAGAACAAATTATTGTTTTGCGTGATTTAGCTATGCAAAGACCTGAAAAGTTTTATGCTATCAGTACTGATGAGAATATCAATAAAAAATACTTCTTAGATGAATGTTTAAGCTATGGTGTATTATCTAGGATTGGAGACAGTATAGTAGATGTTGGTGACTCTAATAAACCTTTAGGAGATACTATAGAATCTTTGGTTATCTCATTATGGAACGAGAAAGAGTCTATGCGTCTAGTTAGACTTAAAGGAGCTAGGGATGCTAAGAGAGAAAAAAGTAAAATGCTTATAGGGTAATATAAAATATATGGATAAACTATCAGCTAAGCAAAAGCACATATATGTAACTCAGGGATTACAGAGACAGGGATCATTTAGAAAAGATTTTCAATTTGCAGGGGCAATTGATTTAGCACTAAATCAAGCACAGAACAGGCTTATAAAAGATAGATTAGTAGCTAATGGAGAAGTACCTTACAAATTTCAAATAAATTCTAAACATGTATCTGATATTCAAGAGCTTGTAAAAATAGATAGACCATTACTTGTATTTAAGGAGTCTGCTACTTCTTTAGAATCATACGGTATGTTGCCGTATGATTTTTCTTATTTATTGGGAGATACATCTTTGGTAACAGAAGATTGTGAAGCAACTTTCAAGAATCCAACTAATAATGTACTAGAAACACTAATCCCATTTACTTTTAATTCTGCTGCTACCGCTGGACCATATTACAGAAAAATAGAAATAACTGTTGGTACACAATCAGCTACTTACTTATGCGATGGGTTTACTACAAAGTTAGAGTTTGTGTACATGATAGATATAGTAATACAACTATTTAATTCTTTAGGAGTTGTTGCGTATTGGGAACAATATAAATACTATTATACTTATAATAAGTTAGTATTGGTTACACAAAATCCTTCTTTAGTTGCTACCTTAAAAATAGACGATGTTGCTATTAATGCAGATACTACTATCAATAATCCAGTAGTTGTATTTAAAAACTCAATTGCTGGTTATACATCTGTAAATAGAGATGTAAAAACAGATTACTTATATACGTCACGAACATCTAATTTTCATACGACTTCTCCCGATTCTCCTTTGAGCGTTTTGGTTGCATCAGGTAAAATGAACGTGTACGGAACGAAAAGATTCCTAGTTAGCCAAATTAATATTAACTATATTAAAAAGCCGAGAAAAATTAGTTTAACTTTAAATCAAGGTTCAGAGTTATCTGGAACAGTTCACGAGGAAATATGTGACATAGCTATACAAATATTAAAGAAACAAGTAGCCGATGAAACATATCCTTTAGAAGTTGAAGATAATAGAAGAATAAAATAGAAAATTTAAACTTAAATAAAAAAACCACATGTCAATTAGAAAAAAATTCACCAGAACAACCTTTGGACGAGGAGCCCAAAAGTTTGTAACTGTTCCTTTTGCGTTATCAACGCAAGCAACAGAAATCCTATTTGTTGCCAATGAAGCACAAGTAGGTAGAATAGGTATTTATGATCAAGCAGGTGCTGTAAGATCATTAGTACTTGCAGCTACTGATTCTTTTAAAATTCTACAAGAGACAAGTTCTGGGAATGTTAAAAGATCAACTGAATTGTTACGTAGTAATTGTACGATTACTCGTAGGACTTATGTAGCACCTGTACTTTGTACTGGTTCTATTGGATGGAGTGGTGCAGCAGGTGATTTAAATATTGCTGCTCCTGTAGTAGGTAACACTTATGAAGTTGGTATTTTGGAAACTACCGAAGGAAATCAACCTTTTCCTGCGTGGAATTACGAATACCAAACAAAATCAGGTGATGCACCACAAGACATAGTACAAGGTTTAGCTAGATCAGTAAATGATGTTAGCAACTTGATCTACAAGCAAAATGATAGGCTTGTAAGAGCTACATGTAAAGCACAAGGAACTTATGGTAACTTAGCTCTAGGTGGTACTACTCCTACTTTGACAGTTACGGCTGGTTCAGCTATAGTTACTTTCGGAGGTACTACTCCTACTTTAAACGCAGCTGTTGGAGATTTTCTTTCTTTCAGTCCTACTGCTGCACCTACTAATCTTGTAGGTGATGTTTACAAAGTTGTTGCTATTAGCGCAACAAACATTACTTTAGGACGTGCATTTACAGGAGCTACTCAAGTGTTTACTCAAGCAGAAGCTCAAGGTACTCGTGTAAGTAGAGTAACTACTATTACTCGTAGTGGTATTGTATTTAATGCTCTTGCTATCGAAGAACATTTCAGGATTCTAGCTAGACAACTTCTTATCAATTCAGATATTTCAAACCTTACAACTTATGTTAAAGGAAATGGAACTGCTGAACAAGTACAAGAGTTGGAGATGGAAGGTTTGATCTATGACGGTAATACTGCATCTAGTACTCTATTTGGTGATGCTGCTTATGGTAATCCAGATAGATATTCGTTTACTAATGCAGTAACTGAAACTTATGATATTTTCACTATTGTTGCTGCACAACGGTCACAGTTTACATCAGCAATGACAGTAGATATGTTCCCACTTCAAATCATACTTGCTGTGCCTAGGTCTTCTGGTGGTATAACAGCCGCTTTGAATACAATTTTTGGAACCTAGTAGTTAACCTAATATTAAAAGAAAAGCATAGCAATGTGCTTTTCTTTTATTATTTTTACACCAGAATAAAGCAAAATGACTTTAGATATAATTGGTGAAATCGTAGCAGAACGTCAAGGCAGACAGTTCGACATTCCTTTTAGAAAGTTATGTGAGGAACTAGTGGTTATGCACAGAGCTAGACTACTTACAAATTCTTTGCAAAAAAATCCAGCACAAAAGAAATTATATTCTAATTCTATTATAGTAGAGTTGGAACAAGTTAATAAAGATGAATGTGATGAATTAGGAGGTTGTGAAGGTAGTGATGTTAAAAGAACAAAAGTAGATATTCCAGAAGTTTTACGAATTGGTACAAGTCCTTATGATTTTCTAGGATCTCCCGGAGGTGATGTTGCGTTTAGTTGGACAACTTTCGGTGCTGAAACTTTTTACAGTCATAACAAATACACAAAGAAAAAACCTAGATACACTAGACTTAATAACAGAGTGTATATATTCAATGATAATAACGTAGAAAAAATAAGAATAGAGGATGTGTTTTCTGATCCAAGAAAATTAGCTAATTTTAGCTGTTCTGCTGCTACTTCTATTCCTTGCTACAAAGCTACTTCTGATTTTATAACAGATGAAGCACTAACTCAACTAGTAATAGAAAGTATTTTAAGCAAATTTGGACCTAGTAAAGATGAGGCTATAGAAGTTAAAATGGATAAAAATGTCTAAAGTATCTACTAAACCTAAAACTTATGGCATACATGATTCTTATAGATATTATGTACAACAACTGTTAAAAGAAGTACCAGAGTTAAAAGGAAAAAGACATGCAGGAATAGCTAATGGTATTATATTAAGTCCAGATGGAACTGAATATATTACTTTTAAAATGTACAAAAACATACTTGGTCTTTACTACATGAAGATGGGTGTAAAATTAATACATGGCTATGCTTTTGAATTACATGCCGGTCTTGGTAACATTTTTATAATGAGACAAGAAAGAGATCATTCTTTAAAACCTAGAGTAAATAGAGGAGAATCTTTTAAGCTAAGAGCTAAGTTAAAGAAAGAGAATAAAGAACTAGTAGATTGGAAAGTTGTATATACAGATGAAGAGTTTGTAAGAACAACTTGGATGAAACCAAAGTATGTAAAAAATATTACTTTTTACAAATTTAGTCCAGCTAACGGAAAACCCGGAAAAGGATTCAAACAGCTAATGTCAAGAACAATTAATAGTAATAAACAATTGCTTGCACTATACCCTTTAGTAAGTAACAAATAAATGGTTTATACAACAACATCTTTAAAACCAGTAGTAGGTAGAATCTTACGTACTACAAGACTTACAGATCTAACGTATGCTAATGATATTTTAGAATGGTTAGCAGAAGGTTTGGATCTCATGCTGATACGTTGGAGGTTAGACAAAACCTTCATGACTTTGGAAGTTAAAGATTTTACAGCAAAACTTCCATGTGGTTTAGTAACACTTGGAGCAGTTATCTATAGAGGTAAAAGACTTAGAAAAGGTACTAATAGTATTGATCCTAGAATAAAACCTTGGCTAACTATTAATTCAGACATAGAATCATATTTTATATCTGATACTAGTGTAAAGCCAGCAACAATCAATGCACAAAACTCTAGTTTGTACAAAGGAAGTAATATAACCCAGTCTACAAACGCATTAACTAATGCTGATTATTATGATCTACAATATAACTACATAAAAACTCCTTTTGAAAAAGGCACTATAATAATTGCTTACACAAAGCAACCTGTAGATGATGAAGGGTATCCATTAGTTCCAGATATAGAAGAAGCTAGGGCTGCATTGTTTTGGTATGCATGTATGCAAATCAGAATTACAGGCTACGTATTTGCTATACCAGAAATGAACAACTTAACTTACTTAGAAGAAAGAGCAACTAAGTATATAAGAAAAGCAAAAAACATAATTAAGGAACAATCAGAAGATGAAAAAGAAAGTACTAAACAACTTCTTAATAATCTAATACCTCCTTCAAACTATTATGAGACTTTTTTTATGGGTGGGGAACAACGTAAATATATGGAGTAATGATTAAAGGTATAAATCAGAATACAAATCCTGAGCTAACACCAGAAAATTATATTTATTGGGCTAAGAATAGTATACATAGCCTAAAGTTGGATGCCGCTATAAACGAGCAGGGTAATGTAAATACAATAAGTTTATTGCCTTTAAA
>Ga0105045_10003811_pt1 | contig 13028 bp, 10 predicted proteins | sample MAT02_FD_78089 | JGI IMG/M metagenome (GOLD analysis project Ga0105045, IMG submission 78089) | Freshwater microbial communities from Lake Fryxell liftoff mats and glacier meltwater in Antarctica - MAT-02 (megahit assembly) | ecosystem: Environmental > Aquatic > Freshwater > Ice > Liftoff...
AGTTGGAAAAGTCAGACCGGTAGGAGAACGCGTTGAAGGGTGAGTTGGACATGTCCGACTCGCCCTTCAACCGTTTTTGGAGTCAGTTGAAAACGCCAGACCGGTAGGAGAACGACCCTTCCTTCCACTCGGACGCGGCGCCGCGGAAGGGGAGCCACCCTTCCTTCCAGTCGGACACGTCGATGGAGAAGGAGAGGTCGTCTTCCTCCCACTTGGACGCGGCTTAGTGACTTAGAGGGGAGACTCCCTTCCGGTCGGACGAGTTGGAGCGCGAAGGCGCGGCGTGCGCCCGAGTTGGACTCAGCGATTCGAGTCGGCGGAAACAGAGGTTCTCGCGCGGAGACGTGGAGACGCGGAGGTTTGCGCTAGCGATGACGCCACGGCGCACCGGTGTCGGGTTCGATCTGTCCCAGGAGGTCGTCGGTGACCTTGTAGAGCGCCTCAACTTCGCCAGCAAACACGGTCTGGAAATACGCATCGACGGAAGAGCACCCTGCCTCCCGCGCAGCGAGCTCGAAGTTGCCGTGCATGAGGGTGTTCCGAACGTTCTTTCCCGAAAGGGAAACCAGCAACTTCTTTAACGCTCGTGTTCCCGCGTCCTGATCGTCGTAGGGCAGCCGGAGAAGCTTCTTGCTGACGGCCCTTTGAAGGAGGTTGTAGAGCGTGTCTGTGTCTGTAATGTCGGGACCCAGAATCGCGCGGACGAAGCGCTCCAAGGTCATCAGGATCAGGGCGGCCTCGGCGAAGAGCAGCAGATCAGCCTGGTCATCGCCTTCCTTGAACCGGCGATTGTGGTGCCTCAGCCAGCGATGCTCTTTGACCAGATGCTGCAAGGCGCGTTGTTCGTCCTTGAAGGTCATCGCAGCGGCTTAACACGTACACGTCACGCGACCGAACACGACACTCGCTGGATGCACGCTGCGCTAGCTGGCACCATGACCGCTAGATGACCAAGCCAGTCAGCACCCTGCGATTGAAGTTGAATGCCCCTGCGACACCCGCGCTCGTCGCGGCTGCGTCGGCGATGTTTCGCGACATCGCCGACAGCTATGGGCAGTTCACCGTCACCGTCGAGAACTTCAACGCGGCGCTTGAGCTGCGTGCGCGTGATGACGGTGCAGTGCTGCAGTTGGACCGCATTGAGGACGTGCTGACGACGCAGGCGGCGGAGTCGGAGCGCAACATTGCGATCGCCAAGGGGCTTGCGAAGGGGTTCGCGCAGGTCGACGGCGACGGAGAGTTCTTTCGCGACAACCGCCCCATCGCCAAGGTGGACGCGACGCTTCGTCAGCAGCTTGATCGCTTGAGCCAGACTTCGCCGAAGCGCGGACAAGCGCCCGTGCGAATGGCAGGCGCTTTCGAGTTCGCGACCACTGTGCTTCGCGTAGGTCGTGCGTCCACCGACGGCGTGCTCAAAGCGCGCGTGATGCTGCCGCATGGGCGCGGCGTGTATGAGTGCGAGATCGCTAGCAACGAGGAGTCTTTCTTCGAGGCAGCTCAACACTTTCCAAATGCCTACATCGTTCGCGCGAGTGGCGTGTGGAAAGGCGAGGACGACGGGCCCGAGCTCGACAAAACATCCGTCCGACTGCTGAGCCTGCGCGCACGAAAGGTATCGACCGGCGCAGCGTTCCTAAGCGAGTTCGCGATGACGCCAGAGCAGATTCGGCGCGCGGAAGAGTTCCAGAAGGACGAGTCTTGATCTCAATGTTCGACACGAGCGTTCTGGTGCAGGCGCTCAAGACCGAATTCGAAGGCGACACCGCGGACTTCGAGCGCACCAAGCGCGACGACAGCAGGGCACTGCTCCATGCGACGGGTGAGGGATGGGTCGCCAGTGTCACGGCGTTCGAAATGGAGTTCGCGCGTGGCGAGTCGATTACCTTCGAGACGATTCCCTTCGATGGCTTTGCGGCGACCACGGCAGCCGGGATGGCGCGAGAGCACATCGAACTTGCGTGTACGAAGTGCTGGAGCCCGACGAGCGCCACGCGCTGTCCGGGCTGCGGCTCCTCTGGCTCTCGTTGGAAGAAGATGAACGACATCTACATCGCGGCGTCCGCCGTCGCGTTCGCAACTCAGCAGACCGACAAGGTCGTCCTCTACGCGTACGACAATCGCTTTAAGCGCTACCTGTCGCGCTACGCGAGCGTCGAAGTGAAAGAGCCGCCTGAGTCGAACCCGCTGCTCTCCGCATCGACGCGCCCCAAGCGCTGAGGCCTCGCCCTACTGCGCTGGTAGCGTCCTCAGCTCCTCGAAGACCTCGTGCGGGTCGCGGATCTCAGCGTGGATGGTGTCGCCGTCGCGGATACGCCTGAGGCCTTCAAGGAGGATGTGCTCGCCCTCTTCCAGTCCGGCGGTGACGACGTAGAGATGCGGCAGCTCGTCGCCGGTGGTGATCTCGCGGGCGTGCACGACGCCATCGTCGGTGACGACGAAGACGTAAGACTTGTCGAGCACGCGATAGGTGGCTTCTTGCGGGATGACCAGCACCTGCGGGAGCACGGTGGTCATGAGGATCTCGCCCGTGCCGCCGTGGCGGAGGAGTCCGTTCGGGTTGGGGAAGCCCGCGCGGAAGGCGATGGTGCCGGTCTGGTTGTTGAAGTCGGCCTCGATGGTCTGCACGACACCGGGCTGATCGAAGTAGGCGCCGTTGGCCATGCGCAGTCGGACGGGGACCGGATCGTTCACGCCGTGGATCGTGCGGTAGGCGAGGTACTGGGTCTCGCTGACGTTGAAGTAGACCCACATCTGGCTGTTGTCGGCGAGCACGGTGAGGAGCTCTCCCTCTTGCAGCAGGCTGCCGCGTCGCACCATCAGACGTCCGGTGATTCCGTCAAAGGGCGCGTCGATGGTGGCGAAGCGAAGATGGGCCTGCGCGAGCCGCTCGCTCGCCGTGAAGTGATCGAGGTTGGCCTGGGCCAGCGCGAGCTGGTTGGGCGAGACGACGTTGCCCTCGCGGAGCATCTGCGTGTTCTGGAATTCGATCTCGGCGCTGCGTCGCTCTGCGGAGGCTACGGCGAGCTCGGCTTGATAGACGACGGGCATCGTCTGGAAGAGATGCTGGCCGCGGTGGACCGATTGCCCCTCATCGATGAGCACTTCGTTGACGTAGCCGCTCTCGATCGCGCGCAGCTCGATGTGCTGGATCGCGCGGATCTGGCAGACGTACTCGTGCGTGATCTCGGTGTCCTGACGCAGCACACTCGTGACCTCGAAGGTCGGTGTCTCGGCGTGTTGTTCTACAGGCTCGCCACAGCCCGCGAGCCAGCCCGCGATGAGACTGGCGGCCAAGAGTCGAACCTTCAAATGCGTGCTCACAGTTCTGCTCCCATTGGCGCCGGGTCGGATGCCTGCGTTTGCGTTCTCCAGCCACCACCGAGCGCTTGATAGAGCGTCACGGTGGCCGAGAGCTGTCGCTGCTTGGTCTCTACCAGTTCCATCTGTGCCTCCAGGTAGTCGCGCCGCGTCGTGAGCACCTCGATGTACTCAGCCTGGGCCGCGTTGAAGAGCTGCGTCGAGAGCTCGACCGACACCTGCAAGCGCTCGACTTGCTGCACCTTGAGCTCGTAGCTGCTCCCGAGGTTGTGCACCAAGTTGATCCCGGTGTTCACGTCGACGAAGGCCGAGAGGATCGCCTGCTCGTAGCGGAGCACGGCCTGCATCTGCACGGAGTTCGCGGCGAAATAATCCGCCGTGATGCCGCTTCGATTGAGCAAGGGCGCGGTGAGCCCGCCGAGCAAGCTGTAGACGATCGACTCGGGTGTCGCGAAGAGCTGCGTGATGTCGAAGGAGCGGTAGCCCACGCCCACATCGAGACGCAGCGCTGGATAGAAGCGCGCCCGTGCTGCGGAGACATCGAGCTGCGAGGCGTGCAGACCAAGCTCGGCCTGGCGCACGTCGGGGCGGTTCTCAAGGAGCTCGGTGGGCAGGCCCGCTTGGACGACCGTCGGCGTGAGCGAGAGGAAATCCGCTGTGCTGCGATCGATGTGCTGAGGGAAGCGGCCGACGAGGAAGTTGAGCTGGTTCTCGGTGGCGACGAGACGCTGCACGATCTCAAATCGACGGCTCTGAAAGCCACGCAACTGCGCCTCGAAGCGAGTGACCGCGAGCATCGTCACGCGCGCCGCTTGTTGCTGCAGACGCATCATCTCGAGGCTGCTCTCTTGGAGCGTGATGTTGTCGTTCAGGATCGTCAGCGCGCGGTCGAGGGCGAGCAGCTCGTAGTAGTGGTTGGCGATCTCCGACACGAGCCGCGTGATGATGAAGTTGCGGCCCTCGGCGCTGGCGAAGTAGCGGTACATCGAGGCGTCGGCGGAGTCTCGGAGGCGCCCCCAGAGGTCGACCTCCCAGGAGGCCGAGAGCCCGACCGAGTAGTTCTGCAGATCCGCAGCCACGCCGTTGGCCTCGTCGCTCTGGCCTTGGCTCGTAAAGCGACCGCTGCGATCGAGGCCCGCGCCGATGCCGCCTGAGAGGCTCGGATAGATGTCGCCGCGTCGCGCCATGACCTCGGTGTTGGCGACGATCATCTCCTGGATGTTGATGTTCAGCTCCTGGTTGTTGGCCATCGCCAGGTCGATCAAGCCCACGAGCTGCGGGTCGCCGAAGAAGGCGTGCCAGTCCACCTGCGCGGCGCTTGGTGCAGCTGGCGTGCTGGCGTCCGTGGTCGCTGCTGCCTCGGTCTCGCCACCGAATGTCTCGGGCACGGCCGTGTGGGCTTCGCGGGCCATCCCCTGTGGAGGCGTCGGGATGCACGCCGACGTCATCGCGGTGCACGCCGCGAGCAACCACAGGCCGTGATGTGCGCGGATCATTGTCCTTCCTCCTCGGTCTCGGTGGACTCGACCGCTTCGCTGACTGCTGTGGACTCGCTGGGCGCAGCCTCTTCATGCGTCGCGAGCGCCCGTTCTCCGTGCGCGACGGCCGGCTCGGTCATCGGGTTGAAGTCCTCATCGCGGATGAGCGCGCGGCCATCGGCCAGCGAGGCGAAGATGTAATAGAGGCCGGGGATCACGATGACGCCGAAGACGGTGCCGAAGAGCATGCCGCCGAGCGCCGAGGCGCCGATGGTGTGGTTGCCGACCGCGCCGGGACCAGACGCACGAATGAGCGGGATGAGGCCGGCGATGAAGGCGAAGGAGGTCATCAAGATGGGCCTGAAGCGCGCCCGGGCTGCCTCGATCGCAGCCTCACGTATCGGCATCCCGCCGTTGCGTTTCTGGACGGCGAACTCGACGATAAGCACCGCGTTCTTTCCTAAGAGACCGACGAGCATGACCAATCCCACCTGCGCGTAGATGTCGTTCGCGAGACCCATCACCCTGAGCAACAGGAAGGCGCCGAAGACACCCATCGGCAACGAGAGGATGACCGCGAAGGGGAGGATGAAGCTCTCGTATTGCGCGGCGAGCACGAGGTACACGAACGCGAGCACGACGAGGAAGATGAGGACGGCCTCGTTGCCGCGACGCGACTCATCGTAGGAGAGGCCCTCCCAGGCGATGTCGTAGCCCGTGGGCAGTGTTGCGGTAGCGACCTCGCGGATAGCGTTGATCGCATCGCCGCTGGTGTAGCCAGCTGCAGGGCGACCACGAATCGCCGACGAGTTGTAGAGGTTGTAACGGGTGATCTCGTTCGGTCCCTGCGTCTCCCGCATCGTCATGAATTCCGAGTAGGGGACCATCTCTTCGCGGTCGTTCTCGACGAAGAGATCGAGGACGTCCGAGGGCATGCGCCGGAACTCCGGCCCCGACTGCACGTAGACCTTGAAGAAGCGTCCGAAGCGGATGAAGCCCTGCTCGTAGGTACTGCCGATCAGGATGTCGAGGTTGTTGAGCGCGCGCTGGATCGACACGCCCTTCTGCATCGCCATCTCGTTGTCGATCACGAGCTCGAACTGCGGATAGTTCGCCGCGAAGAAGGTGAAGAGACCTTCGAGCTCAGGTCGCTCACCGAGCGCCGTCATGAACTCGCGGTTGATGCGATCGAACTCCTGGTAGTCGGTCTCTTCACCGAGATCGAGCAAGCGGAGCGCGAAGCCATCGGCCGCGCCGTAGCCGGGCACAGAGGGCGGCTCGAAGAACTCGACGATGGCGCCGATGTCGCGCGTCTGCTCCTCAAGCTCCTCGATCACTTGGTGCACCGAGTGCGTGCGCTCGGCCCATGGATGGAGGTTGATGAGGCATGTGCCTGCGTTGGAGCCGCGGCCCTCAGTGAGGATCTCGTAGCCCGCGAGCGAGGAGACCGACTCCACGCCCTCGATGCTGCGCGCGATGGTTTGCAGCTCGCGAGAGACCTGGTTGGTGCGCTCCAGCGTCGTGCCAGGAGGCGTCTGGATGATCGCGTAGATCTGTCCTTGGTCCTCGTTGGGGATGAAGCCTGCGGGGAGCGTTCGGTTCACGCCGAAGATGCCAATTCCGAAGAGGATGAGGATGCCGAACGTGACGGCCCGACGCGTGACGATGTGCTCAAGCAACCGCACGTACTGGTTCGTCACGCCCTCGAAGCGTCGATTGAACCAGACGATGAACATCCCGATGGGCGAGCGACGCTTGGGCGTGCCGTGCGCATGGGGCTTGAGGATCATCGCGCAGAGCACCGGCGTGAGCGTCAGCGCGACGATGCCGGAGAGCACGATCGAGGAGGCCATCGTGATCGAGAACTGCCGGTAGAAGACGCCGACCGGCCCGCTCATGAACGCCACGGGCACGAAGACGGCGGCCATCAGCAAGGTGATGGCGATGATGGCGCCGCTGATCTCGCCCATCACCAACTGCACGGCTTTGTAAGGGCCGACATGCGTCTCGGCCATCTTCGCGTGGACGGCCTCCACGACCACGATCGCGTCATCGACTACGACGCCGATTGCCAGCACCAACGCGAAGAGCGTGATGAGGTTGATGGTGAGGTCGAACGCCTGCATGAAGATGAAGGCGCCGATGAGGGAGACGGGCACAGAGAGCGTGGGGATGAGCGTCGAGCGCCAGTCGCCGAGGAAGATGAAGACGACGAGGGCGACGAGAATGAACGCCTCACCGAGCGTGTGCGCGACCTGCTCGATCGACGCGTCGAGGAACATCGAGACGTCGTAGTTGATCGCGTAATGCATATTCGGCGGGAAGGTCGTGCGCTCGAGCTCTGCAAGCCTCTCCTTCACGTCATCGATCACCTGGCTCGCGTTGCTGCCGTAGTTCTGCTTGAGCACGATGGCGGCCGAGGGGTGCCCATCGAGGTTCGAATAGATGCTCTGGAACTCACTGCCCAGCGCCACATCAGCAATGTCGCGCAAATGCAGCGTCTCACCGTCGGGCGTCGCGCGGATGATGATGTTCGCGTACTGCTCGGGCTCGCTGTAGCGACTCTGGTAGGTGAGCACGTACTCGATCGATTGCGCCGTGCGGCCTGAGCTCTGACCGGTGCGGCCTGGGCGTCCGATGATGCTCTGCTCGCCGATGGCCGCCATCACCTCGTCGGTCGAGACGTTGTAGGCGCGCATGCGATCCGGACGAAGCCAGATGCGCATCGCGTACTGCCTGTTGCCAAGGATCGTGACGCGACCCAGGCCCGGAATGCGCTGGAGCTCGGCGACGAGATGCACGTTCGCGAAGTTGTAGAGGAAGGTCTCGTCGGCGTTCGGATCGGTGCTGTAGAGGTTGACGTACATGAGCATGCTGGGCTGCACCGGCATGACGACGACGCCCTCAAGGCGAACGAGCTCGGGGAGCAAGCTCATCACCTGATCGACGCGGTTCTTGACGTTGACGACCGCGATATTCGGGTCGCTGCCCGGCTCGAAGATGACCTGGATCGTCGCCTCACCAGCGCTCGTTGCGTCGGAGGTCAGGTAGCGCATGCCGGGCACGCCGTTGATCGAGCGCTCCATCGGGATAAGCGCCGACTCGACGAGTACCTGCGCGCTGGCGCCGGGGAACGAGATGGTGACCGAGACGACGGGCGGCGCGATCGAGGGGAATTGCGAGATGGGACGGCTCTGAATCGAGAGCACGCCGACGAAGACAATGACGATCGAGATGACGATCGCGAGGACAGGTCGGTGAATGAACTTCTCGAGCATGGCGATTCCTGATCGGGCTGATCCAGTTGGGAGAACGGACGCGTGGATGAGCCCCTCGGCATATCGAATGCGAGATCCACAGCGGCTCGGGAGAGGTGCGGTGTCGAGCCCAGCGCGCGGCACGTCCCATGCGGCGAGCGCGCACTGCATCGTGACGGAGGCGTCTGAGCGACGATGCTTTGGAGCTAAGAGCGCCCTACAGCAGACGCCGTGCCGACGACGTTTGGCCTCGTTTTCAACGCATAGCGTCGAGCGCCGCGAAACGGGGCAGGGCAATTCTGCCCGACGGGGAAATCTTCCCGCAACTCAGGCGGCCATGGACACGCCGAGCGCTCGTGGCGTTGGCGTTGGCGCGCTTCTCGCTTGTCGTTGGGATGTCGCAGGTGGCCGCAACGCAACAAGCGTCTGCGCGCTCTGCATGAACCACGAAATACGTCGCCCCGTGAGCGGAGAGTCGATGCCTTGGCGGAGCTGCGGCCGAGAGGACTTGCAATGCATGATCACCCCGCCCCAGAGGCGCCCACCGAGCCGCAGGGTGTCTCTGAAGCCGACACGAAGGACCCAGTGTGCGGCATGACTGTCTCGACCAAATCGCCTCACCTGTTGACCCACGGTGGCAAGAGCTACTGGTTTTGTGGCAGCCGATGTCTCGGAAAATTCCGAGATGACCCCGACCAGTTCATCGGAAAACAGGCGGCCAAAGAAGCGAAGACGCCGCAGCAGAAGGCGCAATCGGCCGAGGTCGTCTACACGTGTCCGATGCACCCCGAGGTGCGCAAGATGGGACCGGGGAGCTGCCCAAAATGTGGCATGGCGCTTGAGTCACTCGGCGTGCCTGCGGAGGACGATGAGAACGCCGAGCTGAAGGATATGCGATGGCGACTCTGGTTCGCGGCCGCGCTCACGGTGCCGCTCGTCATCATCTCGATGGGCGACATGGTGCCGGGCCACCCGATCTCGTCCTTGATGTCGGTGCGCACACGCGTGTGGATCGAGCTCGCGCTGGCGACGCCAGTCTGCTTCTGGTCTGCGTGGCCCTTCCTCGTGCGCGCCGTGCGCTCCGTCATCAACAAGAGCCTCAACATGTTCACGTTGATAGGGATCGGCGTGAGCGTCTCCTACGGCTACAGCGTGATCGCGACGCTCGCGCCGGGCATCTTCCCGCCTTCGTTCCGTCAGGGTTCTGGCGAGGTCGAGGTCTACTTTGAGGCGGCCGCCGTCATCACCACGCTCATTCTCTTCGGCCAAGTCCTTGAGCTCCGCGCACGCAGTCAGACGGGCTCTGCAATCAAGAAGCTCCTCGGGATGGCGGCCAAATCTGCGCGGCGTCTTGCCGAGGACGGCAGCGAAGAGGACGTGCCGCTTGAGCTGATTCAGGTCGGCGACCGACTGCGCGTGCGACCGGGCGAAAAGGTCCCCGTCGATGGCGTCGTCCTTGAGGGCACAAGCGCGGTCGACGAATCGCTCGTCACGGGCGAGTCCATGCCGGTCGAGAAGCACGTCGAGGATCACGTCATCGGCTCCACCCTCAACGGCACTGGAGGCCTTGTCATGCGGGCCGAGAAGGTTGGCGCAGAGACGCTGCTCTCCCGCATCGTAACGATGGTCGCGGAGGCGCAGCGAACGCGCGCTCCCATCCAGAAGCTCGCCGATATTGTCGCCGGATATTTCGTCCCAATCGTCATCATAAGCGCGCTCATGACGTTCGGCGTCTGGGCCCTCTTCGGCCCTGAGCCGGCCATGGCCCACGGAATCATCAACGCAGTGGCGGTGCTCATCATCGCCTGCCCCTGTGCGCTCGGCCTCGCGACACCGATGTCGATCATGGTGGCCACTGGAAAGGGCGCGAGCCTGGGCGTGCTCTTCAAGAATGCGGAGGCCATCGAGGTGCTGCGCAAGGTCGACACGCTAATCGTCGATAAGACGGGCACCCTCACCGAGGGCAAGCCGAAGCTCGTGAGTGTGCTCGCCTCAGACGCCGTCGATGAAGCGACGCTGCTGCGCTTGGTGGCCACGCTTGAGCGAGGCAGTGAGCATCCCCTTGCCGCGGCCATCGTCCAAGGCGCCACGGAGCGAGGGGCTGAGTTTGGAGAGGCCAAAGACTTCAAGTCGGTCACTGGCAAGGGCGTCCAAGGTCACGTCGATGGTCGCGATGTCGCGCTGGGAAATCAGGCGCTGATGGAGCAACTGGGCATCGACGCGGGCCACTTCAACGAGCGCGCCGAGGCGCAGCGCGCAGAGGGACAGACCGTGATGTTCGTTGCCGTCGACGGCCAAGCTGCCGGTCTCATCGGCGTCGCCGATCCGATCAAGGAGAGCACGCCCGAAGCGATTCGTATGCTTCACGAAGAGGGGCTCCGCATCGTGATGATGAGCGGCGACAGCGAGACGACGGCGCGAGCGGTCGCCAAGAAGCTTGGCATCGACGAGGTGATCGCCGGCGTTCTCCCGGACGCAAAAGCGGCCAAGGTGAAAGCGCTCCAAGCCGAGGGCCGCATCGTCGCGATGGCGGGTGATGGCGTGAACGACGCTCCGGCGCTTGCGCAGGCTCAGGTGGGGATCGCCATGGGAACGGGCACCGACGTGGCGATGGAGAGCGCAGGCGTGACGCTGGTGAAAGGCGACCTGCGGGGCATCGTCCGCGCGCGCCGTCTCTCGCGAAAGACGATGGGCAATATCAAGCAGAACCTCTTCTTCGCCTTTGCCTACAACGCCGCGGGCGTGCCGATCGCAGCGGGCGTCCTCTACCCCTTCTTCGATGTGCTGCTGAGCCCGATGATCGCCGCCGGAGCCATGAGCCTCAGCTCGGTCTCAGTCATCGGCAACGCGCTGCGCCTGAAGGCAGCCGATGTCTGAACACTGTTCCGTTGGCGAAGGAGTGAAGTCGTGATGCACGGATATGGCAACTGGCACATGAGCGCGATGAATATGGGCGGGATGGGCTACTGGTGGCTCCTCATCCTCGCTGGCATTGGCGTCATGATCGCCTTCCTCGCGCGTCGCCGTTGGTCCGCTCGCGCCTCGCCAGAACAGGCGCTCAAACGTCGCTTCGCCGAGGGAAACATCGACCGCGAGACGTACGACCGACTGCGCGCCGGGCTGCGGAAGTGACGCGCCCGTCGCGTCACGAGGCGCCCACACCGATCACCGCCGACGTACATGACGGCACATATGCGGATTCACCACCAACCCAAGGAAAAATGATGACTTCACTCTCGAAAGAATCCCTCACAGAGCTCTCTTCGCCGCGCACCGCGCCGTGTCTCTCGCTCTATCAACCCACGCATCGGCGACATCCAGACAACCAGCAGGATCCGATTCGGTTTCGTAACCTGATCAAGGAGCTGGAGGGCTCGCTCGAACAGGCCTACGACGCGGAAACGATTCGATCGTTGATGAAGCCCTTCGAGGTGATCGCAGCGGATCGTGAGTTCTGGAATCACACACAAGAGGGACTCGTTGTGCTGGCCGCGACCGACCTCTTCCGTGTCTTCCACCTGCCGCGCCCGGTCTCGGAGTTGGCGGTCGTCGCGGAGAGCTTTCACCTCAAGCCGCTCTGGCAATTTCTTCAGTCGGTCGACCGCTATCAGGTGCTCGGCTTGAGCCTCGACAAGGTTCGTCTCTTCGAAGGCAATCGCGATGGGCTGGAGGAGATCGACCTGACCTCGCTGGTGCCTCGCACGATGGACGAAGCCCTTGGCTCAGAGCTCACGGAGCCGCATCAGACGGTCGCGTCATATGGAGGCGTGGGTGGGGCGAGTAACGCCATGCATCATGGCCACGGTGGCAAGGCGGACGAAGTGGGCATCGACGCGGACAGGTTCTTCCGCGCAGTGGATAGAGCCGTGCTGGAGCACTACTCGCGGCCCACGGGCTTGCCGCTGATCTTGGCGGCGCTGCCCGAGCATCACCCTCGCTTCCGAAGCGTCAGCAAGAATCCGTTTTTGCAGCCGGAAGGCATTCAACAGCACCCCGACACATTGGCCAACGAGGCGCTGCGGACGCTCGCATGGCAAGTGGTGGAGCCGAAGTACATAGAGCGCATCGCGACCCTCAAGGATGACTTCGAGGTGGCGAGATCAAGGCGACGGGGCAGCGACGACGTCACAGAGATCGCGACCGCGGCCGCCGCCGGGCGCGTGGCCACGTTGTTCATTGAAGCAGAGCGTCAGGGTGAGGCGCGCGTCGACGCGGGCACGGGCAAGCTCACGCCTCGCCCACTGAACGAACCAGGCGTGGATGACGTGCTCGATGATGTCGGCGAGCTGGTGGGCAAGATGGGCGGCCAGGTGTTGGTCCTGCCCGCGAAGGGCATGCCTTCACGAACCGGCATCGCCGCCATCTACCGAAGCTGACTCCTCCAAACGAACTCCCGAGAAGACTGAACTCGCTGGTTTCCCTCGCGGGAAAGGAAAAGACCCATGAAGATTCAAGTGAACACCGACAGGAACATCCAAGGCAGTGAAGAGCTCGTGGCCGAAATCGAGGCGACCGTCACCGATTCGCTGGGCCACTACACCGCGAACATCACGCGAGTGGAGGTTCACCTCAGCGACGAGAACGGCGGCAAACAGGGGCATGACGACAAGCGCTGCGTGATGGAAGCCCGAGTCGAGGGGCGGCAGCCCACGGCCGTCACCTGCGACGCCTCAAGCGTGTCTGAAGCCGTGACCGGAGCCGCGACCAAGCTCAAGCACGCGCTCGCGAGCACCATGGAGCGATTGCGCGAGCATCGCTGAAGCAACTTGAGGAAGCGCGCAGTGGGGACTGCGCGCGTCTCCTCGACGCATGAACGCTCTCTGGCTCGCGGACGCTCCCGCTCCTTGATGGCGACAGCGTCGATGCCGAGGCGACCTACAACTTCGCTTGCTTTCGCTACGCGACACGCTTGACCGCTGCCTCCAGGTCGAGCGACAGGACAACCCGCTGAGAGCGTGATCCCCACGCCACGCCG
>Ga0105045_10003812_pt1 | contig 13027 bp, 9 predicted proteins | sample MAT02_FD_78089 | JGI IMG/M metagenome (GOLD analysis project Ga0105045, IMG submission 78089) | Freshwater microbial communities from Lake Fryxell liftoff mats and glacier meltwater in Antarctica - MAT-02 (megahit assembly) | ecosystem: Environmental > Aquatic > Freshwater > Ice > Liftoff...
GCGATCGCTCAACAGAGTCGACGAAGCTAATTCGATTCTAAAATCACCCAATTGAAATTACAAACCATGTCAACCATTGGATTCCTTACCAGCGACCTGATGTTCCATTCACGCGTGTCACAAGCCATTAGCGACCTCAAAACAACCGGATGCGAAACGCGGCTCGTTGTGAATAAAAACATCTCTACTCTGCTTCAAAAGCTAGTAGAGTCTGCTGACGCGAAACTGGTGATTGTCGACCTGGCGCTTCGAGACTTGAACGTCGAAACGGTGATGAAAGAAATCCAAGAAACGCTTCCCGCGATTCCGATTATTGCTTACGGTCCACACGTTGCAGGCGAGTTGCTACAGTCTGCTGCAGATGCAGGTATCGATGCTGTTTACACACGCGGTCAATTCGATCACCGTATGACTGACATCATTTTTAAGCATGCTGAATTGACGAAGACCTAGAGCCCCCTAACGAATGTTAACACTTCAAAAACTCCTTCAACGTCTCGACGAGATCGCGCCTCCGGCTATCGCGGAAGATTGGGATAATGTCGGCCTGCTCGTGGGAGACCCCACAACTGAAGTAGCTCGTGTAATGACGTGCCTGACGATCACAGCCGAGACGGTCACAGAAGCGATAGAAAACAAAGTCGATTGCGTTGTTGTCCATCATCCTATCCCCTTCAAGCCAATCTCGCAGATAACCACATCGTCGTCGACCGGGAAGTATCTATGGCAACTCGCCTCCTCGCGGATCGCGGTTTACTCTCCCCATACGGCATGGGATAACTCGCTTTCGGGAATTAATCAGCAGCTTGCAGATCTCTTAGAGCTCGACAATGTTTGTCCGATCATTTCGCTCAATCCAAAACAATCACGATCACTACCGGTAAGCGTTCCGGGCGAAAGTCGGCCTCGATTAGGCACAGGACGGGTGGGCACCACAACAACCATCGACTCGCTCTCAATGGTCCTACGTAGGCTGCGAGAGAGCATCCAAGATTCTCGGGTCCAGTGCAATCCGGTCCGTCTCGATAGGATCGGGCGAATCGCGATCGTCTGCGGGAGTGGAGGAAGTATGGTTGGAAGTTCGGCGAAGGTCGGTGCCGATCTACTTATCACGGGAGAAGCAACGTACCATCAGTTCTTGGAAGCTACTAGCCTCGGAATGGGATTGCTAACCATCGGGCACTATCAATCCGAAGGTTTTGCAATGAGCACACTTGCTCGATTGCTTCGTGAATCATTTTCAGAGATAGAAATTTGGAGATCCAAACTGGAATGCGATGCTTACTCGACGGAAATTTGATCGATGTATCGAATAGCAGATTGGACTAGCATCGCAGAAGAGCCAGGTAGTTCGTTGCGCATGTCACGAACTCTGTTCGATGATGGGTATTCTTGACCGATCGGTAGTCGGGCCATTTGTTGCAGGTATCGCGAGTATTTGCTTGAATCGCGTTCCGATAAATAGAACGACATACCCCAGGCGATCGCATAAGCGGAATCGGGCTCACTTCGAAATAGTTTATCATCCCGGAGGAGACTTTCGAAAAGCAGGGTCAATTGGTCGGGACGCTTAGCAAGTCGCTTCCAAACCTCGATACGGGATCGATTTATTAACGCGTCGCGCGCGGTCGTTGACTGTCGTTCGGTCATTCCGGAAGCTTCGAAGATCGAGGCTAAGCCTTCGATGACCCAAAGTGGTGGGGACGAAAGCCGTTGATGAATTCCAGAATTGAATGCCAGTTGATGGGTTGCTTCGTGTCGAATCGTAGCCATCGCTTCTTCCTGATCGTAAGCACTTCCGCTGGGCTCGAAAAAGTACAGTCGATTGGTCATGACGCTATAGAACCCAGCCGTTCGCGGCGAGATTTTGATTTGCTGCTCGGATGCGTGTCGAAAAAAATCGCCTTGGCTCCGAAATACGATTCCTACCAAAGGAAAATCCGGGCGCTTCAGTGGAAACCCACGCGTCGAAAAATATTGAATGAATGATTTCTGTAGATCTGAAAAGACGCGTGCCCATTTTGAGACGGTTCCTGGTGAGGCTACGATGACAAAGTCGCCTGAGCCATCGACGGAGTAAGATCGGCCGAATTCTTCTTGAAGCGTTCCTCGTAATTGCATTACCGTATGGGGACTAAAAGACTCTTGAAGGATGGCATGTTTTTCGATTTCAGCCGGCTCGAACGATACGATTTGTCCCGAGCGTTCGAGCAGAACGACTTCTTCACTGTTCCACGAAATGGGTAGTCCTCGCGAAAGTTTTAATGGCGTCCGAATCTCTGCCATCGGTGGTCCATCTGCTGCAGAAACAGTGGTTGCCGTCCGCTGCGTAATGGTCACAGTAGCAGTGGTCATCGCGAGTAGCATCCAAAGATTCCTTCTGGATTCGATGGGGAAGGAACTACGGGAATTTGTTGAGGTACTGGAAGATGAAAAGGGACACACCAGTAAGATTCGATGAGCGTTCATATGGGAGAATCTAGTTCACGCTTGCATTGCTAGCGTAGTTTTCGGTGACTTTACATTAGAAACAGCTGGAGGGGCTGTAACGGTATTGCCGATAAAACAGGTTGGAACTGCGTTTTTGATACCTAAGAATACGTTGGAAGATTATGAACTCTACTGTTCGCCTTTGCTTGGTCCTACATAACCATCAACCGATCGGCAACTTCGATGGCGTTATCGAGCAAGCTTATCAGGATAGCTATCTTCCGTTTCTTGAAGTCTTCGAACCTTACCAGCATTTGAGATTGTCGCTCCATACCAGCGGACCGCTCATGCTTTGGCTTACCGAACATCACCCCGAATACATTCAGCGCGTGGGAGCGCTCGTCGCGGCAGATCGCGTAGAGATTGTCGGCGGTCCGTTTTATGAGCCGATCATGACCATGCTTCCGAGTCGCGATCGTATTGGTCAGATCGTCAAATACACGCAATGGCTGGAAGAGGCATTCGATACGACGATTTCTGGCATGTGGATGCCAGAACGTGTATGGGAGAGCCAACTTGTACGAGACATCGTGCCGGCTGGAATGCAGTATACGATTCTCGACGACTATCATTTTTTAGCAGCAGGTTGGAATCGTGAACAATTGACGAACTACTTTACGACCGAAGACGATGGGCATGTCTTGCGAGTCTTTCCTGGAAGCGAGCGGTTGCGATATCTTCTTCCGTTTGCTCCGGCTCACGAAACGATCAGCTATTGCCGTCAGATTGCAGAGCAGTCGCCTGGTTCGGTACTTTTGTTCGGCGACGATGGCGAGAAGTTTGGGACTTGGCCCGACACGAAATCACACGTTTACGAGCAGGGTTGGCTTCGCGAGTTCTTTGATTTACTGAGCGAAAATCGTGGTTGGCTACATACATCAACACCCAAATCGGTGATCACCGAGACACGTCCAGCGGGCCGTATCTTCTTGCCCGATTGTTCCTACCGCGAGATGACCGAGTGGTCGCTTCCAGTTGCTCAGCAGCATGTCTATGACGAAGTGATCCATCGTCTACATGATTCGCCCCAGTGGCAGCACTACCAGCAGTTTATGCGAGGTGGATTCTGGCGAAACTTCCGCGTCAAATACTCCGAAGCCAACGAGATGTATTGCCGAATGCTGGAAGTCAGTCAAAAACTAGATCTGCTCAAGGACACCATCGTCGACTCGGCCTTACTACCGCAAGCCGAAGACCATCTGTACCGCGGCCAGTGTAATTGCCCCTACTGGCATGGCGCCTTCGGAGGCATTTACTTGCCGCATTTGCGAAACGCGACGTATCGTGAATTGATTGCAGCTGACACACTGATGGAACGTGCCAATGGTCGCGAGGGGACTTGGGTCGATGTTAGCTCGGAGGATTTTGATAAGGATCTTCTGCCTGAGGTACGAATGGCCAACGATCAGTTGATCGGCTACATCGCACCCGCTCGCGGTGGCATGCTCTATGAGTTAGATATTCGAGCGATTCAGCACAATATCTTAGCGACGATGCAACGCCGTCCCGAGGTTTATCACAAGAAGATCATGGCGGGCAGTTCCGCGAACCAAAACCAAGCAGCCAGCATCCATGATCGAGTCGTCTTTAAACAAGAGGGTCTTCACCAACGGATCTTCTACGATCTTTATCCTCGCAAGAGTATGATGGATCATTTCTTCGATGCGGACGTATCGCTGGAGCAAGTGGCAAGTGGCACCGCGACAGAGCGCGGCGATTTCGTTGCGATGCCTTTTGAAGCGATGGTTCGACGAGGACATGGCAAGGTCCAGACCCAGCTCCGTCGCGCCGGGAACGCTTGGGGGGTACCGATTACACTTACCAAAGCAATCACGATGGTTGCTGGAAGTGACTCACTGATGATCAACTATCTGTTTGAAGGACTACCGCCCGGGCGGCCGTTCCATTACGCGATGGAGTGGAATTTCGCGGGCCTGCCATCGGGCGCGGAAGATCGGTTCTTCTTCAATGAGGAAAATCAATCGCTCGGTCAACTCGGGAAACGAATCACTCTTACGGATACTAGCTTTCTTGGGCTAGTGGATCAATGGCTGGGCGTGAGTGTTCAAATGATCTTCAACCGTCCATCTAGTCTGTGGGCTTTTCCAGTGGAATCTGTTAGCCAAAGTGAAAGCGGGTTTGAGCTGGTGCATCAAAGCGTTTGCGTGCTACCACACTGGACCATCTCGGGTGATTCGCAAGGCCAATGGTCGGTGGGCCTGGAAGTGGTGTTTGCTGCTCAGCACCAACCAGAGGCTCGCTTAGCCAGAGACCTCGTGCATCAACACTAGTCCTATACTTTGGATCGCTGGATTCGTCAGAGTCTTACGAATTCTGCTACTGACGCGTTCTTAAGAGCCTCGGTAAGTCGAATATCCGAAGGGGCTAAGCAGAAGAGGAACGTGGTAGTGCTCTGACGGGGCATGCACTTCAAATTCAATCGTGACCTTCGGATAGAAGTGGCCGATCGCTTGAAGCTGAAAATAAGTACCCGAATCGAAGTGCATTTGATACTTGCCTGAGCTCAAGGCGAAATCCGACGGTAGCAGATTGGATATCCGACCGTTCGAGTCGGTAACGCCTCTTCCAAGTGATTTCCAGTCGTCGTGTAAGAAAAGCTCAAGCTCAACTGCAATTCCCATGGCTGGTAGGCCAGTGCGAGTATCAAGGACGTGGGTTGTAATGGGGCTTCGAGAAGTCATAGGAGGATTAGCTTTTGCCAAACCTCTCTCGCGTTACTTCGACGGCTTTCAATAGTGCTCCCGCTTTGTTGACGGTCTCTTGATACTCGGAGGCGGGATCGCTTTCGGCAACTAGTCCAGCACCGGCTTGCAAATAGATCTTCCCGCCACAAATCACCATCGTTCGAAGTGCAATACAAGTATCCATGTTGCCGCGATAGTCAAAGTAACCAACGGCTCCACCATAGGGACCGCGACGAGTCGGTTCGATCGCATCGATGATCTCCATAGCTCGAACTTTCGGAGCTCCACTGACGGTTCCTGCAGGTAAGGCTGCCTTGAAAGCATCCATCGCAGTGAGGTCATCTCGGAGCGTACCTTCCACATTTGATGAAATATGCATTACGTGCGAGTAATGCTCGACAACCATCAGATCCGATAGAACGACGGAACCGAATTTTGCTACACGCCCCACATCATTTCGACCTAAATCTACCAGCATCACGTGCTCGGCTCGTTCCTTGGGATCGTTTAGCAGTTCCTCTGAAAGTCTAGCATCTTCTTCAGCCGTCTTGCCGCGAGGTCGCGTACCAGCGAGTGGTCGCACGGTGACTTGTGAATCGATGACTCGACACATGACCTCGGGTGAACTGCCGACGAGAATGGCTTGTGGAGTTCGGACGAAGAACATGAACGGGCTAGGATTGATAACTCGCAATGATCGATAGACTTCGAACGGTTCGACATCGCATTCGACTTCAAATCGCTGACTGATCACAACTTGAAAAATGTCGCCGGCTCGGATGTATTCGTTGCAAGTCCGGACAGCGTCTTCGAATTGGTCTCGTGTGAAATTCGACTTGGCTTTGATCGTTGTCGGACCACCTAGGACAATATCGGCAGGCGGACTAGCTGGAAAGGATCGCGAGAGGGATTCGACGGTTTTCTGGATTTCTTTTTGGGCGGTCGAGTAGGCAACATCGATCGAAGGGTATTTGGCTATTTCGACAAGCGAAATAACCATGTAAGTTTTGGTGATATTGTCAAAAACGATCAGGTGATGATAGAAGCCGAGGTCAATATCGGGAAGATTCCGATCGTCGGCTGGCGCGTCCGGCAACCGCTCGACATACCGAATCACATCGTAGGCCATGTAGCCAATCGCGCCGCCGAGGAAAGGCGGAAGTCCGTCGATCGGCGCGACGGTTCGGTGCTGAATCCGTTCTTGAAGAAGGGATAGTGGGTCTGCGGAATGCGTTTCGGCTTTTGCATCGCCATCTTGCAAGAGGGTTCTCTCGCCCCATGCCGCAAAGCGTGCCTGGGGACGCGTTGCGACAAAGCTATAGCGACCTACGCGCTCTCCGCCAATCACGCTTTCAAATAGGCAGCCAGGGGAAATCCCGTCGTCCAACAGCCGAAACGCAGTGACCGGTGTAAGACCATCCGACAACAGGCGTCGATAGACCGGAACAAAATCGTAGTGAGGGGCAAGTTGGCGGAATTCCTCCAGTACAGGAAAAGTCTTCATGCGGATTTACAAGGATTCTACAGGTAATTGTTTAGCGGGAGACGAATAGGATATAAGACTTTAATATCGCCAGTATAACGTTAATGCGGAGCGTTGTAATCGTCGCGCAATTCAATAGGGTGAACGGCTAAATGAAATCTACCCAACTCGAACCCTAATCTCGATCTGGGAGGCTCGAGCGTATCAAGCAGATGGCGAATCGTATCGACGAGAAATCGACGTGTGTTCGACACAGCATTATCCACCTTCCCTCCCCAGGCCAAGGCCCGACTCTCCCGCAACGAGGGTAACTTTGTGACTAGTTCAAATTAACTAGCATTTCGAATTTTTTTACCTGCCGCTGACCCAAGAAATCCGATTGTTTTGAATTGCCATCACTCAACGATACGCTATGGTAGAATTAGAGGATTGACATTACACGAACGCCGTGTCACTAACTTGCGATGCGTGTTGGTAACTGAACAAAATTTATTTAGTGCGAGAATCCAGATGAAGTGCCAACACTGCGATAAGCCTGCGACGTTTCATATCACGGAACTAATTGATCCGAACGAACCTTCCAGTGTACATTTATGCGAAGATCATGCGCGAGTTTACCTTGCGCAAGGATCCTCTGCGGGTCCGATATCCGCACTGGCCGGTATGCTAGCTAAGCAGTTAAAGATCGAACAAGCTGCACAGCAACTTTCGGACGTGGACCAGAAGACCTGCCCATCGTGTGGAATCACGTTTGCGGAGTTTCGTCAAGGCGGACGACTTGGTTGTGGATACGATTACATCCATTTTCAAGAAGACCTGGAGCCGCTACTAATCAACATTCATGGTGCCAAGGAACACACCGGCAAACGACCATCTCATGCTGGGGTTGGCTCCAACCGACAACATGAAATCATTCAACTGCGAAAAGAAATGAAGAATGCTATAGACCGTGAAGACTACGAAAAGGCTGGAAGATTAAGAGATCAGATTCGAGAGATCGAATCCCGGTGATTTGCGACCTGTTTTCGACTCCTTAACCGGGAATGAGTACTTGAGCGATAGCAGAAATTCAGCGAACATAAGAGCTTCGGCGTACGGCAGGATAAAATCGACCTAACACGACCCGTCAGATAGTGTATTACTCTGGTTCCAGGCTCTGCCTGGAATCCCATACATTTGAGGCTCCCGTCTCCTCAGTGCGTGCGAATCATACATAACGAAGCAGAGCCTCTTTCAATTGGCATTCCAGGCTGTGCCGGGAACGAGGGGACTACTTAAGATGTTTACAACAACGAGGCCTTGCGGCAGCGGTCGAGGGTGTTCACCTTGCGGCACGCTTTAGGTCATCCATTTCCGATTGCGTTCACACAAAGGGTTACCGATGAGTTTTTTCCGATGCCAACATTTCCTTTCGTTCAGTATCCTTCTGATGGCAATTTTTGTCGTACGAACTACCCAAGCGGATGAGGGGATGTGGCTGTTTAACCAACTTCCCAAGCGGCAGCTTTCTGAGCAGCATAGTTTCGGAGTCGATTCGCAGTGGGCCGAGCGATTGATGCTGGCTGCGGTACGATTCAACTCAGGCGGTTCGGCTTCTTTTGTATCGGCAAATGGATTGGTTCTTACCAACCATCACGTCGCCGCTGATACGCTTTACAAGTTATCAACACCCGAGAATAACTACCATGAAGATGGTTTTCTAGCCAAGGACTTTTCTCAAGAGATACCTGCGCCTGATTTGGAGCTAAATCAATTGGTTGCGATCCAAGACGTTACAGATAAAGTGAATAGCGCGTTGACTGCGGGGATGAGTCCGCAAGAAGCAGCCAAAGCTCGACAAGCAATCATGGCTAGCATCGAAAAGGACTCGCTCGACAAATCAGGATTACGATCAGATGTCGTAACACTCTTTGGTGGTGGCAAATATCACCTGTACCTTTACAAAAAGTATACCGACGTAAGATTAGTATGGGCACCCGAATCGGGGGCTGCATTCTTTGGTGGTGACGCGGACAATTTTGAGTATCCAAGATATTGTTTGGATGTCACTCTATTTCGAGTTTACGAAAACGGAACACCCGCTAAGATTTCAAACCATCTGAGGACGGAGCCGCAAGGCGCCACGGACGGCGATTTGATTTTTGTTGCGGGAAACCCAGGCAGGACTCGCAGAATCTATACGGCAGATGCACTCGCATATCAGCGTGACGTTGCAATGCCACGCATGATGAACCTTCTTCGTCGTAAGGAGAATCTTCTTCTCCAATACAGTCTCGGTGGTGATGAAGAAGCAAGACGTGCAAAGGACGATCTTTTCGGAATTCAGAATTCACGTAAAGCCTACAGTGGAATGCTAGGTGGACTTCAAGATCCATCCTTTATCGCAAGCAAGCGAGAGCTCGAAGCGACCTTAGAAAAGAAAGTCGTTGATAATCCAAAGCTCGAGTCACTTGGTGACGCGTGGAAGAGTATTCACGAAGTCCAACAGCGGAAAGCAGCCTTAATTGGAAAGTCGGGTACGCTTAAGAGCCGACTTTACTCGATCGCCGAAACAATCGTTCTCATGATTGCTGAAGATGCTAAGGCTAGTGCAGATCGTTTGCGTCAGTTTCGAGATAGCAATCGGGAATCGCTTGAACAAGAGCTCTACAGTCCTGCTCCAATGTACCCCGATTTAGAGAGAACCCTTCTTGCCGACGAATTGGCGAGGCTCATGGAGGATCGTGGAGGAGATGATCCTTTGGTTCAATCCATTTTGGCAGGGAAAAGCCCTCGATCACGGGCTGCTGAAGTTGTAGCCGGCACCAAGCTATTCGATGTCGCCACAAGAAAAGAGATTGCTGCTGGCAATGGCGAGGCGTTGTCCAAGAGTGATGAACCTGCGATCAAAATGGCTTTGGCTTTCGAAGCAGAACACCGACGGATTGAGTCAGAAATGGATGAGATCGAAGAGCTCGAGCGCCAGGCATACGCCAAAATCAATCAAGCGCAATTTGCGATCTCCGGAGACAGCGTCTATCCCGACGCGACTTTTACTCTGCGGATCGCCTATGGAATCGCAAAAGGCTATGAATCTGATGGTGTCGTTCTGCCTTGGAGTACGACGATGGGGGACGCGTTTGAGCATGAGGTTCGTCACCACTCGCAATCCCCTTGGATTTTGCCCAAGAGTTGGCATGATGCAAAGAGTTCACTCAATCTTCCCACGCCGCTCAATTTTGTTTGCACAGCGGACATTATCGGTGGCAATAGTGGTAGTCCTGTTGTCAACAAGGAAGGTAAATTAGTAGGAGTCATCTTTGATGGAAATATCGACAGCCTCACCGCGGATTTCTACTACACCGACAAGACGGCCCGTGCCATCGCAGTCCACATTAGCGGCGTCCTCGAAGCGCTGAGCAAGATTTACAAGGCTGATCACTTAGTCGACGAGATGACCGCCAAGTAAACTAGATTTAGCTAGATTCCTATTAGGACGGGATCATCGTCCGGTCCGGTTCGCCCGGGACAACGGTCCCAAGCTACAAGACTTCAATTTGGCTCGCGCGGCGTATAACAACCGATGCTCGGTTGGGTTATGATGGAGTGTGTGCGTTATTGCTTCCTTGGTAAGTCGCTACAACGCTAGAATATGCTTGTCGGTAAAATCCCGTCCGACCTCGTTTCCTCACCATCCAAACACTTCACTGTCAACATGCTTAGAACCACCCAAACCTGCATTCTATCTCGCCAGCGACTCTTTTTCTTGCGACTCATTCTGTCGCTTTACTTCCTGGGCCCATGGTATTCCGCGTTAGCGGATGAACCCGATTACCCAGAGCACCCCGATTCGGTAGTCAAAGAAAACGTTCCCAAAGGTGAATTGCTAGGGCCGTTCCAATGGACCAGCAAGATATTCCCCGGCACGGTTCGTGATTATCAGCTTTACATTCCCAAGCAATACGATGCGACCAAGCCTGCGTGTGTCTTCATTGTTCAAGATGGAATCGGACGAGCACTTGAATGGAAACTACCGGTCGTGATGGATAATCTGATCGCCGATGGATCCATGCCCGTCACGATTGGGATCTTTGTGGATCCAGGTGTGGTACCCGCAGCCAATACCAACGCTCAGCCGCGATTCAATCGAAGCTTTGAATACGATGGGCTGGGCGATCGGTACGCACGGTTCTTGATCGACGAGCTTCTGCCAGAAGTGTCCAAGAGCTACTCGCTAAGCAGCGATCCCAACGACCGTGCCATTGCCGGTGCAAGTTCTGGTGCAATCTGTGCCTTCAACGCGGCTTGGGAGCGACCCGATCAGTTTCGAAGAGTCATCAGTACGATCGGTACTTTCGTAGGATTGCGCGGAGCAAATGAATTCCCGGTACTAGTTCGCAAGACGGAACCGAAGCCAATTCGCATCTTTCTTCAGGATGGCGCGACGGACTTAGATATCTACGCAGGGAACTGGTTCGTCGCCAACCAAGATATGTTGTCTTCGTTTGAATACGCAGGGTACGATGTCAAGAATATTTGGGGAACTGGCGGACACAACGGTAAGCAGGCAAGAGCGATCATGCCGGATGCTATGCGTTGGTTGTGGCGAGACTATCCTGCTCCGATCACGGCTAAGATGCACCGACGCGGGCGTATCCAAATTCTGACTGATTCCGATCAATGGGAACTGGTTAGCGAAGGGCATCAATTCACGGAAGGTCCCGCCGTATCGCCCAACGGTGACTTGTACTTCGTCGACGCCGCCAAGGACACTATCTTCCACGTTCCTCATGACGGAAAGGCGGTCGTATTCCAAAGCGATGTGCCAGGGGTTTCAGGATTGATGTTTGGTCCTGACAAAAAACTGTATGCAGCCGCCGGAAAGGCGAAGCGGATTTTTCGATATGACGAGCAAGGCAATCGCGAGACCGTTCTGGAGGATGTCTCCTGTAACGACCTAGTTGTCCTTCCCTCGGGCATTTACTACACCGATCCGGCCAACCACAAGGTTTGGTTTGCAACCTTTGACGGTACGAAAAAGGAAGTCGATACAGGCATCTCCTACCCGAACGGCCTGATTTGTTCAATCGACCAAACTCTACTGCACGTCGCCGATTCGGATGGCAGCTTTACATTCAGCTTTCAAATCCAGCCCGATGGCGGGCTCGCGTTCAAACAGCCCTATGGCTACTTGCACGCGCCAGACGGCACAGGAAAAAGCTCGGCAGACGGGATGACCATGGATAAGGACGGCAATCTTTACGTCGCGACGACTCTGGGAGTCCAGGTGCTCGATCAACCAGGACGCGTCAATCTGATCATCAACAAGCCGCAAGCAGCTTTTCTGAGCAATGTTGCCTTTGCCGGGCCTGAACGCGACTGGCTATATGTGACATGTGGGGATAAAGTCTATCGACGCAAGACTCAAACTCGAGGAAACATCTCGTGGGAGCCACCAACCATGCCTCCCAAGCCAGGGCTTTGAGCTACACGGGCTTTTGTTCATTTAAACATCGACCACCTAGAAAAACCAATGTCGTCAGTTGAAAGATTATCTCCCAAGGTAGAAGAACAACGTCTCCTAGAGATCGCGACTCAGATACCCGGAAGTCGAATTGGTTGCGTGAGTACTGGCCGTGCTCAAGCGGCAGAACAATTTGCGATCGAACGCCCCGAAGCATCAGTGACGGCATGGTACCTGGATAGTTACCTCGCTGCGCTTGCAACGGCTCATTCAACGGCGCTACCAAACCTGAACATAACCTGCGACGCGGATTGGCCATGCACCGAGATTGATCTAGCGGCAATCGCACTCTCGTCGCACGGTGAAGCCGAGCTAACGCGAGATGTCATCCAATCTGTTTACCATGCGTTGACGATTGGCGGATCGATGGTGGTCAGTGTCGACAACAGCCGAGATCGATGGTTACACGACCTACTGAAGACCTACGAAAAGAGTGTCAAGGTTCGTCCGTTCGAGGATGCAATGGTTTATGTTATTCAAAAATCGAATGCATTGAAAAAAATAAAAAACTTTTCATGCCAGCTCTCCTTTATTGACTGTGAGACGAAGATCGAGTTTGTGACTCGACCAGGCGTGTTTTCTCATCGCGAGCTAGATAGTGGGGCCAGGCAACTTTTAGACGCCGTCGATGTCTTTCCCGAAGCCAAGCTACTCGATATCGGTTGCGGTGCCGGGAGTGTTGCGCTCGGACTAGCGGCTCGAGATCCCAGTGCAATGGTCCATGCGATTGACTCGTCTGCGCGTGCGATTGATTGTACGCGTCGTGGAATGAAGCTAAATGGAATTGGGAACATGCGAATCGAATTGAATCACTCAGGGAACTATGGCGAGGAAGGTTATTTCGAC
>Ga0105045_10003813_pt1 | contig 13027 bp, 9 predicted proteins | sample MAT02_FD_78089 | JGI IMG/M metagenome (GOLD analysis project Ga0105045, IMG submission 78089) | Freshwater microbial communities from Lake Fryxell liftoff mats and glacier meltwater in Antarctica - MAT-02 (megahit assembly) | ecosystem: Environmental > Aquatic > Freshwater > Ice > Liftoff...
CGCTAGCCACGGATTCCCCCAGTCTTACCCCAATTTCTGTCACCAGCCCATCCACTGGCGCGACTAAGAACCGGCCCCTCAACGGTATCGAATCCGATGACATTGCTTGGGCGACACTTCCTGGACGAAAGATTCAAAAAGTCCTTCTCATTACCCCAGGAAATTGGTTTCTTCAAAAAGTCTTCGAAGCCAATTCACTTGTGGCACTCGAGGTACGAAAGGATTTTCCCGAAACATGGCCGAGCGACACAATCATCGTCTTCCATCGCTCGACACCTGCACAGATTATTCCAGGAAACGTCTTCGTGATCGATCCGGAAAGCGATAGTGATCTTTGGAGCATAGGAGGCGTTCTTGAAAACCCGATCGTTACCGAGCAAGCCGACGAATCGCCACTGATGACCCACATTCGCATGGATAATGTACTCGTCCCAGAGGCTCGCAAACTACAATTTACACAACCGCCAAAAGTACTTGCAGGTACAGTTTCCGGTGACTCCGTCTACTCGGAGATAAAGCGTTCAATAGGGAAGTGCTTGGTGTTGGGTGTCAATATGGAACAGAGCGACCTTGCCTTTCGAACCTCTTTTCCAATCATGGTCAGCAATGCCCTATCCTGGTTTTCCAATCAGGATGATCAACTACAACCGGCTCTTTCGACTGGCTCGTTGATGTCGATCGATCTTCCTTCCGATCAAACCTTATCGATATCGTTAATCTCGCCATCAGGCAAGCGATCGTCGGTCATTGCAAGAAAGGCAATCAACGTTGCTGCTGGTCGAGACCCTGACTCACTATTAGATGCGAACGCTCCTGTCAGTAATTTCACGATAGGGCCGCTAGACGAGATCGGCATTTGGAAAATCGTGAAAGAAAACCAACCGCTGAATTTGAATGCTTCCAAAGACGATGGGGCTTTAATTCGTGAAGTTGCAGTGAATTTGTCGAACGAACGTGAAAGTGATCTACGTCCTCATGACGCCATGAATTCATCGAGTCCTCTAGACCAAAGAATGGGTTTATCTTCATCGACTTGGTTTGCTCGACCGCTCTGGTTTTACTTGGCGTTTGTCGCTTGCGTATTTACTGCAATAGAGTGGTTTCTATATCAGCGTCGGCTCATTTCGTGAGGATGTTTGTTTGATACCGCTTGAACTCACACGACCGTGGATGCTTTGGGTATTGCTACCTATGGTGGTAGTGCTCGTGGGTTTCTTCGTTCGTAGTTTGAGCGACTTCGCAAATGGTCAACGCATCGTTTCGTTGATTACACGATTGATGATCGCCTTTATAATCGCCTTGGCGATGAGCGGATTAACTTACCTGATGTCAACCGAAGAGAAGTGGGTTGTTTTTGTGGCGGACCAAAGTCTGAGTATTCGCGACGATGCTACGAAAATTGCGAATGAGTTTTTGAGTGCGGCGAACCAGGATCGAGGCTCAAACCGGGCGGCATGGATTCGTTTTGCTCGTGATGGAGGCCAAGTGCAAGATCAATTGTTAGTTTATCCCGTAATGGCCCAATCCACGGAAGTACCGACGGTAGAAAGGTTCCCTGAATCAAAGCACAATGCTGCACCGAAGTGGTCTTCCGCATTTACGAAAGAAATGCGTGATGGTAGTAATCTTGAGGCGGCTTTGGAAGCGGCAGCCGGTTTTATGCCCCCGGGTTACGTTCCGCAAATTGTTTTGCTTAGTGACGGAAATGAAACTCTTGGAGATGTACTAGCAACTGTTTCCCGAAGTAAAATCCCGATTTCGACTTTTCCGTTGCCGGCAGGCAGTGAACCGGAAGTTCAAGTCGCGTCGGTCGAGGTGCCTGCTGAGGTCCAAGAAGGCGCTCCATTCTATGTCGACGTGCTGATTCAATCGAATCACGATGACGAGGGACTCGTAGAAGTCTTTCGGGGCGGTCATAAGGTTGTCAGCGAGAAGCGAACTATAAAGTCTGGCGAGAATCGGCTTCGGTTTCAGCAATCGATTGAGCGGGAGCGACTAGCCGCGTTTACGGTTCGAATCTCAGGGCTTCAGCAGGATACCTTACTTGACAATAACGCCGAAACGGGACTTGCGTATTCGTCTGGAAAACCGCGTATTCTCATTATCGAAAGCGACCCGAATTTGATTCGTGAGTTAGCCTATGCTTTAGAGGACGAAGGAATTCAAGTCGATATTCGGCCACCGCAAGGGATGCCAGATTCATTGTCTGACTTACAAAACTACGAGTGCTTAATTCTATCGAATGTTCCTGCAACGGCATTGACAAGCCAGCAGATGATGGTTGCAAGGACTTACGTTCAAGAACTCGGAGGCGGTTTCATCATGCTCGGCGGCGAGCAATCGTTCGGGTTGGGAGGTTATTATAAGAGTGCTCTAGAAGAAATTCTTCCAGTACGAAGTGATTTTGAAAAAGAGAAAGAAAAACCATCGCTAGGAATGGTGTTAGTGATCGATAAGTCTGGGTCGATGGGCGGCGATAAAATAGAGATGGCCAAATCAGCGGCGCGGTCGGCGGTTGAGCTACTCGGACGACGAGACACGGTGGCAGTGATTGCATTTGACGGCGACAGTTATGTAATCAGCGAAATGCAATCAGCGACGAATATAGCTCAGATTAGCGGCGATATCGCTCGCATTGAAGCTGGTGGCGGGACGACGATGTATCCGGCGATGGAGATGGCCTATGAGATGCTCGCCAGTACGCAAGCCAAGCTGAAGCACGTTATCTTGCTGACCGATGGAGTTTCGTCGCCTGGTGATTTCGAAGGGATGGCGCAAACTATGGCATCGGCAAAAATCACGGTCTCGACAGTCGCTGTCGGTGATGGGTCGGATACGGCCCTTTTGGAAACAATCGCTAAGACTGGAAAAGGCCGTCACTATGAGACCAACGACCCTTCGCAAGTCCCACAAATATTTGCGAAAGAAACCGTCACAGCCAGCAAGTCGGCGATAGATGAACAGCCGTTTGTACCACAGGTGATTCTTGCGACACATGCGCTCGCCGACATCGATATGGACTCTGCTCCATTCCTGTTGGGATACGTCATGACGCGTCCCAAACCGACTAGCGAAGTCATCCTCGCTACCGAGAAAGGAGATCCGTTACTTGCTTGGTGGAGATATGGTTTGGGGATGACTGCGGCTTTTACGTCCGATGCGAAAACACGTTGGGCAGCCGAATGGATGACTTGGCCTGGTTATGGAAAGTTCTGGACACAAGTCGTTCGGCAAGTCATGCGAAAGAGTGACATGCGAGGTATTCAAACTCAGGTGATTCGAAAGAACCAAGAAGCACTTATTAGTGTCGACGCGGTGAGTGACGTAGGACAATTCCTGAATGACGCCCGTGTCGAAGTGACTATGATCGACCCGACTTTAAAGCAAGTGAAGCGATCTCTTAAGCAATCCGCCCCGGGACGCTACGAAGATAAATTTCAGATGAATCGACCAGGAGCGTATCACATGGAGATTTCGGTCAAGCAGAACGATCAAGTTCTTTATCGACAATCGCGAGGAATGATAGTCGGGTACAGCGACGAGCTACGGATACGTCCGACGAACAGTAGTTTACTGCAACAGATAGCGGCAGTTTCTGGCGGCAAATACTCGCCGACCGCCGTTGAAATATTCCAAAGAGACGGCAGAGTCGCAACACGCCCACTGCCGCTTTGGCCCTACCTATTGACGGCCGCCGCATTCTTGCTCGTTTTGGACGTCGCGTTACGCAGAATCGAATTCGCGTCTGCCAGACTTTCTTGATTAGATGTCAAGATTCGCCTTTGCGCATAGACGGCTGACCCCGGAGAAGCGGAAAAGGAGACTATCTTGCTCGGTGCTAATTTTTATTGCGCCCCGACAAATTGGATCCTCTGCAGTTGCTCGCGGGTAATATCGATGCTCCCAGCCGTTGCCTTCAACGATTTACAGTCGGGCTCGCCAGGAACAAGTAGCAGCCAGATGCGTGAACAGGTCATGCAAGCTCGAGCCTTCCAAGCCAAACGTTTTGAAAAGCAAATCGAACACTCTCTTTTTCGATGATCTATTCGTCACAAGACTACTAGTCAACCAGTAACGGTTTGATTAGTCTTGCTTCCTACGACGATGCGAATAGGTATCGCATTGTTGTAGGAAAATTCGTGTTTGGACGAATTTCGAAACCGCTAGGGTTTTTCCACGATCCCGCTTTCAGGAGACAGGTAGTCAGATGCTCACTGCCATCATAGCCATATTTGTTATTGGTTACATAATGATCGCACTGGAGCATAGCCTTCATATCAATAAGGCTGCCACCGCGCTCCTGATTGGTGTTCTATGCTGGACTCTCTATGCGTTGGATTCTGCAAAATTGCTTCCAGTAGAAAGCGTTCCCGAGTGGTTTTCTAATAAGCTTGCTTCAGAACACGAACACCCAGAATTTCCGAATCGCGAGTACCTAGTTGATGGCCAGCTAGCAGAGTTTGTTACTGAGATTGCTCAGATCCTTTTTTTCTTAATGGGAGCGATGACGATCGTTGAATTAGTGGATGCCCATGAGGGTTTTTCTATCATCACTAATCTGATCAAAGCCAAGAAAAAAGTAACCCTCATGTGGATTGTTGCCTGGATCACTTTCTTTCTGTCAGCCGTTCTGGATAATTTAACGACGACAATCGTTATGGTCTCGCTGCTTCGAAAGCTTGTTCATGATACTAAAACGAGACGTTTTTTTGCTGGACTAGTGATTCTCTCCGCAAACTCTGGCGGTGCTTGGTCTGTTATCGGCGATGTAACAACAACCATGCTGTGGGTTAAGCACAAAATTGGCACTGTTGAAACCGCATATGAATTGTTCTTAGCTTCTGCCGCGTCCTTGATAGTACCTCTGATTTTAATCTCGCGGACCATGGTTGGAGATCTTGAGACGAAGCCTGAAAGTACAGATCAGGTACATTCAGAAATCGGTATTAAGCCTTGGCATCAGAAATTGTTTTTTGGGCTAGGCTGTGCTGGCTTGGTAAGCGTCCCGATATTCAAAGCGTACACGCATTTACCGCCGTTCATGGGGATTATGCTGGCACTTGCGGTCCTATGGTTCGTTTCCGAACTAGTGAGTCATACGATGGATGATGCAACCCGTTCGTCAACGGGAGTGCTGGCGGCTCTGAAACGCATCGATATGTCGAGTATCCTGTTTTTCCTGGGAATTCTTCTGGCAGTAGGATCGTTGGCAGCGACGGGCACGCTGCAGTCGCTGGCTAGCTGGCTGGATAAGACGATCGGTTCCTACACCGTGGTAGCCGTGATCATCGGCCTTGTCTCTGCGATCGTCGATAACGTTCCCCTGGTAGCGGCTGGGATCGAAATGTATTCGTTCCCTGAAAATCACCCCTTCTGGATGTTGTTGGCGTTTTGTGCTGGAACAGGTGGGAGCTGCCTCATCATCGGATCTGCCGCAGGCGTGGCCGCAATGGGGCTCGAGAAGATTGATTTCATTTGGTATGCCAAAACCATCACGCCATGGGCTCTGTTAGGCTACTTCTCGGGTATTATCGTCCTCTTGATGCAGAGCTCAATCGTCTCATGGATCTTTGGAGCTCAAACGGGATCCTGAATCGGGCACACACGCGATATCAACTCGATTATCGACACCTCCTCGCTAGTCCTCTCGAGCGATCGTCGTATCGAAAAGGTGCTGGACAGCTCGCCCACTCATTGATTTGACTTTTTTGAGTTCTTCGGCCAACGCGATTACTGCTTTCCAATAACCAGGTTGATTAAGAAGATGATCTGTTTTCGATAAGAGTTTTTGTTGCAGTCGCTCCGCTTGAGAATCGCTGCCAGCTCGTACACGGGAAAGTCGTCGAATTCCGATCATATCCTGGCGAGCGCCATCCCAGTTATAGTCGCCAGTGAATCGTGCCTCGGTAATCACACCCGCTAGCAAGATCATCATCTGAACTTCTAGCTCGTCCTTTACCGGCTGGCCGCGACGATGACTCATCTGACATTGGCCAAGCCTCATGCTATTGCGTTCAATCGTCACCCGTAAAACAGGTTTCCCTAGGGCAACGGCAACGATTGCGTGCCCCGCTTCATGATACGCCGTTGCTATTTCCTCGTCCGAAAGTTGCGATAACCGATCATCGATGGGCATGTTATTGAATGTTGTCATGGTCCAAGAGTATTACGAAACTTCTTTAGATCGACTTCTTTACCAACCATGAGTAGCATCTGGTCTTCGCTAAAGCGAAATTCGCCGTCAGGAAACATGACTAGCTTTCCCGACATGATGTCTTTGACTCCAACGACCCAAAGTCCAAACTGTCGTCGCAAGTCGGACTCCATCAGTAGTTTACCAACCAAACGCTGAGGCATCGCAACTTCAACAAAACTATAGTCGGAATCGATCGGTAGGAAATCGATAATGCTGGGCCATGTTAGTCGGTCTGCGAGTTGTTCCGCGATTTCAATTTCCGGAAAAACAACACGTTCAACTCCCAAGCTCTTGAGAAGCTTGCCATGCTCGCGGGAGACCCCTTTAACGATGATTCGTTTAGCTCCTAACTCTTTCGCATGGAGTGTGGCAAGTAATGAACGGGTGATATCTTCTCCCATCGAAATCAGTACCGAATCGGCTCGATCTAAATAGAGAGAAGCGAGCGTCTCGCGATCTGTTGCATCGCCGATTACCGCTTCAAACAAGTAGCTTTGGCAGTCTTCAACCTTATCGGTATCCGAGTCAATTCCAGTGACCCTTAGTCCGTTTTCTTTGAGCTTTCGTGCAAGAGCGGACCCAAAAGACCCTAGTCCGATGACAACAAATCGACGCTGCTCAGCCATGATATTCTCTACTTAGATTTTCTCTACTTAACGTTATTAACCTGTAATCGGTTCTTCTGAAGCATATTGAATTCGCGATTTAGATGACGAGGTCGATAGTGCCGCGAAAAACGCGATCGGTCCTAGCCTACCAACGAACATCAGTAAAACCAGGACGATTTTGCTCAACGGAGTGAGATTCCATGTTTCGTTGATGCTCAGCCCTACCGTTCCGAGGGCTGACACTACTTCAAAAATAATTTGCAGAAATTGGATTCGCTGTGTTTCGCGAGTCTGTCCAATTTGCTCGATGGACAACATCAAAACACTGCCAAAAGTTGCAACAGTAAAAAAAAGAATAGCAGTCGCAATGGCTCGATCGATCGCGATGGCTGGGATGGTTCGCCGAAAAACCGTGACGTTTGGTCGCCCACGAAATCGACTGTAAGCATGGATGATAATCATAAAGAAGGTAGTCACCTTCATCCCACCGGCCGTTGAACACGGACCTGCACCGATTAGCATAAGGATCATGATAACGATTAATGTTGCGTTGCCGAAAGTCGTCAAATCGACTGAGTTGTATCCTGCCGTTCGGCAAGTCACACTCTGAAAGCCGGCGATCATGGCTCGTGTGTATAGCGATTGATCGGATGCGTTAGGATTGTTCCACTCCAATACAAGTATGGCGAAGAATCCGCCTACCAAAAGAGCGATAGTGCCAAGGATAATCAACTTGGAATGGATGTGTAAGTCGTCCCATAATCCGTTAAATCCACTTCGACGGTGTCGTCCGGCGAGATCGAACAGCACGGGATAACCAATCCCTCCGATAATGATCAAGCCGCTGATCACACCTAAGACGACAGGGTCATTTTGATAGAGTATCAACGATTGGTTATCCAGAGCGAAGCCCGCATTACAAAAAGACGATATCGATAAAAAAAAAGAATTCCACAATGCGGATCCTAACGGCATCAGAGATAAGAATCGCAAGAAGAGAATAGCGAACCCTGCTAACTCGCACACGGCCGTAAGCAGAAATATGCGTTGCAAAACGATCTTCAAATCGGCTTTGGATTGACCCGCAACGGTTGACGTGATGAGTAAATGGTGACGTAACCCGCCCCGTTCACCACTGGCAAGCAGGACGAACGTTGTCAGCGTCATGATGCCGAGTCCACCGACCTGAATTAGCAGCAGTACCGAGAGTTGGCCTAAGAAACTAAAGTCATCAATCAGCGATCTAACGGAGAGGCCGGTAACGCAAACACTGCTGGTCGCCATAAACAATGAGTCGACCAATGAAATAGGACGCGTTTTGTCCGCGCAAGCCCAAGGCGCATAGAGCATCAGAGTCCCGATTACGATTAGAATCGCAAAGCCAAGGCTGGTCACCCGTGCAGGATATCGATTTAGTGGTCCAGCGAGCTTTAACATGCGGCCTGAAGATCATGGGAGACGCGGCTAAAACAGAAAGCCACGAGTAAATCGAGTTGGATTCACTTGTTTAGCATCCAACTCCTCGAACGCTATTTTAGCAAGAACTTGTCCGCCATGTGCCAAAGAGTCAAGAATAGCGGATACCGAATAGGTCAACGCTTTTTGCTGTTGGAACATTACCGGCTGTTCAGAATTTGCTCGACAAGCAGGAGTTCCTCTACCAATTCGCGAAAACGTGATCGGCGACGCGGTTGATGGTATTGACCGCCGAATGCGGCAATAAGTTCGCGATCGAGTCGCGGTTACGGTGAAGTCTCGACAACCATTCCCTAAAATCAAATCCTTCAAAAATTTTGTCTACCGGACGGATAGTGGAATTGGTAGCTGTAGTGACGGCCGTCGGAGTGATTTGAAGCTGGAAGGTGTTGACGAATCCCGTATCACCACGAGCTTGATCAATTACTTGAAGAGTCCAACGTCCTTTTGCGGACTTGCCTCGAAAGGCAGACAAGGCTTGTTCACCACGATATGAACCTGAGATCGTCGTAGTTGCTGCGTCAAACGTCGCTCTTCCATCGATTCTACAAGCAGTCTTCTGTAATGGCTTGTATGCCCGCGTCGCGCACTACGCTTCATAGGAGGTTACCGATAGCGAATAGAGAAGATGAGGTTCGCTAGATGTTCGCTTTCAAACATCACGCCACAAGGTCTATTGGTTCGCTTTGGAAAAGGCAAATCCATTTAACCGGACTTTGTTAACACGGAATTCACCTTTCGTCGCTTCGCTCGACCCTGCCCGAGAGTGGACGGACGAAAGTTAATTGTACTGAGCCGTGAGCGCTAGCTCCGGGTTCCCCCCGGTTAAACATTCAATCAAGACAATCGCCGTGCGTAACCCGTGACTACCGCCATCGGCTCAGTTGTCTGCCTAAAAGGCAGTGAGGGGCGTGAACAACGCGATCTTATTGACGAACGCAAAAAAGGAAAGGGACTTCTGGTTTTTAGCACTAGCGGCTTTGACGCAGGACCCAAGGAACAAGTTTCTCGCGAAAGATCTTTGAGTTGTGGCGAATATCGGTTGGCAGCGACTTGGGATAGATATGGACATCGGTGATCTCAACCGTTGTGGAATGTATTCCAGCTAACGCAAGGAGCTCCGCTTTGAGTGCTGCCGACGATAATGAGTTGGTTTGCGAAGCGGGCTCGTCTTGTTTCGACTTACGTTGAGGCTTCGTTCTTGGCCAAGGTTCCACGACGATCGAAGGCGTTTTGAGGTTGGGATTGCGGCTGGGTATCCCCACTAACGCCGATCGATACACGGAGGGATGAGTGTTAAAGATCGATTCGCACGGGTCGGTATACAACGTCGAGCGAGCGGACATGACGCGATGAGATTTTCTGCCACAGTACCAGAATCGATCTTGGGAGTCCACGTACCCGACATCGCCCATACGATGCCATAGGTTTCCTTCCTTATCTCGCACCTTGTGGAGGGCGTTCTGGTCAGTTCGCGTAACGTAAGTCGTTGATACGACTGGGCCGCTCACAATCAACTCGCCAATCTTGCCTTGGCTAAGCTCCTGGCATTGATCGAGCGAATCGAGTGGACCATCATCGATCGCGATCACCTTCCATCTTATCCCGGAAAAGTGATGCCCAACACAAGTCCCCGATCCGCGTTCGTTCATCGTTGCCGTTTCATTCAACACGATTCGAGACTCGATCGAAGCCACGGGAAGTGCTTCCGTAGCTCCATAGGGTGTATGAAAAGTCCCTTCTTCGTTCATAGCGCCGCGCATCCATGTCATCACACGAGGCGGAACTGGTGCGCCCGCAGAAAGAACTAGCTTAAGGCTTTCTACGCGTCTCTTGGCTCGTTCGCAGTATCGACCGACAGCAGTCCATAGTGCCGGAGATCCGAATGCTTGATTGGCTTGCCATTGGTCTATCGCATCCAATAATCTTGGCGGATCTACTTGGGCAGGCCGGATTGGATTCATATCGGGAATGATGGTGGTAGTCCCCATCACCGCGTTAAATAGTCCAAACAGAGGAAAGCCGCTTAGGTCAATACCGCCTGAACTAATCCCGTAGTGCGAGGTGAGTTGGTCGATCTGATGGTTAAATGTTTGGTGCGTGTAGAGGACACCTTTGGGCGGGCCAGTAGAACCTGTGGTGAAGATGACCGCTGCAGGATCGAGTGGATCAGATTGGACGGGCTGATAGTCGTTCGGGGAAAATCTTTCTAAATCGGATAGGGTGGGTGTTGGAAGAACGCCTGCGGTTTTACCAACTGTTACGTTCAGCCGTGCATTCGGAAATCGATGACGCAACACGGCTCGTATTGCTTGAGCGATCGGTATTGCAACAAAGCCATCTGGCTCGGATGCTTCTAAGCATTTGACAAGATTGGATCGACCCATACCTGGATCAATCAACACGACCGAGGCTCCCGTCTTCAGTAGCGCGAAAACCAATGTGATAAAGTCTTCGCCGAATCGAACCAGGAGTACGATCCTTTTACCTGGACCAACTCCAATCGACTGCAAGCCAGCTGCGATTGAGCTGGACCTGTTTTCTAAGTCCTGGAAGGTTGTCGTTCGGTAGTCTCGACGATGCCCGGCGAGGAAGTGTCCCTCGCGGTATTTACCCGTCGGAGTCGCGATCGCAATCTGTGATGAGGATTTCAACGATTGAGCGCGAAGCCGTTGTGCTACGTTCACGTGTACCCCCGAACAAGACTTGTCATGCCCAGCATTAGTCCCACGACCCCGTAGGCCGACCATGGGAGTCCTGCTCAGACGATGGTGCCTTTCGACCGTAAAGCCATGGAGCAGTAAAAAACCCGCAGACGATAATGATCAGCAGTTGGCTAAACACAAACCATGCTAAAGTCATAAGCACTCCTGATGTAAATCCGTAACTATGCAATCCGATCCCAAGTTGGTTAGTTCCAAACCAGGACCAAGCGGTGATGATGTTGCCGCCGATCGCTAGGAGTGCAAAACCTCGTTCGCGAACAAGTTTGTCCCAGCGGGCGTGGAGTACAATCGCATTCCAAATCACGATCATTAAGGCACCATTTTCTTTAGGGTCCCATCCCCAGAATCGCCCCCAGGAATCGTCGGCCCACAACCCACCGAGAACCGTTCCAATCAAGCTGAAGAAGGTTGCGAAACAGATTGTTCCGTAAGTCATCCGCATCAAAACGCGTTGCATTTCGGACGCCTCCGCATCCGGAGAATCACTAAGCAAAGTTCTGGCGTGAATCGAACGGTGAACGATTGCGCCGATCGCTAACGCTCCTGCAAAGAACGTCGCTAGATAGCCTGCTGTAATGCACTGGACATGCGTCGTCAGCCAGAATTGCGTATCTAACACAGCCTGGAGTACGTGCATCGTGTCGCTACTATCAAGTCCGTAAGCAACCAACAGAGTCGTGCTTCCAATAGCAGTTCCTGCAAGTAATCCAATTCGAATCGGATACAGAAGCTCGAGAACCAATCCAAACAGGACGGCACCGCAGCCGATGAAGACTGCCGATGAATACAGGTTAATAACAGGAGCTTTACCGGTGATATAAACCCGTGCTGCGATCGCAACAACGTGAACTGCGAAGACGACTACCGTAATCCAGAAGGCTGTCCGTCGCAGTGGTTGCGGGAATACAATCATACTCAAAAATGTAAGGACGAATGCAATGAGGTAGAACGCAATGCAACCACTAAAAGCTCCGAATTTATTGTACCAACCTTCAAAATGAGCTGCCGAGAGAACATTCTTTAAACCAGGTTGGGTAGCGAGACTGGCTGAATACTTTTCGACTTCTTGGTTAACAGACAAAGGCTTTCCTTCGCGAATCGCATCCCGTAGATCGAGAAACTGCAGGAGAAGCTTAGTGTCACCCTCATCCATGCCCATCGCCTTCGCTGCGTAACTAGCAAACAAGGCTGGTCGAAGTGCTCGCCATTGGGTAGATGCATCGCTCGACGAGTTTTCCTCGGTATTCGATTTTTCAGTTGTGATTGGTGGAAGCATGCTTGCCGGTTTGCCATCCTCAAGTTGCTGAACGGCTCGCATCTCGGAGATGAGCTCCTGTCCAAACCGCCGTCGATCCTCCTCATCGTCTTCCTTCGGGGGAACTGGGAGTCGATTCGTGGAGTACGACAATGAAGTCAGCTGGAATAGATTGATTTTTTGATAGAGTTCCATGAACTTCTGATCTTGGAACTTGAGGGATTCTGGATTCGCACCTCGTTTCTCTAGGATAGGTTGCATCTTTTCAATAAAGCTTTCCATCTTCGGACGCAACTGTGCCCAAGAATATCGGTTGCGGCCCTCTTTGCCGACGACTTTCATAAAGCCACTAACAGCCGCTTTGCTATCCTCGACATTCAGATCGAATACATCCAATACTTCTTTTGCATCAATTCGGAACATATAGGCATGATCTATCCAAGGTTGATCGGAGATCAATCCATAGAGCCACTCGGTAGCTTTTAGTGTTCGTTCTGCCGAGGGTTTTCCTTCGTCATCTGCATTGACGATGACTGAAGTTTGACCTGAGAGTGATTGAAGCAAGTTCCTCGCAACGGAATCAACCGGTTTAATTCGTCCCTCATGTTGCATTGGTAAGTTACCCGCCTGGTACCAATCGATTGCATCCGGGCTCGACTTCGGTTCGACGGCCGCCATTGCAAACATGCCACCTACAACCGTGATGACGGCTAGCGGTAGAAGCCAACCGGCAACACCGCGTCGGGCTTGCCGAGCAGACTCCCAC
>Ga0105045_10003814_pt1 | contig 13025 bp, 9 predicted proteins | sample MAT02_FD_78089 | JGI IMG/M metagenome (GOLD analysis project Ga0105045, IMG submission 78089) | Freshwater microbial communities from Lake Fryxell liftoff mats and glacier meltwater in Antarctica - MAT-02 (megahit assembly) | ecosystem: Environmental > Aquatic > Freshwater > Ice > Liftoff...
ACCCTACGTCACAATTTGCTATCACGCGTGAATTCGGGGCCTTCGAGGGACAATTTCTGGAACGCTAAACTATTCCTAAGCGTTCTTTCGGATCCTTGAGCCCGTTGGCAAGCTTTCCGAGGGCTTCGGTTTCAATTTGTCGAACACGCTCGCGGGTCAGTCCCAGTTCCAGCCCAATCTCCTTGAGAGTGTGGGGAGTCGTGTCTCCTAAGCCAAATCGCATTCTCAGGACGGTTGCCTCTCGCGTATCCAGTGTACCGAGCAACTCGAGTGCAGTCGTCAGGACATCGTTTTCCAAAAGAGTCTCGTCCGGGCTCTTGATCCGTTCATCCATCACGGTCTCACCGAGTGACCAGCCTGCCTCGGTTTGATCGCTTTGTGGATTCGCGTTATAAACCTGAATCGCCTTCTTGATGATGGGCAGCTTCTTTTTGGGAAGTCCAAGAATACGAGCAATCTCTTCTTGGGTTGGCATACGACCGAGTTCGTCGGTCAATCGAGCGGTCGCTCGACGCCACTTGCTCAGCAACTCCACCATGTAAGCGGGAATACGAATCGTCTTCGAGGAATTGATCAAGGCTCGCTTGATCGACTGCTTGATCCAGTAGCTTGCGTAGGTGCTGAATCGTGTCCCCATCGTTGGATCGAAGCCCTCTACCGCTCGCAGTAGTCCTAGGTTTCCCTCTTCGATCAGGTCCTGAAGTCCGAGACCTTTGCTGACGTAGCCGCGGGCGATGTTAACGACTAATCGCAAGTTAGCGCGAACCATGTGATCGCGAGCTTCTGCGTCTCCTTTGGCGATGCGATGGGCGAGATTTTGCTCGTCCTTCGCCGTGAGAAGTTTCGTTTCATTGATTTCACGAAGATAGGTTTCCAAGGGACTCTGAGCGACACCGCTGGATACCGGCGCAGTCGTCTTGCGGCGCGACAGCGTCTTCAGGTCTTCGTCTAGGCCAATATCAGTATCTTCGTAGTAGGGACCAGCGTAGGACATCGATTGATTACCATGGAGCAGAAGGGTAGGTTCGTTGTAACGGTGGGGGTACCACCAATCGATCCAGTGCAGACTCCCTTCTACCACAGATCTCTTCGACTAAGAGGGATATCGTCCTACAAGGCTAGCACAATCAAGTTGTCTGGTACTTTAACGCTTGAAACGATTCTTCCGACAATGTCGCCGGTCTTTGCCGAAATCCGTTTGGATTTGGAAAATTCTGTTCCCGTCGTCTGTTCCCATTGATGGATGCATCCCAGAACGGTTCCCGTTACATTCGATTTCCGAGGAGTTGGCCGACGGTAACGGCTGCAATCCCCAAAAATAGGCTTGCTGCTACCAGAGCGATCGCAAGCCAAGATCGATCCAGTTGGCTTAGTTGGACAACCTCGAGTCCAAAAGTGCTAAAAGTGGTCAAACCGCCTAAGAAACCTGCGCGAATCGCGAGCTCCCAGGTCGGATTGAAGGCTGGGTTACGAGTGACGAAGGAGCTCAAAAGTCCAATAGCGAAACATCCCACTACATTCACGACGAGGGTTCCTGCTGGCATAAACCCTCCTAAACGTTGTCCGAGTCCTGCGGAAACCCAGAATCGAAGGATTGAGCCGAACATTCCGCCGATCGCAACGGCAATTGTCTCACGCATCTGAAATTCCAAGAGTTGAAGAAAGATGGGGTTTCACCTATCCTAGTGTATCCCGTTTTTGGGATTACCGAGGCTCTCGTTCTTTTGAACTTGAGGCGAAAAAAATGATTTATGGAGAAGTATTAGGAATGTCGACTCAAGCTGCCCCCCTTAAAAGTCCGCGAACCACCACAGTTATGTCCGGCGCGGATATTGTGGTGAAGTCGATTGTGGATCATGGGGTCGACACGATTTTTGCGTATCCGGGCGGCTGCAGTATGCCTATGCACCAAGCCCTTACACGTTACTCAGACAAGCTTCGGACGATTCTTCCCCGTCACGAACAGGGTGGGGCTTTCGCGGCTCAAGGTATCGCTCGCTCCACTGGTAAGGTCGGTGTTGTGATGGCTACCAGCGGCCCAGGCGCGACGAACTTGGTAACGGCGATTGCTGATGCCAAAATGGACAGTATTCCTCTTGTGGCAATTACTGGGCAAGTCCCTACCGACGTGATCGGTACGGATGCGTTCCAAGAAACGCCCATGGTCGAGATCTGTCGCGGCATTACAAAGCATCACTATCTTGTCACCAAGACCGACGACATCGCTCGCGTTATGAAAGAAGCATTTCATATCGCAACCACAGGCCGACCTGGTCCAGTCTTGGTGGATTTGCCTAAAGATGTTCAGATGGACAAGTGCGAAGTCGACTGGGACGTTCCGATGAACCTACCGGGCTACCAAGTCATCAAACGACCCAACGCCCGTCCTGAGCAAATCCGACAAATGGCTGCGGCCATCAAGCATAGCAAGCGGCCAGTTATCTACTGTGGTGGCGGAATCATCACCGGCGAGGCCTCGGAAGAATTGCGAGAGCTCGCAGCAATTACTGGTATTCCAGTTACGATGACCGTCATGGGCTTGGGCGTTTACCCGGCTGATGGGCCTCTCTCTTTAGACATGCTCGGCATGCACGGCTCGGCATATGCAAACTATTGCGTTCGAGATTGCGATTTATTGATCGCTTTGGGGGTTCGGTTTGATGACCGGGTAACGGGACGCCTTTCTGAATTCGCGAAGCATGCGAAGATCATTCACGTGGACGTAGATCCATCGGAGCTCAACAAAAATAAGGTCGCTCACATTTCAGTTGGAAGCGATATTAAGTTTGCATTGTCGGAGCTGAACAAGATTGTTGAGGCACCGGACGACATTTCCGAATGGAAGAAGCAATGCTTTGCGCTCAAGGCCAAGCATCCTTTCACCTACGATCAAAATTTTGACGGAATTTTGCAGCAGCATGCCATACGAACGCTTTCCGAGATGACCAAAGACCGCGAAACCTACGTAACGGTCGGCGTCGGCCAGCATCAGATGTGGGCGGCTCAGTTCTTCCAATTCCGCAAGCCTCGGCAATGGCTCAGCAGTAGCGGGCTCGGGACGATGGGTTTTGGACTCCCTGCAGCGATGGGCGTACAAGCAGCTCACCCAGATGCTCTCGTTATCGACATCGACGGGGATGGTTCGTTCCAAATGAATATACAAGAGCTTGCGACGCTTCACTGTGAAAAACTTCCCGTTAAGGTGTTATTGCTGAACAACCAACACTTAGGAATGGTGGTTCAGTGGGAAGATCGCTTCGAAGGGGCAAACCGAGCTCATACTTATCTAGGTCCCATCGACCATGAAGAGGCATCAGGAAAAGGAAAGACGGAAGCTCACTCGTTTGTCGAAGAGCGCTATCCAAACTTCGTTCAGATTGCCAAGGGTTATGGTTGCGGCGGTGGATCCGTTCGGAAGCGTTCTGAGTTGAAATCGGCTTTAGAAGAAATGATAAATCATCCAGGCGCGTACGTTCTTGACGTACAAGTGCCTTATCAAGAGCATGTTCTTCCCATGATTCCATCGAAGAAGACCGTCGACGATATGATTCTTTCATAAAGGGCTCGATCGTGCCGGTTCAGTTAAAAAAAAGCCGAACGCTGGATGCACTCAACATGACGCCGTTGATCGACGTTGTGTTTATTTTGTTGATCTTCTTCTTGGTCGCAGCCAAGTTTGCTAACGAAGATCGTGAACTGCCCGTCCAGTTGCCAGCAGCTAAAAGCGCGATGCCAATGACCATGGAGCCGAAGACAATGATTGTCGGTATTGGCGATGATGGACGAATCGTGGTCGACGGCGTCGATATGAAACTGGACGATGCCGAGACTGCCATTCAGCAGGCGGTTATTAACAATCCGTCCAACCAAACGGTTATTATCCGTGGGGACAAACGCGTTGCGTTCCAGTCCGTTGTTTCGGTCATGGACATTTGTAATCGTCTCAAGGTGCCTTCTTACAAGGTGACTACAGCACCCGAATAGTCCTTTTGCCACGGAAGGCTCCGGATTCCCCACCAGTTAAACATCTAATCAATACAATCGCCGCGCGACACCCGAGGCTAGCGCCATCGCGTCGGTTGTCTGCCTGAAAGACAGTGAAACGTTAACTATCCATTGGTGTTTTGATAGTCAGCGCAATTAGACTTCCACCAAGCCGCTGCCTTTTTCGCATTCCACTGGCTATTTTCGACGAGCCGTTCCAAGGAGTCGGCGAGCTCTCGAGTAGACTGAAACCGATCTTCAGGGATTTTCGCAAGGCACTTCAGAACGATTTCATCTAGCGATTCTGATATCGGTTTGCTAGACATCGATTGGGCGTAAGGGCTGGCTAGTCTTGCGACCGATGGAGCGATCGGTGGCTCGTTCACGTGTGCCATTATTGTGCGTAAGGATGGCCCTGAGTCGAAGGGGGGGCGACCGGTCAGCATATAAAACGCAACCCCACCCAACGAGTAGATGTCCGTTCTTTGATCCGTATCGATTTCGCCGAGCGCCTGTTCTGGAGACATGTAAAGGGGCGAGCCAGTAACCGATCCAGCTTGAGTAAGTTCTTTTTCGTCGTGGGCCACTGGTGCGAGCAAGGGCTTTACCAGTCCAAAATCTAAGAGTTTGGCGATGTCGTAAGCGCCGCCAAGTTCGGTAACAATAATGTTGGCGGGTTTGATGTCGCGATGGATGAGGTTTTGATCGTGAGCTTCTGAGAGCGCGTCACAGATTTGACGTAACAGATAAACGGCTCGTCCAGGAGAGATGGGGCCTCGCTTTTTGACAATCTCTTGAACGCTCATTCCGGTCAAGTACTCCATCACGTAGAAGAAAGTACCATCCTGCGTCCTCCCATAATCATAAATGTAGATACTGTTCCAGTGGGCCAGTTGAGCAGTCGCCTGGACTTCCCGTTCGAAGCGAGCGAGTGCTTTTGGATCCCCTGCTTTTTCTGGACGAATGACTTTAATTGCACACGGTCGCTTCATCAGAGTGTGTTCTGCTAAATACACATCTCCCATACCGCCACTACCGATTTTTTCTTTCAATCGATATCGCCCTAGTTGCTTGGCTTCCGAGGCCTCAGTTCGTAGAGTCGTGATCATTCGAACGCCCGAGACCGCAGCAAAGATTGCCGCGCTCATGACCAGCAACATTTCGACGAAACTGCTTGGGTCATAGGAAATAGCCGATCGAACGTCTGGATGAAAAATCATCGCACAGGTAGTAGCACAGATAGGCAGCATTGCCATGAGAGTTACTACGACCAAAACTCGCCGCCACGAATTCGTTAAAAATATCGCGTAAGCAAATATAAGAATGACCCAACTGGCTGTCGGCATCGTTGGAATAATTGCAAAGTTCTTGACTTCCAGTATGAGTGCATAGTAGTGAAGGACGCTGAAGAATGCCGCTGGTAAACCAAAAATGATGGCTTCCGCGCTGACTAGGCAGATGGCGGATAAGTTGTTCACTCGCGCGAGCCATATACTGACGCCGATCACAGCAATGGTCGTAAAGGTTTCAAAACCGAGCACCCACCCAGGGAAGTGCGACATCGGAAACGCGAACTCGCGAATCCACGTCCAAATAGTAAAGATAAAAAAACCAAAACCCAGCGCTGGACCAGCGACGCGAAGACGGGCCCGAACGAGATTAATCGCCTCTTGACTGGCCTCGCTATCCCCTTCGATTAACTCCATATGAGCCGCAAAAGTGGATTTAACACCCTGCGAAATGGGACGATGGTGAATGACAATCGGCTCAGTGTTGGTCGGCCCAGTGTTGGTCGGCCCAGTGTTGGTCGATTGCCTATCGGAAAGCGATCCGAGAATCGTGGCGGAATTGTCACGAGACACGGCTCCGACTGCTAGCTGATCAAACGGAGCATCGAGAGTCAATTCGTCATGTAATTCACCCAGACCGGCTTGAGGTCGATGAGTCGGATTTTGCGAGTTCGCTCCAGGCGATGGTGGCGCCTGGTCCGGGGGTTTGTTTGACATACCCTAAATTGTAGCGATACAACCCACTTCGTGACGAATGCTGCGAAAACTTGTAATGGCAACACCTTTCAATCGACGGATTTCAGGCGAATCCACTCCTCGATTTGATAGTCGCTGTTAGTCTTGAACACCGACATTGCGTGCGGATCAACGACCGCTGGGCGATCCTGGTAAAGCAACATTCCGACCGGGTTTTGAAGCAATTTCGAGGTGATTGCCACTTCCGGTGGCGAGCCTTCGGTGAACTTCCAGATACATTTCTTGTACCCGTCGCTAATCCAGGCAACGCCTCTGCTGTCAACCACGATTTGATGAGGGAACTCGAACGTTCGAGTCGCAACTAGAACGGTAGGCGTTCCCTTTTGGTCGTAACGAACGAGTTGCTGAGGATTCTGCGAGACAACCCACAACCGATCTTGGCTATCGACAAAAACTCCTCGTGCGTTGGCATTGGGAAGAAACACCTCGGGTGTCGATTCTCCATTCTTCAGTCGCCAAACCGCCCGTTGTTCTAGGTCAGCAATGAAAAGCGTTCCATCCTGACCGAACGCGAGGTCGATCGGGACACCGATTTTGCCTGCCACCATCGGGACCGGTTTATGCCCATCGATAATCTTGTAAACTTCGCGTGTGCTCGTATCGCCGACGAACAATTCGTCCGAGGCCTGTTTATTTGCGTCGGAAGGTTGAGTAGGGAAAAAAGTTAAGCATCGCGGCCGATTCAACGGCTGTCGGTATAGCTTACTCCCCTGGATATGAATCTTCGGTGACCCCTCTTCGACCCTCCAGACAGCATGGCCGTTCAAATCGACGATCCAGACATTTTCTTGGCGATCGACGACCGCATCGATTGGGTACACTTCCGTATAAGGCTTAGCGTTGCTAGGACCAGTTTTGTTTTCTTTAGCGACCGAATCTTGGCTGGAGGAGTTTGGCACCGATTCAGCTGGAGCTACCGGATCCGCAGAGGATAGGGAGGCGCTTTCATCCGCCATGCAATTCTGTGCCAGGACGAATGTTGAGGCCAACGCGAACGTGGGATGAAGAAATAAAGAAGGAACAAAACAAAATCGCCTTTTGGCAGCCAGTGTTTGTGAAATTCGGCAGGTTGCTTTTGTAATTAAAGCGGCAAATGCGAGGAGATCAGAGATCGGCATAAGCAAAGTTCCAGAAAGTAGTTCTCGAATGAGGAGGAATCGTCACGGTCTCGGCAGACCCTTAGGTGCTTGTTAGAGGCTTGTGGGGCTAATCCTGGAATAACTTCCCAGTACCAATGCTGTGCGCAAGCTGGTGAATTCCCATTATAAACAAGTAGCGAAAGCAAGTGATTTTTCACGATCAAACCGATTCACTAGCTTGTGCTGCGTGTTGGTAATGGAACAAGCTGCGTGAGAATGAATCGAAACAGGGAACTTACTTCAGGACGATTCCTTAAGCATTATTATCAATGGTAACTGATACTTCTTTATTCTACTAGAATTCAAGCTGAACTAGGCAGCCATATTCTGCTATAATGCGACGTCGAAGCCCCCTTAAATCTGTCGCTCGCAAGAGTGGCACTGCCGAATCCCACCAACAAGTCCTAAGTTTCTGTTCCCTAGATGTTAAACGTCCTTCTTGAGCCCACCGACTCCCTGAATGTGGTTGCCAATGATTAGAATAGCTATCTCGAAATCAAACTCATACTCCATGAAATCTATTACCAAAGTCTTTTGTGTTGTTCTCGCGTTTGTATCTCTGACATTTTCTGTCGTTAGTGCAGCGGAGGCTGATGCGAAGAAAGGCTTTGTGTCTGCGTCGTGGCCCAATTGGCGCGGTCCCGCCATGAACGGGATGTCTCCAGAGACCGATCTACCCGCGTCTTGGTCTCCCGACGGCGAGAATCTTCTTTGGCGCAAAGAGGAATACGCGACACGAGCTACGCCAGTGGTGATGAATGGACGGATGTATGTCGTTTGTCGCGATAAGCCTGAAACGACGCAGGAGGGAGAAAAAACGGTTTGCTTAAACGCGGAGACGGGCGAACTGATTTGGGAGAGTATTCATAATGTTTTCCTAAGTGACGCCCCAGCAGAACGTGTGGGTTGGTCGAGCGTCGTTTGTGACCCTGAAACAGATCGTGTTTTTGTCCTCGGGCTAGGATGCGTGTTTCAATGCCTGGACGGAAAGACGGGCGAAATCGTTTGGGAGCATTCGTTGAGTGAAGAGTATGGGATGCTCAGCACTTACGGCGGCCGAACTAATTTCCCCGTCGTCTTTGAAGACTTGGTGATCATCAGCGGAGTAACCACGGGTTGGGGCGATACGGCACCGCCAGCTCATCGCTTCATTGCCTTTGACAAGAACTCGGGAGTCGCAGCTTGGCTGATAAGTACCAAACAGCGACCGGAAGACACGACTTATAGTACGCCCGTTTTTACCTCGTTCAATGGCCAAGCCGCGATGGTTGTTGGAGCTTCCGATGGAGCGGTTTATGCGTTCCAGCCGCGAACTGGCAAAACGATATGGAAGTATCAAGCATCGATTCGAGGCATCAATACAACACCGCTAGTCGATGAAAATGGAATTGTGTATTGCGGACATGGAGAACAAAATTCTTCTGACACGAAAGTACTGGGTGCTATCTTTGCTTTCGACGGAAAGACTACCGGAGACATTCCTGAAGAAAAGCTCCTTTGGAAGGTTCCGAAGCGAACGATTGGGCGATCTTCCCCTTTGAAAGTGGACGATCGAGTTTACTTTGTAGAAGACGGTGCGTTGCTACTGATCTACGACGCGAAAACCGGAAAGCAGATTGCTGAGAAGAAACTGGGACGTATCATGTTTGGTAGCTTGGTCTATGGAGATGGAAAGATCTATGCTGCTGAAAACACCGGAAAGATCTGGATTCTCAAGCCTTCGGAGAAGGGCGTCGATGTCGTCAACCAAAGTCGCATCAATGACGGAGGAGAAATTTTTGGTTCGCCTGTAATCGCAAATGGGCGGCTCTATATCCCTTCCAATACAGCGCTCTACTGTATCGGGTCGAAAGACAATAAACCTGCCGACTCGGTAACGCTCGTCGCCCCCCCCGAAGCTCCTGTGATTGATGATCAGGAGATTGCACACATTCAGCTTGCACCAGTCGAACTCGATCTGCGTCCCGGTGCTACGGCTCCGTATCAAGTTCGTGGTTACAACAAAATTGGGCAGTTCGTTCGTCTGGTCACCGATGCCACTATTTCTTTCGATGGTCCTGGGGCAATGAACGACTTGAAGTTGAAGGTTGACGTGGATGGAGCCGTCCCTGCATCGGTTTCGCTAATCACGGCAAAGCTGGGTGAGTTATCGTCGGTCGCCCGTGTGCGGGTCATGCCACCGCTACCTTGGACATTTGACTTTAGCGATAAGAAGGTTCCGCCCGGCTGGATTGGTGCTTCGTATCGGACTCAACCAAAAGAGTTTGAGAATGAGTCGGTTCTTGTTAAAATTAGTACGATTCCCAAGGGCACGAGAAGTCAAGCTTGGATGGGTCCAACGTCGCTATCGAATTACACTGTAATGGGTGATTTTTATGCAAGCGACATCAAAGGCAAAGAAAAAACAGATCGGCTACCAGACATGGGTTTGATTGCTCAACGGTATACGCTCGACCTCCAAGGCGGAGCCCAACGATTACAAATTCGCTCTTGGACACCGCGTCTTGAATTACGTTTTGCCAAGACGATCGATTTTCCTTGGGAAGCTAAAACTTGGTACACCATTAAATTACAAGCGGCATCGACGGCCGATGATACAACTCTGCGTGGAAAGGTTTGGAAGCGCGGCGAACCCGAACCAACCGAATGGTCTATCGAGGCAACCGATACAACCCCCAATCGTAATGGCAGCCCTGGACTTTTCGGTAATTCCTCGGATGCCGAGTTCTATATCGATAACGTAAGTGTCACTCCGAACTCGTAAGTGAATACTTCCTAAACTCCCTCCCGTTTGAAAACAATTTCAACTCATTTGACTATCATGAAGTTTAAACTTTGTCTTGCATTGTTATTCCTATTCGCAGGCTCTCACGTTTGTGTTCTCGAGTCGTTAGCCTACGATCCTGTAGCCGTGGCTCAAGCCAGTATTGCGAAAATGAAAGTGGGTCCGAAGGACTGGCCAATGTGGGGCGGATCGTCGGATCGCAATAATACGCCCGGTGATGCTGCCCTGCCCGACTCATGGAACGTTGAAGATGGTACAAACATTCTTTGGGCGACCGACCTCGGGTCCGAGACGTATGGTAATCCGGTTGTAGCCAATGGAAAGGTTTACGTTGGAACCAACAATGGGGCTGGCTACCTGACCCGATTCCCCAGCAACGTTGATCTCGGCGTTCTGCTTTGCTTAGACGAATCTACCGGAAAGTTTCTTTGGCAGCACAGCAGCGAAAAACTCCCAACCGGTCGTGTTCACGACTGGCCCAATCAAGGGATCTGCTGTGCACCACTCGTGGATGGCGATCGACTTTGGTACGTGACCAGTCGCGGAGAAGTCGTCTGTTTGGATACCGAGGGTTTTCGCGATGACAAGGAGAATGACGGCGAGTTTCAGTCCGAAGCTTTTGTGAACGATGAAGAAGCTGACATTGTTTGGAAGCTCGATATGATGAAGGACTTGAGTGTGTCACAGCACAACATGTGTTCTTGTTCCGTAGCCTGTGTTGGAAACCTTCTGTTTGTGAACACCGGTAACGGAGTCGATGAAGGGCACGTTACCGTTCCCAAAGAGCGAGCACCTTCCTTTACATGCATCGATCGCGATACTGGAAAAGTCCTTTGGACCGACAATACGCCTGGTGCCAATATCTTGCATGGACAGTGGTCGTCGCCTGGGTATGGCGTTTTTAATGGCCAAGCTCAGGTCCTCTTCGGTGGTGGAGACGGATGGCTGTACAGTTTTGATCCTGCTGGGCAAGACGGTAAATCGAAGTTGCTCTGGCAGTTCGACTGCAACCCAAAAGAGTCCTTCTACGCCCTGAATCGAGCGACTCGAAACCATATCATTGCGACTCCCGTTGTATATGACGGATTGATCTACGTGGCAGTCGGTGAAGATCCTGAGCACGGTGAAGGACAGGGTCACCTTTGGTGTATCGACCCCAATAAGCGAGGTGACGTAAGTCCCACGATCGTTTACAACAGCAAGAGTCCATCGAGTCCTAGCCCGCGTCGTCGGCTTCAGGCATTGGTGGAGAAAGACGGGGATTTTGAGCGCGACAACCCAAATTCGGCTGCTGTGTGGCATTACATCGGGAATGACCCCAAAGTATTTGAGGAGACTATGCACCGCACTTGCGGCACGGTTGCGATCAAGGACGACCTACTAGTTATCGCAGATTTCAGCGGTGTGATTCATTGCTTGGACGTGAAAACAGGTAAGGCGAACTGGACTTACGATATGTTGGCTGCATCTTGGGCTTCCGCGTTGATCGTTGGTGATAAAATCCTGTACAGCGATGAAGACGGTGATATTGTGGTCTTCAAATTGTCATCCGAGATGGAAATGTTAGGGGAGTTTAACATGGGATCGGCCGTATATACGACTCCTGTAGTAGCCAACGACACGTTATTTATCGCCAATCGTAATCGAATCTTTGCCATCAAGGACGGTGCCAAAAGTGAGCCTGCCAAGTAGTCTTTGGTAAGACAGAAATATCAAACACTGATCATGCAGGGTCGGAAAAGAACCTTCCTTCGCATCACGCGTTCCTTCCATTGAGAGGCTCTAGACCAAATTAGATCTAAGCTTTCGTAATCGACCGGTAAGCGATATATTGTGACTAGAGGTTGTGTAGTCAACGCACGACCAGTTGTCTGGTTTCCTCGTCAGCACCTTTCCTTTAAATGCCTGTGGCATCGACTCCTAATACATGTCCGACCATTGGAATTCTCTCGCCGACCAACTCGGCACGCCGTCTCTCGTCCCACACCAGCGCAAGCCTTCCGCAGCGCCTGTAAAGGCTAAGGAGCCACCGAGTGCGCTCAAACCACCCTTAGAAAACGTGGAAAAAGTGGCTTCAGAGGACACCAGTGAAGATCAACCTGCCACACCAAAAGTCGAATCGCCATCACGGATCAGGTCTTCTTGGGATACCGTTGCGAGGATGTTTGGCGTCGGGGGTAGCTCCGAATCCAATGCGGCCCCGGCCGATTCACCGACCGATTCATTGGCTCCAACCAAAGAGGTAGAACCGGCGATCAGTAGCGATTCAGAAAGCATTTTTTCAGGTTTTGGCAAAAAGAAAGATCGTAAACCGGCCTCGTTGTTGGGCGATCCAGCCGGAACGGATTCTGGATCGTCACCTGCAAGCCCCGTCGAGGAAAAGAAGTTCGCTCCGCCACCAACTACGTCGGGCAAGCCCCCGAAGAAGAAGCCAGGGTTTTGGGGCACTGTCGAGGCAGAAACGTCGCCAGAATCAGAAAAGTCCGAATCGAAGCTTTCGAAAGATCACCCTTCACCAGATAGGGATCGACCCCACCGGTCGCGCCAGCCCGATTCGTCAAAAAATCCTTCATCGCGTTCGGAACGTCCGCCGCAGCGTCAAGATGTGGCTCGAACCGACTCTCGAGTTGTCAACCGCCAAGAGACGCAAAGAGATAATGAGGAGGATTTTGAGCGTCCTGCGACAACGGATCGATCGGAGGATTCTGGCGACCAACCCGAGCGCCGCGGGCGACGACGAAACATTCGTCGCGGTCGAAATTCCGAATCGGCTGCAACAAACGAGGCTTCTCGCTTGGATGACGAGGACTTGTCAACGAGCGATCCAGAAGAGTCGCTATTTAATGATGTTGAACCACGTAGCCAAGACCGAGAGACTCGACCGCCACGAGAACCCCGTCCGTCAAGGGAGCACCGCCCCCGCGGAGATCGCCCCAGTTCAGATAGACCTAGCTCCCAGCGACCCAGTTCAGATAGACCCAGTTCAGATAGACCCAGTTCAGATAGACCCAGTTCAGATAGACCCAGTTCAGATAGACCCAGTTCAGATAGACCCAGTTCAGATAGACCCAG
>Ga0105045_10003815_pt1 | contig 13024 bp, 10 predicted proteins | sample MAT02_FD_78089 | JGI IMG/M metagenome (GOLD analysis project Ga0105045, IMG submission 78089) | Freshwater microbial communities from Lake Fryxell liftoff mats and glacier meltwater in Antarctica - MAT-02 (megahit assembly) | ecosystem: Environmental > Aquatic > Freshwater > Ice > Liftoff...
ACAGTTGATTTCTCGCACGCGCTGACCACCTGTTCGGTCGGCCTCCCCGACCGGCGCGTATTGATGGCCGTCACGGCGTCAAAACGCTTCACACCTGGTTACCTCTCCAGTTCAAGTGGTTGCCGAACGCAGCCGACATCTACTCAAGGCGCAGCGCTTGTGCGCGCCCTGCATTGCTCAGGCCAGTTCGCATCTTCGCGGCTCCCCACCGTTGTTGGCGCAATGACTGGCCGCGACCCGCGCAAGTACAGCTGCGGGTTGTCAGTGCTCCACCACGGCAGAATTCAGAGAATCTCAGTGAACTCAAGCTCAAGAATGCCTTTCGTCACTCTTTTGATCTGCGCTTCAGCGCTCACCGCGTGCGGCGGCGGGGGCGATGGCAGCATGGATGAGCCCAGCGGGCAGGCGACAGCCAACGCGAACATTGCCACAAGCCTTGGTCTGATCAGTGCAGTGACGCCCGCGACATCGTCTTCGGACAGCGGCCCACCTGCAACAGATGCTATTGGCGCCACGGGGCTGGCGTTTGGCGACGTCGCCATCGGAATCACCGATTCACGAGCGTATGCAACGCGCTTGAAAGATCCCGTAGCTGTTGGCAACGCCAGTGAGAAAACCGCAAAGGTCAGTCTGCGAGCAGTTTTCGTCGATCCGTCAAATCCTGCTGCAAACGACAGTGGCAGCGGCAGCGCGGCTGCGCCTTACCGCACCATCGGTGCAGCTATGGCCAAACTGCGCCCAGGTGACGACGTCGTTATTGCACCAGGCACCTACCGCGAGTGGGTGGTTGTACCGGCACTGGCCTGGGGCGCTGCGAGGACACGCATTCGTGCGCAAACCCCGCGTACCGTTCTCATCAAGGGCTCTGAAGTTGTGTCGGGCTGGACCAGTAATTCTGGCGGGCTGTACTGGGTTCACTGGGCGGGTGAAGAGCCGCAGCAGGTGTTTCGTAACGGCGTCTCGCTGCAACAAATGGGGGGTACTGTATTTGGCATTGACGCCACTAGCCCGCTGGCAACGGCACACGCCAGCGAAGGCGGTATCTGGCCGGGACGGATCAATGGCGGGCTCTCTGACCTAACCCCAGACAGCTTTACGTACGACCCGACGGCCCGCCGCCTATACATCAAGCCGGCGGTAGCATTGACCACTAACCAAACGATCGAAGTCGCCAAAGTCCGACATGTACTGCAAGCCGAGAGCGCCAACGGACTCACAGTTCAGGGAATTGACTTTCAGCACTCGAACACAACCGTGGCGTACCGCTGGGGGGCCGTAAAGGTAACAGGTCAACGCAACGTTCTGACCGACCTTGTAGTGAAGGACATGGATGGCATTTGCGTGCAGCTCACGGGTAACGACAATGTACTCAGCAACTCGACCATTGAGCGCTGCGGGCAGACCGGCATAGGGGGATCCGGCTGGCGGATGACTATTACCAACAACCGGGTGACCTATAACAACACGCGGGGCTTCAACAAATGGTGGGAAGCCGGCGGGATGAAGCTCATCGGCGACAGCGGCCTTCACGACTCGGTGATTAGAAATAACCTCGTTGCTTTTAACCACGGCGACGGAATTTGGGTCGACTGGCTCAACACCGGCAATTTGATCGAAGGCAACACGACGGCTTACAACGAAGGCTTCGGCATTCACTACGAAGCCTCGCAGACGGGAACGATCCGCGGCAATCTGTCCTACGGGAACACCATGCGCGGCATCTACCTTTTTGAGTCTGCGAACAGCGTTGTCACCGGCAACTCGGCGTTCGGTAACGCCATGGAGGGCATTGGTGTCGTCAATGGCGATCGATCGGCAGGCAACCCTCAGCTGCTGCCGATGAACAATACGGTTACTGGCAATACGATGGCGTGGAACGACTTCAATCGCAATTGGGTGCAACTCGTGCTGCCGGGGCTTCAATTCAACAATGTCTCGGACCGCAATTCGTTCTCGGCCGAGGTCCTATTCGGACGCATGTCGCTGGGTTTCATGGGTGTTAACAACCCAGCGTTCGCGCTGCTCGCCACATGGCGCACAGCGACATCAAACGACACCAACTCTACTGAACAGTTGATTCCCATGCCTGTGGCTCTAAAGCAGGCCATTGGCGAAAAACGATTGCTGTCTGCGTCTGAGATTCCAACCTTCTTAGCCGTGCCTGGAATTAATTGACAACGCTCAGGCGAGGAAAGCACACGCTGCTCCGCGTGCTCACCGCCTCACGGCGGGGTACTCATGGTTTTTAGCCAAAGCACCATCGGCTCAGGAACGCGGCTGCCGTAGCCACCGTGTAGCCCCTTAATCACGATGCGTGCTGCCCTAGCCACCGCACGGGTGGGGGCACGCGGTAGCCGACTGAGAACCGGCGCCTCGCGCTGCCTCAGCGCCTCGTCTTCCTTGCGCCCTGCAGGCTTGAGCGCACGCGTCTTTTGCTCTGGGTAGTACCGCATACAAGAAAGATACCTGGCCAAGTGTTGGGGTCGGGTGTGCTGTGCAAATCGCAGCCAAAGGTCCGAATCCATCGCAAGGTTCCATTGACGGTTAAGCCCGCCGACCTTTTCATAGATGCTGCGCCGCCAAAAAACCGAAGGCTGCGCCAGATAGTTATGGTCAAACAGGAAGACGGTCCGGTTCCAAGACATCTCCTTTTTCGGCCGTATGGGCTTGCCATCAGCGTCAATCCAGATAGCGTCGCCGAAAACACAATCCACTTTGGGGTTCTCAGCGAAAAACCGACCTACGGTTTCTAACGCGCCAGGCAAAAGTAAGTCATCCGAGCAAAGCCAGGCCATCACATCGCCGGTACTGCGCTCGAATCCTTTCGCTAGAGCATCAGTCTGACCCCGATCTGCTTCGGACACCCAGTAAGCCAAGCTGGGTGCATGACGCCGAATGACCGCTACCGACTCGTCGATTGATCCACCATCAATGACGATGTATTCCAGTGCCGGGTAATTCTGCGCAATTACGGATCGAAGCGTGGCGTCTATGAACCTGCCCTGCTGGTACGAACAGGTGACCACGGAAATTTTGGGCAAAGTCATCACGCCAAGGCGGTTTTGCCGATCGGGTAGGGCTTGGCTGGCTCAACTACTGGCGCTGCGGTTTCAAGATGCCGGTGCAAGGCCCACATCACCCCCATGCCGCCCCAAACCCAAAAGCCAACAACCGGGTTGATAAGTGGCGGGTTCACAGCGTAGGTGATGACTGCGGTGACCTGCATTAAGCCAAGAACGAAGAGCCAGCGCCACGGGCGAAGATCCCTCTCTGAATTCGCTTCAGTCAGCCTGCGGATAGTAAGCCATACAATTGACATCATGCGCCAGACGACCATGCCCCACAGTAAAAGTCCAATCATTCCGCCATGCGCCATGATGTCGAGAATGTCGCTGTGTGTAGGCAAGTTTTGCGTGCCCTGCGCGACGCGGAACACGGTGAAGTAGTTCACCGTGGCTTCGGCGAACAGTGTTCCCCAGACCGGCGAGTCCAAGAAGCGTTGCCAGGCGATATCGTACATTTCGAACCGATATATCGTATTCCCCGATGGCAGTTTCGAGTTGTATTGCACCCAGGCATAAATCAATCCAGCGACGATCGCAACGATGGAAATGATGCCGGCATAAACCAACAAGAGGGCTGTCAGGCGCTGGTAGCGGCGAACCACTTGGATGAACCAAACCAAGCCGCAGGCAGCCAACGTGGCCAAAATCATCAGGAAGGTCGTGTTCTTGAACGACATGGCACAAACTGCTACAAGCGCCAAGCCCAGCGGCCATTGCCAGAGTCTGCCCTCCCGCGCCATGAGGAAATAGACGCCTAGTGGAACCGCCAAAAACATACGTTCATGGAACACCTTGTCGGTCGCAATTAGGAATCCAACCATCGTCAGAAACATCAACACGTGTAGCGCTGCAAGCCCCTTTACCAGTCGCATCGGATGCGCTGAACAAGCAACTGCCAGGCCCATCAAGGGCAGAAAAAGCATACCCAGGCCCATGCCCAGAAAGCTCTCCTTGATGTCAGAAGCGAAGATCGCGTATGCGCTACCGGCCAAGATGAAGGCGCCCAACAACAGCAAAGGCCACCACTGCGCCACCATATCGCGAATGGCTTTGCCCAACCGATCAGGCGCGGTGACAGCGCGCCCAAGCAGATGGAATGAAAGCGTGCCGACGCACAACACAAGGACCACTCCTTTCGCAAACGGCGTGTTCACCAGCGCGCCACCAAAAAACGGGTCGATTAGCAGCAAAGAAGCGACTAACGTGGCAAGAAGAATCAGGATTTCGGTCATGGAGAACTCATATCCAGGAAGAACTCAAAAAATTTCTGATGCCGTAGAGATTTGGCACTTGGGGTTATGCGGCGGTACGCTCTTGAGTCGAAAGGTGTCTTATCAAAGCAATGTAGCGCTGGGAGAACGCCGTGTAGAAGGATTGGTTCGGGCGCGGCCAATAGACGTTTATCGATTCTTGTTCGATTTGCCGCTGCAAGCCTGACAACAGCAGCGCCAGACCAGGCGCGTCGTCGGTGCCGAACAGGCTGAAGTCGGCCTGGCCTTCGACCTGTTCGCGGTGGACGGGAATGTCACTAACCACCAAGGGCTTGCCAAGAGCCTTCGCCTCTTCGACAGTCGTGCTCCAGCCCTCAAAGCGCGACGGATTCAGGACCGCAGCACTGTGCGCCAGCAAAACCAGCATGTCCTGGCGCGCAATCACACCGAGAACCCGGTAGTGCGCGTACAGCCCCTGCTCGCGAATGAAGGCCTCAAAGGCAGGAAAATGCGCCGTGTTGCGGAAATCGTCGGTCTTGCCGGTGCTGATCACCAGTGGTGCATCGACCCCTTGTTCACGAAGCAAGCTTAAGGCCCGCGCCACCACGAAATGGTTCTTGTGTTGCCAGTACTGATTCGGCAAGAACAGATAAGGACGGGTAACCCTGTGGCGTGCCAGCACCTCATCGCGCAGGACGGTCGACTGAAGCGGCTCGAAATCGAGCTTCGGCGCGAACCGCAGTACATGCATCTTCGCCGCGTCAGCACCGAACAACGTTATCGCGTCGTCGCGCGCAGCTTGACTGCTGACGATCAGCCCCGCCGCTTGCCGAACGTATTGCGCAGCGTTTTTTCGTTCTGCCGCAACTAGTGCGGCTGGGAACAGTTCCGGGTGGTGTTGCGACTGGAAGTCAGGAATCCAGGGAAAGCTAGGAATGCCAGCGGCTGCTGAACCGGGCACGAACTTGAAGAGTACCGCCCGCACCTTCAAGCGCTTGAGCTGCGCAATGAGCTGTATGTCCTTGCCCGTTGCCAACAGCAAGGTCTGACGTAAGGCCCAGGCTATCGACTTTCGCTGCAGCATGGGCAGCTGATGAACCTGTACGCGCGACGACAGCTGCAAGTCGCTTAAGAAACTGGAGTCGTCGGTCAGCAGATGCAGGCGCAGGTCTGGTTCGGCGGCAGCATCGAAGACAACAAGCAAGTTGCGGTAGTAATTGACGCCGCCCAGCCAGTTGTCGCCCAACCGGTTGACGACGATCGCGAAGTCCGTCGTCATGGTGCGGCCCCTTCCGGGCGAACGGGCTGCGGGTTGCGCGCTTGCGCTGCAAACCAGCGCGTGTACTCTGCCACGCCATCTCGCCAAGCGACCTGCGCATGCCATCCCAAAGCGCGCTGCGCCAAGCTGCAATCAGCAACCAGTGCGCTTGGATCACCAGAGCGTACCTGACCATCAAAAACAGGGGCAGCGGCGCCCGCCAGATCAGCCAGCAGTGACAGCACCTCGGCCGTGCTCGCAGGCTGACCAGCGGCACAGTTGTAGACCTCGAAGCGCGTGCCAGCGCTCCGGGCGAGCAAGCCTTCCATGAAGCGACAGACGTCGGCCATGTGCACCCAATCGCGTTGCTCGCGCCCAGTGCCGAAAAAGTGGTTCCTACCCTCAGAAAACTTGGTCAGTGCGTCCCAAAGCAACTGCTTGCGCAGACCAGGCCCGTAGACAGAGAACAGGCGCACCGACGTCGTCGTGACACCGAACTGATCGGCATAAAACGCGGCCAGTTGTTCTGCCTGGGCTTTTGCCACGCCGTACAGCGACACAGGAACACGCGTATCGGCTTCGCGCTGGGGTTCAGCTGGCGCATTGCCGTAAAGAGCTGCGCTGGAGAGCAGAACCACGCGCGCCTGCGGCGCCTGCGACCGCACGTACTGCAGCACAGCCAAGAAGGCGCCTAAATTGGCTGGCAATTCCAACGCGGGCTGGGCCGCCACCTTGGCCACGGTGCCGCTTCCAGCGGCATGAAAAATGACATCTGGGACGATCCCATTCATCGCCTGGCCCAGCGCTGATTCAGTCAGCGGCCAACGTGTAGTCGAACCCGAGTGCCCGCGTGTCGCATCGACGAAAACCTGCGCACCCTGGGTGCGGAAATGATCGGCGAGCGCGCCGCCGATGAAGCCGGCAGCCCCTGTGACCAGCACCTTCATGGTGTGGCACCTGGCTTGATTGCCAGGAAGGTGTATAGGCGGCCTGGCTTGTGACTGCGATCACCGAACCAGCCCAGTAGCGCGTCAGGAATGAGCCTTGCCACCGGTAGCCGAAGCTTGGCGGCCCAACGGCGCTTCACGTCTTGTACCGAATCGGGGTAGGTGTTGATATCAGACTGGTACGGGTTAAGCACCTGCTCGATGCGCAGCCCGGCGCCGCTGATCGCACCCAAGTACTGGTCCAGCAGATAGGCGTTCTCGCCACCATACAGGCAGTGCAAGGGGTGTCCGTCCAGGAAGATTTGCAGGTCACCCGGTGTTGAAATCACATGCTCACGCGTAGCGATCAGTACGCCACCGGGGCGCAGCACACGCGCCGACTCTAGACAAAGTTGCTTCAAATCGCGGGCGTGATGCAGTACCTGGCGGCAATGCACGACATCAAAGACCTCGTCCGCAAATGGCAGCTTCTCGCCCCAAGTCTGAACGACCTCAATCGGCACCCCAGCGTCTGCAGACAACTGGCGGATAGCACCCGCGCCGACGAGGTCGCTGCCATCGGGTTCTAGCGCGGTGACCTGCCAGCCGTCTCGCGCCAGAGCGTAGGAAGAAATACCGCGGCCCGCGCCCATGTCCAACGCATGCCCTCGCCGCGCGCCGAGAAGCCCGCGTACAGCCACCCATTCGCCACTGGCGTGATAGCGATCGGCTGCGGCGTGCAGCGGGTCGTCGTAAAAGCAGGCTTCGACGAGCGCACGCTGTTCAGGCTGCGCCTTCAACGCTGCCACTGCGTTTTCCCAGGTTCCAGCATGCACGGAGCTCATATCTCGATCAAGGCTCAATCGTCACCAGCGGCAACGAGTCGGGAACGCGCTGTTCAGTCTCGGGCGACTCGAAAGTCAAAACGCCCTGCGCGTCGCGGGCTTCGCGGAACTGGTTTCTGACGAAACCTTCCTCCGCGCTCAACTCGCGCATGTCGTCTGGCAGGCGGTCTTTGCGGACAAAGAAGGCGTTATTGCCCGCCGTGTTGCAGCCCACGAAGGCGTAACCCTTGCGGCGTCCCAAATGGCACAACGCCTGCAGCGAGGCGCCGAAGTACAGCATTGAAGGGTGGGCCTGTGAGCGTACGAATTCAGGGCTGTAGGGAATGCTCACGGAAGCGTCAGGGCCGAAGCGTGCGTTGTATTCGACCACGGTCAACACGGGTTGGACGACATCAATGGCTTCCCAAACCCAGTAATCGTTGCCGTCAATGTCTACCGACAGCAAACCGATCTCGCCACGAATGCCGTTTTTGGAGATCAGCGAATTGATGTTATCTGTGGTAATGAAAGCGCATTCGGACTTCAGGTTGTATTGCCAATAGATAGGATCATTGCGGATGTACTGAATATATTCATCGCCGCCGTCAATCACCAACCCAGACCAGTTGTTGTTGATGAGTAGAAAGCGGGTTGTAGATTCTAGGTAGTTCTGAACCCCGAATTCGACGAAAATCTTTCGTCCCACGTCGATGTGAGAAAGCAGGTACTGAACGATACCGTCCTCACCCCACTGCGAAAATACGCGGAACTCTGCGTCAGCCAGCGTCTTAGGGGGCACCGCGGCAAGTTGCCGAGCCTCTACACGGCCCAGGGCTTCTTGGATCCGTTGCAGACGTTGCTCAACGTCCAGAATTTGGCGGACTTGATGTTTTATTCGCGAGCCGATGGACATAATGAAGGCGGATGTTTAAGCGTTTGGATCGTTTGGAAACTTATTTTTCTGGAATACACATCATCCAGATACCAATTGAGATGTCGTCACGCCAAGTGGAAGGTAAGAAGCGGGCAGTAGGATAAACAGAGAGACACCTTTCGCTCCACCATGCGGTACTGTTGTTGAAGTAGCTTTGGGAAGTGGTGATCCATCCTTCGTCGATATCCTTTAACGACATAGGGACCATGTGAAATGTCGGTCCTTTCACGACACGAAGGCATTCAGAAAAGAAGCTTTTTATGCCATCTTCGGTGAAATGCTCCAGTGAGCCAATCGAATAGGCGAAATCGAATGACTTGCCGGGGTAATTCATCTTAGTGGCGTCTTGGACGGAAATCCGATCCGGACTGATCTTGCGCTTGTATGCTCGCGAAATGAGCAAATCGGAGATATCGCACCCGTAAATTTCGAGATCGCTGGACTCCCCAAGGAGTTCCATCACCTTGCCGGTACCGCAGGCAATGTCAAGAACCTTGCCGCGTCGGCCTGCCATCAAAAGCTGGATGTCGCTCCAAGCATTTCCTTTACCCCAAACCTCCAGCTCATCAGCCATTTTTGGGTCCCAGTAGACATCCAAGTCTTGACTAGAGCTTGACTTGGTCTTCAGCCGCGATGTTCCACTGCCATTCCGCAACTTTTGTATGCCCTTTAACACAATGGGAGGGACAAATTCTTTAATAATGCTTTTCAAGACAACTCCAAAAGACGCGGAAGTGAACTAATAAGAGTCGGTACCGGCCCGACGGCGCGCAATGCCGGGAACTAGAAGAAAATAGGGCAATGCTGCGAATAGCAGATAGGCTGCGACGGTGGCCCAGACAACGCCGGCAATACCCATTAAAGGCACCAAGTAAATCTTCAACGAAATTGAAGTGATTGCTACAGAAACTGCAACGGCTACTTGCAAGCGGATAACGTTGGCCCCATTCAAGAAAAATGCTACCGCAATTCCGGCAGCTTCGACCGACTTCCATGCCGATAAGGCAAGAAGTAGGCCGAGCGAAACAGTAACAGCATCTCCGACCCAAAGTCGAATCAACAACGGCGCCACGAAAACCACAATCGCCGACATCGCAACTGCGATAGAGAACGAAAGCATCACAGATCGTTTTAAGGTTCGGCGTACCCAAACACCATCACCTCGCGCCAAGGCCTCCCCGTACGCTGGCCACAAGGGCGCCAAAACCATGGCCAATGCCAACGAAATCAAGCCAAACAACTTCTCTGGCACGGCGTACTGCGTGACCGCCGATGCGCCCAACATCTGCGCAATGACGATGCTGTCTGACGAATACGCTACGGCCACGGTGATCTGCAAGACAAAGAACAAGGCACCCGTCACAGCCACCTGTCGCGCAGAAGCCCAATTGGCTACCGACAGCCGAGGACGCAGGTCTGGCCGTGCAAAGAAGTAGAAATGCAGACTGTTGGCGGCGGTCGCCAGCAGAGGCGCACCGGCCAGGGCTAGCACCAGCCAGGGCAGCCCGCCTTGCGCGTAAATGACCAACAGGACGCCGGCTAGTGCGAGTACGCTGCCCAGGCATTGCCATAAGCTGGCAGAAAAACCTTGTTGCAGGCCCATCTGTACGCGCTGTACCACCCCCAACGGAATAGCCAGCGCAAAGCAGGCCACGAAGACAGCCAAAGCCGGCCCAGCCTCGGTCCGCGCCAAGGAGGTCTGCACGTTGAATAACTTGTGCCAAGGCACGAAAGGGTAGGCCAGAGCAAACGCCACCATGAGCACTGCAGCAAGAGCGGCCAGCAGAAAGAAGCCGCTGGCCACGAAGCGCCTGATGGCGGTGCTGTCGTCGCGTCCATGCGCGTTGGCTACTGAACTAAGAACACCGTTGGCGATACCGAAGTCAGCGAAGGTCAGCATCGCGATGAGCGAACTGATCGTCATCCACATGCCAAATCGTTCGACGCCAAGATAGTTCAGCGTCAACGGCACCGAGACCAGCGCTGCGCCCACCGACAGCACTTTCGCCAAAGCGGCTGCTGCTGCTGTCAACGCCACCCGGCGATGGCGCTCAGAAGCACGCCCCTCGGTCGTGGCTTGATCGAAGGGCCGAAGGCGGAAGACGCGCAAATGCCTGCGCGCAAACATTTCAGCAGCGTTCACGCCATTGCACACCCTGTGTGGCGGACGCATGCTGGCATGGTGCCGACCAATTTAAGCGGCGATGAATGTGGGCATACCCGGCAGCCACCATCGCTTCCCAGCTTTGCGCCTGCGCGTGTCTCTCTGCCGCCCTGGACATTAGGCTGATGCGCTCGGGATGAGCCAGCAGGGGCGCAATGGCTTCAGCCAGCGCATATTCAAGTTCTAGGCGGTCGAGATCTCGCGTGCCGACAACGACACCGCATTCGGTATTCAAGTAGTTTTGCGGGCCGCCGAGGTCCAGGCAGATAACAGGAAGGCCACGGGAAAGCGCTTCCAGCACTACGGTTCCGCCACTGTCGTGCAGACTAGGAAACAAGAAGAGATCTGCCTGACCATACATTTCCATCAACAGCGGTCGGGGCACGACCCCGAGGAGACTGACGCAGTCTTCCAAGCCCTCACTACTGATGCGTTTCGCCAAAAATTGCCGCAGCGGGCCATCTCCGGCGATATCGAGTTGAACATCCCAGCCCCTGCGCCGCAGGTTTGCAACCGCGCCAACGGCCAACGAAACGCCTTTCCAACCAATCAGCCGCCCGGCAAACAGCAGCTTGATCCGTCGATTCTGGTTAGGCGTTGGGCGTTCCTCGCGTTTTTTCACGACGATGGCTGGACTGCCAATCTCGCCACAAACGACTGCACGTTCGCGGACAGAATACGGTAGGGCCTGAAGACTGTCGGCAGAACGACAAAGCACTAGATCTGAGCGGAGCGGGCCCCAGGTAGCCAGCGGGTCCAAGTGCACCCAACGCAGGCTAGCCGAACGCAACAAGTCGAAGGCCCTGGTTCGCCATGGCAAGCCTTTAAAGAAGCGCATTGGTGCAGACTCCCCACCGCCCAGGGGGCCCATAACCAGCGGCACTCCTAAACCTGTCAGGAAGCACGGAAAACGCAGGCTGCCCCAGGTCAGGTGATGGATGAGATCGAACTTGTGTTTCTTGACGAGCCCCGTCGCATACCGGCGCGCAAACCACTGCCACCATGTGTAGTAAACACGCGAATTTAGTTGCACATGCGGATGGAGCCCGAAAGCGGGAGGGCGCAGGTAGTGAACTTCGACGTCTATCTGCGCCTGCGCGAGCGCTGGTTCAAGATGATCCCGAAAGAATGCGTGGGTGAGCAGTACGACCTGATGCCGCTTGGCGATGTGCAGCAGCCACTGCCAGCCAACGCCCGGCTCGCTGCCCCATAACGGCGAACAGGCGAACGACGACACCAGGACGATTCGCCGGGTGGGAGATAGCCGCGTCTCATTCGGGTGCGCTGGCAGCGCGCTCATACTTTTTCGCCGGTAGCCAGGAAGCTGCCATAAAGTCCTAGCCACGGAAACCTGTCGCCCAAATACCAAGTAACTTTGCCACTTCCACGCACATTCACACGCGCAAAGCCGTACATCTTCAGTACAGTCTTTAGCGTATCCGGGTGATGCTGCGAGAGGTGCGGGCCACCTAGGCAGGTGCCGCCACGGAAGCGCAGCTTTACGTCACTGGGATTGGGAGTGGTTAGCAGAATACGGCCTCTCACCTTCAGTACCCGAAAGGCGTCCGCCACGAAATGTAGGGCCTGGATAGGCAGCAAGTGCTCAATAAACTCGCCCGCCACTACGATGTCATAGGCCTCATCCTCGCTTGGGATTTGCGTGGCCGACCCGCAAACGGTGCCGCTATAAACATCCTGCGGCAAGCGATCGAGGCGCGATTGCAGCAAGTCCATGCCGTAAATCTCAATATCGGGACGCAGCTTCTTCAGTACAGAACCACCGCGACCGGTGTTGCAACCTACGTCGAGAAGTTTGAGCGGGCCTGCGGGGAAAAACTTGGCGAACTGGGAGTAACGCGACTCCGTGAACGGGTCGGTCTCACTGCCTTCTTGAAGCTGGTTCCGATTTGCGTAGTCCATCGTTATCTTTGTGCTTGGGCCGACCCATTGGCCCGGCATTGAACCCAATTAGACTGGCTTATCGCAAGTCGGCGACCCGACCCAGCGACTATCGTGCTGATCAATCGATGCGTCTTCCGCCGAAATATCGAGTACGCATATCAGCAGGCACTGACATGTAGAGCTGTTCCAGGAAAGTCTGCTGAAGCGCGAAGGCTTCTGACTCGGAATTCGAAATACTCGACACCCGCACCAGCATGCCATCGGGAATTTGACCTTTTAGGCCATACCGAATCTGCGCCAGCTTGCGTCCAAATCCGGGTAAAGTCGCCACTTCGTCCAGCGTAACCCAGTAAGTAATGGGCTCGTTCCGTTGCCCTAGCTGTGCAAGCAAGCGAGCAGCAGGCACTGAGGTACCACCGATCTGCAGCACTTCCTTGCCGAGCGTTTTGATCCTGAAACCCTGCGCCGAATAACAAAACTCTGGCCGGTGTACAGCAGTGGCATCATTGCCCTGATCGCTGCCATAGGCGATGGAAAGCATGATGCGCTCGCCCTTGGCATTGATATAGGTGCGGGCCAACGTCTGCGAATACAGCGAGTTCAACATGGCCTGCAAGCCTGGGTCTGGGACGACTGGGCGCACGTTGGGGTCCAGACGCCACTCACCGAAGGACTCGGGAATCTGCTTTTCCAGCAGGATGGGCGGCTTGTTTTCGGCTATGCGATAGCTGGGCTGCATG
>Ga0105045_10003816_pt1 | contig 13024 bp, 5 predicted proteins | sample MAT02_FD_78089 | JGI IMG/M metagenome (GOLD analysis project Ga0105045, IMG submission 78089) | Freshwater microbial communities from Lake Fryxell liftoff mats and glacier meltwater in Antarctica - MAT-02 (megahit assembly) | ecosystem: Environmental > Aquatic > Freshwater > Ice > Liftoff...
GCAGTTGCAACACCCGTGAAGCCCCGCGCCCAACAAAGTTGTTGTTGTTCTCGAAGCGGATGATTAATCCGGGGGGATTGGCTGGCGGGTTGGCGGGTGGGTTTGGATTGGGATTCCCTGGGTTTACGGGTGGTGTCACGACCACAACCACGGTTGTGGCAGTCGCATTGACCGTATTCGATGGCGCAGAGGCATTGAAGCTGGTATCCACTGCAACGATAGTGTAGGCATAAGTCGTGCCTGTGACCACAGTCGTATCGGTATAGGTGACGGCGAGAGGGTCTATGATGGTATCTATCAACACACCATCACGATACACCTCAAAGGCATACAAATCGCCATCGGTGTTTGGATGAGCATCCCACCCGATTTGAATCTGGGTATCGGTTGCGTTCACCAGCACCAAATTGGTGGGTGCTGTGGGTGCGGTGACATCTGGCGAGGCGCTCACGGTCAATTGACCTGCATCGGCGGGGTTATATGCCCCTAGTGTGCGGTATGGACCCGTATTTGCGCCATAGTACCATGTTGTGCCACCATCGGCACTATACCGATACAGATAATCGAAATTACCTGCGGCGGTGGGTAACAATGTCCCCATGTATTCATCGTTATTGCCCGCATTGTTGTTGAATGTGGTTGGAAACCAAACCCATGCGGGGTCATTGGGCAATGTGCCATCGGGACCATAACCCACTTCTGCGATGAGACCAGGGGTTGGGTCTACACCGTTTTGCCCACCTGTCACGCCATTAATCCAAATTTGCCCATAGATGTTGCCAGTCGGTATGACTGCGCTCACGGTATGGGTGAGGGTGGGGGGCCACTGGAGTGTATACCAAGTATTACCTGCATCACCGAGGTCATAGAGGGCGCTGGTGACAGTGAAGCTAAATCCATCGGCAAATTGTTGCACATCGCCATTCACATCGGTATTACCCGATAGCGCGATGGTGTACACTTCATTGCCCAATGGCAGGGTGGTGGGCGTGAAGGTATGGGTATCGGTGGGGCTATCATAGGTCAATGTACACGCCACCGGATTTAACACGCTGTCTAATATGGTGAATGTACCGCCTAAAGTCGCTGGCATATCCTGATTCCACGTAAAGCTAATGGTGGTGTTGCCATCGGTGAGGTTTGCACCATCGGCTGGTACACTAGAAATGACATACGGGTCGCGCCAGTTGGCAACCGTATCGGCAATGACGGGTGTCCCTGGTACGACATACCCCCGATTTGCGCCACCGAGAATTTCGGCGTTGCCATCGGCTTCTTTTTCTACGGAGTCGAATGAACCGCGTGTGTATTTATACTCAAATGTCGTCCCAACAGGCACGGCATTAAACGTCACTTGCCACACATCACCACCGACAGGGGTCATGGCGATGCCATTGGCGACCCAATTCGGTTGTCCAATCTGACCAAAATCACCGACCAAATACACGGTGCTGGGGGTATGGCTTGGCACGGTGACGCTAAAGGTCACATCAACACCCGCAATGGCGCTCACACTGAATGTAGAGGCAAATGGCACTTGTTGATTATTCCCGTTCCAATCGGTGTTACCAGAGACAGCAACGCTATACGCGCCGTCTGGCAAAACAACGGTTGGGGTAAAGGTATGGCTATTTGTGCCAGTCGTAATCGTCCCTGCAACGCTACTGGGGACACTATCGCTTATGCTGAATGTGCCAGCCAACGCGGGCATATTTTTATTCCATGTGATGACCACCACACTATTGGGCGCGTTGTTGATAGACGCATTGGCAGGGGTCACGCTGATGACATAGGGGTCACGCCAATTGCCAACCGCATTGGTCACAGTCTGAACCTGCCCACCACCATCGGCAACGGTAAAATTACGGTTTCCGCCACCTGAATAGCCATCGGCATCACGTTCTTCATTTGACCAATCGTTACGGGTGTATTTATATTCAAAATAACCCGCATCGGGCAAAATGAGCGTGACTTCCCATACATCAGGAGAGACCTCTGTCATCAAAATGCCCGCAGGATTCCATTCTGGATACCCCGCGCTACCAAATCCGCCGACTAAATACACATCGGTTGGGGTATGGCTTGGGACGGTGGTGCTAAAGGTGACAGCGACCATGCCCGCAGGCAATCCGACATCAAAAGTGTAATTTGTGGGGACTTGTTGCACATCACCCGCAATATCCACACTGCCAATAACCGCTACCGTGTGCGTCCCAATTTCCATCGCCACAGATGGCGTGAAGGTGCTGGTATTACTGGCTGTATTAAATGCCCATGTGCCTGTGACCACGCCACTGGGTCCTGTGACGGTGACACCGCTTAGGCTGGCGGGCATATCCTGATTCCACACAATATCCAATGTGGCACCGGGTGGCACACCTGTTGCGCCATTGGCGGGGTTGGTGCTGACCACCAGTGGGTCACGCCAATTGGCAACGGTATCGTTGCGGGCTTGTATGCCTGTCACGCCATAGGCGGCGGTGAGCATACGGTTGCCAATTTCGGCATTGCCGTCGGTATCTTTTTCGCCCCTTAACCAGTCGCTACGGGCATATTTATATTCGATGCTGGTTTCATCCAGAATATCGAAGGTGATTGTCCATGTGGTGGCATTGACTTGTGTCATGGCATAGGCGGGGTCGCCCGGATTCCAGCCATTAAAGTTACCCACGATATGCACCGTCCCTGGCGAGGGATTTGGCACAGTGGCGGTGAATGTCACAGCGACAAGGCGTGCCTCTGCGGTGGCAGTGACGATATTCGACTGTGCCGATTCATTGACATTGTTGTCTATGGCGGTGATATAGTAATTATATTCCTCGCCACTGGTCACAGTCGTATCAATATATTGCACCGCACCCGCGCCAACCACGGTTTGGATGAGGGCATACCCTGGTGAGGCGGTATTTTCACGATACACACGGAAGCCATACAAATCGCCATCAGTGTTTGGATGTGCATCCCAACCGAGTGTGATGGAGCTGGTGCTGGTCGCCAAAATCGCCAAAGTGGTGGGCGTGGCGGGCGCGGTGACATCGGCGGGGGCGTTGAGGGTCATCACACCGACATTGCCCGATGTGTAATCTCCCCCTGGTGGGTTGAGTTGCGAATAGCGCCATGTGACACCACCATCAGTTGACCATCTGTAGGTATACCAATAGGTCCCTGGTGTCGCAGTGACAATCATCGTCCCTTGATATTCATCATTATTCCCAGAATTACTATTAAAGGTGGTGGGGAACCATGTCCATGTATTGTCTGGGGTGCTATTTTCTGCGCCATAACCCAATTGGGCAATCACACCCGTTGCTTGTCCTGCGGGGTCGGTCACACCTGCGATATATACCTGCCCATAAACGGTGCTAGTCGGTGTGATCGCACTCACGGTATGGGTGATGGTGGGGGGCCACTGAAGCGCGTGCCAATCAATCGCTAGGGCAGGGGTGGCAGTGGCTTCGTTATTGCAGAAAAATTCACTCGTGAGCAGATTAGCACTTTTGCCCACCACACGATAATAATAGGTGGTGGCGTTGAGCGCGGTAATATCGCTATGGCTATTTGTGCCGACAGTGGTGAGTAATTCATACCCGCCACCACTCAGACGACTGCGATAGATGTCATAGCTGGTGGCGTTGGTCGCATTTGACCACGACAAATCCACTGTACCCGCGCCACTGACCGCCACAAGGTCGGTGATACAGCTTGGGCGACCTGCAAAACTGTTTAGGATGAGAAGCAATCCGCCACGCGCTGGCACACTCCCCACGACAATGTCGCCACTGCCGTTGACGGTATAATTGGTGCTGGTGAGCGCATCGGTGAGGATTGCACCCGTTGGGATATAACCCGCGACATTCACCGTAGCGGGTGATGCCGATGCACCGCTATTGATAATCATCACGGCGGTATTGCTATCATCCGCCATTTTACGCCCATAGGCATACAAATCACCCGCCATTAACAGGGGGTCTAGGCTACCTGTCCGCAAAGCCGCGTTGTTGTTGCGGGTGCCGGTGAGCAACGCATAATAGTTATACAGGGTATTGCGTGCGGTCACATCAGATAGGTGGGCATAATAGGGTGTGCCTGTCTCGTCTAACCATGGATAGGGTTGGCGGTTATAGGGGTCATCTTGCCATACAGACCCGTCAAATGCCACTGGACCCACTAAGCCGATTTCATCCCCATAATAAATCGTGGGCGCACCGGGCATCGTCATTTGCATGAGCGCCGCCCCGCGCAAACGGGTAATGGCATCGCTCCAATCGTAGGCGGGATTATTATACTGCGCCGTATTGTTAGAGCCTGTGTTGTGGTCTAACAAGAATAGGGCGCGGTTAGTGTCGTGACTGCCAAACAAGTTCATCATGGCATAGAACGCGGGTGGGGCATAGCGTTCTTCTAGGTTGAGTAGGCGCTCATTGACTGTGCTGGCATCAATGGGATTGAGGACACCCGCAGAACTGCCACCGTTAAAGTCGTTATCGGTGAAGCTGGAATCGCGCCAAAAGCTGAGGACTGCCGCCCCAAACTGATAATTCATGGTGGCATCCCATTCCCCGCCAAGATTCCACGAGGTGGGGTTGCCCCATTCTTCACCGACAATATAGGCATTGGGGTCTATGGCATGGAGCGCGGTGCGGAAATCTTCCCAATAATCATCACTGGGGTCGTTGATTGTCCCATGGTCAACTTCTGGCGCAACATCCAAGCGCCAACCAGCCGCCCCCTGCGAAATCCAGTAGGGTCCCACAGAATTAACCCCGTTATTGATGAAATAATCGCGCACCGAACCATAATCGTGTTGGAAAACGGGCAGACTATCGAAAATGCCAAACCATTTTGGATAATCGCGGTTATCAGAACAAGGCGCGGGTGGCGTACCACCATAATTAAAGAAGGTGTACCAAGGGGTGAAAGTGCTTCCGAGTGTCTCACATGCGCCACTGCCATCGTTTGTGCCTGTGACGGTGGATGTGGGGAACACATTGGGCGTACTGCCACCCGTCCAACGTCCATAACGGTCAAAATACACACTATCCGATGACGAATGATTGAACACCCCATCGAGGATAATATTGATACCGCGTGCGTTGGCTTGTGCGACCAGGGTCTGGAAGGTGGCGAGTATGCCAAAATTGTCATCTATGACAAAAAAGTCGGTGGTGTCATATTTATGATTCGATGGCGATTCAAAAATGGGGTTGAGGTAAATCGCCGTGACACCCAAAGCATCGATATAATCGAGTTCATCAATGATACCCTGCAAATCGCCACCATAAAAGTTTTGGCTATAGGCACCAGAACACACAGAACTACTGCCGACTGCGACTCTTGGGTCACAGATATGGGTGTTCCAGTTGGTATTATTGGAGCGATAGATTGTGTCGTAATTGCCATAGAAAAATTCGCCCGCGCTAGGGTTATTGGCGGGTACGCCATCGCGGAAACGGTCGGGGAAAACTTGATAAATCACCGCATTTTGCACCCATGACGGGGTGGTGAATCCGCTATCATAGATGGTCAATTGCCAGCTATTATCGGGGCTACCCGCAAAGGCTTGCCCCCAGCCACCTGTCCGCGCACCATCATCTTCATAATAGGCAACAGAGCCTCCGTCATTGGCGATAAACCGATACCAATACACGGTGGGGAGGGCGCTGGCGGGTAGGGTGACTTCCCAAAATTCGTAGGCGTTGGGGTCACTGGTAAAAACCACATTCCCCGCCACCCGTGTCATCGGATTAGACCGTAGACACATTGATGCGGTCGTTCCAAACGCGCACAGAGGCGCTGGTGAGGTCGTTATCAAATGCCCGTAGGCGGAGGCGAATGGGCGTGCCAGTGGTGACTGCGCCCGATGGACTGCGATAGAGTGGGTCACGGCTATCATGCCCCAAACCACCCCATTCGACATTGTTGTCGTTGGCGGCGGCTTGTGTTGGCGCAACCTGCCCAACGAATAAAAGACTCATTGCCAATAGCAATAAGCCAAGAAAACGTATTTTTCTGTGTGTTTCCATGAAGTCTCTCTTTTCTTAAAAATAGCGTTAAAACAATTTGTTGCTTATTTTGATTGTTAGGTTGTGTTGTCATCCCAAATCGGTGGTTATAGGGACATTTTAGGATGGCATGTATATCATCCATAAACGCCTATAATCGGTTTGGTGGTTGTAGGGATGTGATAGTGCAGGTTAGTTTTTTAATACGGCGTATTTTTTGTGGCTGACATACGAGCCTTACGGCTCTAGTTAGCCAGTACATCCTTCAAAATGGACAGAATTGTACTGGCTGACTAGCACGCAGTGCGTATGCCAGCCATAGCATAAAAAATATTTTTCCACCGTCTTTATTTACTAACTGACATTATCGCGTCCTTAAATGATGATATTTTGCCATTCAACAACTGCCAGTACACCCTAGCAATCAATTTGTTCCTTAATAATATATTAAAAAATATAAGTCAATTCGTGATGATATAAACGGACTAAGGATGAATTTTTGCAATGTATAAACAAACCCTTAACAGTTTCTAAGTATAACGCAAACTTGAAGCGCCAAAAAACGGATGGTTTGTGCAAAATAACCTATATTAAAATACTGTGAAGCAAAAAAGGGGCATTTATCAAATTTTTGCGAATTATCTGTTATATGTTATACTCTGCGACAGGTTAACTTTTTGCCTATAAATGTAATAAAGGAGAAAAGCTAAATATGTTTCGTTTACCAATACGTATCTTAACTGGGGCTATCAGCCTCGCATTATTGGTCATGTTGAGCGGTGTCGCCATTGCCCAACAACGTGAAATCGGTCCAGTCACCCGTGCCATCCTTGACCGTGGTGAACTGATTTGTGGTGCCAACGCCTCTGTTGCGGGTTTTGGCTTTCAAGACCCTGTGACGGGTGAATATAGTGGCTTCGATGTGGATATTTGCCGTGCGATTGCCGCCGCCGTTTTGGGTGATGCCAGCGCCGTGACCTTCCGCCCATTAACCGCCGCAGAACGCCAAGCCGCCATTCAAAGTGGTGAAATTGATGTGATGTCGCGCAATACCACCTGGACACTCAGCCGTGATGTGGATTGGGGTGTTATTTGGGGACCTGTCACTTTCTATGACGGACAAGGTATCATGACCCGTGCCGATTTGGGTGTGACCACCTTTGCAGAACTCGATGGTAGTACCGTCTGTGTTCAATCTGGGACAACCACCGAATTGAATATCACCGACTACATCACCAATTTGGGTTTGGATATTGAAATTCTCGTGTTGGCAGATGCCAATAGCACCTGGGAAGCCTATGCCGCTGGTCGTTGCGAAAGCTGGACAACCGACAAGAGTGGTTTGGCGGCGTTCCGCTTTAATAACGCAGAAAACCCAGCCGACCATGTGATTTTGGCAGAAACCCTCAGTAAAGAACCACTGGGTCCCCTGTCTTCACAATCTGACCCCCAATTTGCAGAAATTGTCTCATGGACAGTCTTTGGTCTGATTCAAGCCGAAGAATTTGGCATCACCAGCGCCAATATTGATGACTTCCTCACCAACACCGACCCCTCCATTCAACGTTTCTTGGGTCTGGAAAACAACGACTCTGGTAATTACTTGGGTCTGCCAAATGATTTTATCGTCACTGTCATCCGTCAAGTTGGCAATTATGGTGAAATCTATGAACGCAACCTCGCCCCATTGGGTTTGGTACGTGAAGGAAGCCTTAATGCCCTCTGGACAGAAGGTGGCTTGCTCTATTCGCCACCATTCCGCTAAGACACAATTTTAACAGCCCCTATCCCCCAGCCTCCTTATCCCCTGTGGACGGCATGTATGCCGTCCCTACAGCGTGGATAAAGGGGGAGAAACCCATTCTAAGATGGGTTTGTAGGGACGTGATATATCGCGTCCGTTTCCCTCTCCACCGCGTGGGGAGGGGGTTGGTGGGTGGGGTAACAATTCATCTCCAAGCGATTTTTTATCTGGATGGGCAAACAATACTATTGTAAAGAGGCACTATTCATGGATGTAAACCCTCCTCGACAGCAAATCCGTATTCAACCACCCGCGATTTTACGGAATTCACAAGTTTTGCAGACCATCACACAAATCCTTTTTGTGATTATTTTTATCTCCACGTTGTTTATTCTGTGGTCAAATATCTCTGCAACATTGGCATCGCGCAATCTTTTTCCCTCTTTTGACTTCCTCAATAACCGTGCTGGCTTTGATATTTCAGAAAAACCCAATTGGTATACCCCTAGCAACAATTATGGCGAGGCTTTTTCGGTGGGGATTATGAACACCATGCGAATTGTCTTGGCGGGGTTATTTTTGGCGACCATTATCGGTTGCTTGTTGGGGATTTTCTTGTTAAGCCGAAATTGGCTTATACGCACAATTTCGCGCACTTATGTTGAAATCATACGGAATACACCGCTTTTGGTGCAACTCATCTTTTGGTATTTTGTGGTGATGTTTAGCTTGCCCCTAGACGATATTACCCTACCAGCAGAGGGCATTTTTGTGCTTCCGTTGCGAATGTTGGTGTATCCGATACTATTGGTCATCGCGCTAATCGCTGTTCGACGGCGAATCACGCCCTATCGCACTGCTGAAGGTGTGTTGGTGGGGGCGGTCTTGGTCGAATTAGCCTATGCGGTGCTGGGGGCAAGCACGCCTATTGTGATAGGGACGGCTGTTATCGGCGTAGGGCTTATGGCATTCTCGCGCAATAAGGGTATTAGCGCCTCTGGACGTGGACAATTACTCGGCATTGGGTTGGTGGCGGTTGGTCAGGCGGTCGTGACTGGAATCATTACCATATTGGTGAGTAGCGGGGCTATCCCGACTAGTGTGGTGTGGTGGGAATTATTGCCTGCGGCGTATATTAGTCGGCGCTCGTTTGTATTTCCAGAATTTGCCACCACCAACACCTTTCAGACATGGCTGATTATTTTGCTGGTGGGCGCGGCAATTGGGTATGCGGTCTATCGGTATTTATCGGCTTATGCAGAGCGTACTGGTCGGCTCATTCCATCGGGGTTATATGGTTTGCTCATCCTCATCGTGATTGGTGGAATAGGGTGGGTGATTATCAGCAGTCAGCCAGAACCGACTGAGATTGTGTTTGATAACCAGACCATCAATGTGGCACAAGCCAGAGAAGCGGGTGAGATTGGCTTTCGGGAAGAGGTCGAAATTACCACCCGTCCCGTCCTCGCCAGTATGCCAGAACGCGGACGTTTTCGGTTTGATATAGGCACGCTTATCTCGCCAGAATATATCGCCTTGCTCTTGGGGCTGGTGGTCTATACATCGGCGTTCATTGGCGAAATTGTGCGGGCGGGTATTCAGGCTGTGCCGTATGGTCAGCTAGAAGCCTCGCGTGCCATGGGACTTAGCACCTCACAGACCTTGCGACTGGTGGTGTTGCCACAAGCCCTGCGTCTGATTGTCCCACCATTGAGCAATCAATACCTCAATTTGGCAAAAAATAGCAGTCTGGCGATCGCTGTCGCCTTTGCCGATACCTATCAGGTGGGGCAGACGATGATGAATCAGTCGGGGCAGTCTGTCACGGGTTTTACCATGATTTTGGTGACTTATTTAACCATGAGCTTGTTTATTTCGGTGGTGATGAATATTATCAATAGCCGATTCCAGCTCAAGACACGCTAATCAGAGGGATACACAACACATGAGCGATTCCAATAGTGGTATAGAGTCTAAGACGGTTGTTTATAACGATGATGTCAAAGCGCGTCCTGCGCCGATTTTAGAGGTCGGTGCAATTGCTTGGATACGTCAAAATTTGTTTAAGACATGGATGGATGTCTTTTTGACCATATCGGGCATCACCATCGCCATTCTGATAACAGCATCATTTGTGCTGTGGGCGATAAACAGCGCCAATTGGTGGTCTGTTTCGTTTAATTTTCGCCAATTCATGCTCGGTCGCTATGAGGCAATCTATGAGTGGCGGGTGGTGATTGCCACAATTGTCACCGTATTTTGTTGTGGTATGGCGGTGGCGGTGTGGATTCGGAAAATTTCGCGCCTTGCCACAATAACGGTGGTGTCGCTTTTGATACTACTGTTTATTGTGCCTGTGGTGATAGTTGCGCTCATCCCCATGCCAGAGGCGTTTGTGGCTACGACTGCGGGACGCATCGCGGTTGGCTCTGCATTAGAAACGCCACCGTCGCAGTTGGCATTCACCGGCAAGGCGGGCGAAGAAATCACCATACGCAGGGCAAACGACCTTATCCCAACCGATGAAGCATTGGTTGGGCTACATGGGTTTATGGATTCTGGCACAAATCTCATGCGTACCGCCGCCATCAACCGTCAGACGGCGCTGGCACGCGAGGCAGAACTACGCGACTTATTGGCGCGTGATAGCGCGGGTGATATCCCCATTTTCACCCAAAATCAACGCACCCAGCGCGAAGCAGAGCTAGGCAGAATAGAGATTACCCCGTCTGTGGTAGAGACCTACCAATTGGGGCAACCCACCGTGACGGTGACGGTGTTAGTTGGTGCGACCGCAGAGGCGCTTTCTTCCCCTGTGAGACTCGCATCCGATGCCGATAGTGCCACATTTGTCTTGCCACAAGATGGCTGGTATATCTTGCAGATGGATGTGCCAGAAGCCGAAGAAGGCATCGTTATTTTGGCGGTAAAAGGCATCTATCCCATTATCCGCAGTACAGCACTGGCAGAAAGCGAAGATGGGGCGGTGACAACGGGTTTTGCCAGCGCCTATATCCGCATGACCGATAATTTTCAGGTGAGCGAGACCTTACCGAGTATAGATGACGAAGAAATCACATTTTATAACATCGTCAACAACCAATATCGCGGTAGTCGCCCATTAGACACCTATTTACGGGTGTATCTGGCACCATTTTTAGAAAAATTGAGTGTGGGCATGGCAATTTTGCTCCTAGCGGGTGTCGCTGGGTATTGGTTTGTGGCACTCCTCAAACGGCTCAATTCGCAAAAATTTGCCAACCGCATGACGGCGTATGCCATGATTTTGCTCCCGCCGTTCATCTGGATTATGGCTTCTGGTGTAAGTATTCCAGAATTGTTTAATAGCAGTCTGGCAATCTCCAGTGTGTTATTTGTGCTGTTTATGTTTTATATGGGCAACTATTTTGGTACAAGTCTTCTCTCAATTGGGGTGCTTCTCATCGCTACAGTGGGCATAACCTTATTGCCGTTTTTTGTATTTGATACCCAATATGGCATCGGATTGTTGCCTCTTGTGAACCTGCTGATTTTTCTGCCCGCATTTTTGGCGTTGATGGCGGGGTCTGCGACCTATGGCGCGGCGGATATTCCCGTGGTACGGCGTAATTTTTTCATCGTTGGGGTGCTGTTAATCGCGTTCTTGATTGTGCCAAAAATACTGCTTCAAACCGATACGCTCGACCTCAATGGCGATTATGCCGATTGGTTTATGGCATCTAGCGACCAACGGCGGTGGGGTGGGTTGTTGTTGACGATGGTATTAACGATTTTTGGCATTATTGTGGCGTTCCCCATTGGGGTGGCGTTGGCACTCGGCAGGCGTAGTAAGTTACCCGCGATTAAATATGGTTGTACGCTGTATATCGAATTGGTGCGTGGCTCGCCATTTATCGCGGTGCTATTTATGATGCAATTGATGATTCCCCTCATTAACCCCGCCTTCACCCAAATTCCGGGGACGGTGCGTGCGCTGATAGCGGTGATTATCTTTAGCGCGGCATATTTGGCAGAAAATGTGCGTGGCGGGTTGCAATCGCTCCCACCAGGGCAAAACGAAGCCGCCCGCGCATTGGGTTTGGCGGGTTGGCAAACGGTCTTTCTTATCACCTTGCCACAGGCATTGCGGGCGGTCATCCCTGCGTTGGTGGGGCAGTTTATCGCCCTATTCAAAGATACCTCGTTGGTAGCGATTGTGGGGCTAACCGACCTCACAGGGTTTGTGAGCATCATGACTGTGCAAGCCGAATTTATTGGCACACGGGCAGAGGGTCTGGTGTTTATCACGCTGATTTATTTTGTGTTTAGTTATGTCATGGCGTATGTGAGTCGCTTGCTAGAAGCGAGTGGGTCTGGTAGTACACGCCGTACATAGTGATATAGCCCCTATGGACGTGCAGAAGCACGTCCGTACACGCTTCCTCTCCAAAAAGTGGGATGGGGATAAATGCACGACAAACGTGAGAATATTGTAAATCATGAGGTGAATTGATTATGGAAGAAGCCACTATAGACACCCTAGCGCCCCAACATACGATTGGTGCGCCAATGATTCAGTGTCAGAATGTCAATAAATGGTTTGGGAGTTTTCAGGCTCTAAAAGAAATTAATATGGAGGTCAAAGAACGCGAGGTAGTCGTGGTCATTGGTCCCTCTGGGTCTGGAAAATCGACACTCATTCGGTGTATTAACCGCCTAGAAGAACATCAGGAGGGGACTATCATCGTAGATGGCATTGAACTCACCAACGACCTCGCCAATATTGGTGCAATTCGGCGTGAGACGGGCATGGTGTTTCAGTCGTTTAATTTATTCCCGCATTTGACGGTGCTAGAAAATATCACCCTCGCACAACGGTATGTGCGCCGTCGTCCGCGCCAAGAAGCCGAGCATGTCGCGCTACAATTGCTCACGCGGGTGGGGATTCCAGAACAAGCCAATAAATATCCGGGGCTACTGTCGGGTGGTCAGCAACAACGGGTGGCGATTGCCCGTGCGTTGGCGATGAATCCCAAAATCATGCTATTCGATGAGCCGACCAGCGCACTCGACCCAGAGATGGTGAAAGAAGTGCTAGATGTCATGAAAGAATTGGCGCGTGGTGGCATGACGATGATTGTCGTCACCCACGAAATGGGCTTTGCACGAGAAGTCGCAGACCGCGTAATTTTTATGGATAGCGGGCGAATTGTGGAAGTGGGTACACCAGAACATTTCTTTGTAGACCCACAACACGAGCGCACCAAGCTGTTTTTATCGCAAATTTTATAAGCGATGC
>Ga0105045_10003818_pt1 | contig 13022 bp, 14 predicted proteins | sample MAT02_FD_78089 | JGI IMG/M metagenome (GOLD analysis project Ga0105045, IMG submission 78089) | Freshwater microbial communities from Lake Fryxell liftoff mats and glacier meltwater in Antarctica - MAT-02 (megahit assembly) | ecosystem: Environmental > Aquatic > Freshwater > Ice > Liftoff...
AGGTCACCGAAGAGCAAGAGCCCGGCATGGGAATTGGCTTTCTCTACAGCAACGAGGCGGAGCGTCAGCGCCTTGCGACTGTCGTGGAGCGTCTGATGACGACCGAGCTCGGGCCAAGCCTCTGCGAGAAGCTCATCGGCGCACGGCGACTTGAGTAGCGACGCTATTCTTCTGGCCGGAGCTTCGTTGAGGTCCTTTCCCGCGAGGGAAACCAGCAATTTCCTAAACGTCGATCACCTTACCGGGGTTGAGGATTCCGTCTGGATCGAAGATGCGTTTCATGGCGCGGAAGAGCGCGATCTCTTCTTCGCTACGTGAGTAGGAGAGGAAGTCTTTCTTGAGCAGGCCGATGCCGTGCTCCGCGGAGATGCTTCCGTAATGGCTGCGCACCAAATCAAAAACGTGGGCGTCGGCGCGATGGGCGTGACCGAGAAACTCCTCCTTCGACATCGCGTCGGGCTTCATCACGTTGAGGTGCAGGTTGCCATCGCCGATATGGCCGAAGAGGCAAATCTCGAAGCCTGGCCACTCGCGCGCGAAGAGGGATTCGAGCGATGCGGTGAACGCGGCGAGCTCGCGAATTGGGAGCGCAATGTCGTTCTTGTGCGGCATGCCTGTGGCCGAGAGGCTCTCGCTGATGCCCTCGCGCAATTCCCAAAGCTGACGTGCACGTCCGACGTTCTCGGCGAGCGTTCCATCGATGACGACCTGGTCATTGAAGAGCTGCTCAAGCCACGACTCCAACGCCTCCCGCTTGCCGCACTCGACTTCGACGAGAACGTAGTGCGACGAAGCTTTCGCGAAGGGCAACGAGACGCTGCGGTGGCGTGCGAGGCGACGAAAGCACGCGTCCGTGAAGAACTCGAAAGCGGAGAGCGTGAACGGGCCGCGACGTGCGGAATCGAAGAGGCGCAAGACGGCCTCCAGCGAGTCGACGGAGAAGAGCATGACGTCGAGGTGCCCGGGCGCGTGCGCGAGCTTCAGCGTCGCCTTGGTGATGATGCCGAGGATGCCCTCGCTGCCGATGAAGAGCTGACGTAGATCGATGCCCGTGTTGTTCTTCTCAAGCGCGCCGTTGAGCACCAAGAGTTCCCCCGCGCCCGTGACGACCTCGAGGCCAAGCACCCACTGCCGCGTGAGCCCGTAGCGAATCACTTTCACGCCGCCCGCATTCGTCGCGATGTTGCCGCCCACGGTGCTCGAGCCTTTGGAGGCCAAGTCGACAGGCCACGTCAGCGCGTGTGCTTCGCAGTGCGTGTGCACCTCGGCGGTGATGACGCCTGCATCGACTTCAAGCGTCATCGCGCGCGCGTCCACGTCGCCCTTCCCTCGCATGCGTTCAAGCGAGATCACGACCTCGCCGTTCATCGCGACTGCGCCTGCCGCGAGCCCCGTGCGGCCGCCCGAGGGCACGAGCGCGATGCGATGTTTGCGCGCCAGAAGGACGAGCTCCTTCACATCCTTCGACGTCCTGGGAAACGCGATCGCTGAGGGCGCGGGCGTATGAACTTTCGTCCAGTCGCGGCCGTAGGTCGTCAGGTCATCGGAATCCGTCGAGAGCTGGACGACGCCCAAAAGTTGCGTTGCGGATTCCAAGAACGCGCGAAGCGATTCACTCATGCGCGCCATGTAGCATCGTGACGCGTACTGCGGATTGCTGCCCTCAACCCTTGATGAAGATTGCTCGGCGTGAATGCAACCGCGTAGCATCCGTGCGTGCGCCAAACGCGGCGGCTCGGACGCTATCACCTCACGTATCGCATCGCATTCGGCGGCATGGCCGAGCTCTATCGGGCGTTCACATTCGACGACGATGGACACAAGCGTGACGTCGCGATCAAGCGCTTGTTGCCGCACTTTCTGGAGGACCGATCGTTCATCGACATGCTCACCGACGAGTTCAAAGTCGTGAACTACCTGCGGCATCCAAATGTCGCCGAGGTCTATGAGCTGGTGGAGATCGATGAGTCGATCTTGATCGCGATGGAGTACGTCGACGGGCGTGATCTGAGAACGGTGGTGGAGCGCGCGCGTTCACTTGGCACGCCCATGCCAATTGATGACATCGTGTACGTCATCGCGCGTTGTCTTGAAGGCCTGCACCACGCGCACGTTGCCCGCGATGCCGAGGGCGAAGCGCTGCGCATTGTGCATCGCGACTTCAGCCCCTCGAATGTGCTCGTTGGCTATGACGGCGTGGTGAAGCTCTGCGACTTCGGCATCGCCAAGGCGACGCACAACCGGATTCACACGAAGGCGGGCGTCATCAAGGGCAAGGTGAAGTACATGTCGCCCGAGCAAGCCTTTGGGCGAAAGCTCGATTGGCGCAGCGACATCTTCAGCGCGGGCTCCGTCCTCTACGAGCTCGCCTCCAGTGAGTCCGCGTTCAACGCGCAGAACGAAATTGAGCTCATCTTCGCCGTCCGTGACGCGATGCCGCAGCCCATCCGCACCGTGGCGCCGGGTATCCCAGAAGAGCTCGCTCGGATCATCGAGATGTCGATGTCGCGCTCGCGTTCAGGACGCTTCCAGAGCGCGCTCGAATTCCGCAACGCACTGCTGACGTTCTTGCGTCGGCACAACCCAGGATATCGACGTACACGCCTCGCAGGATTGATGAAGCGCATCTTCCAAGACGACATCGAGCGCGAGCTTCGGGCGATGGAAGACTTCGTCGTCGATGTGTCGATCCGCGGCGAAAACTACGGGACGAACCTCATCGCCAGTTCGCTCCCCAAAGACGCGCCGTTCAGTCGCTTCAGCGCGAGCCCGACCGCCTCGAAGCAGACGCCGCTCGAACGCGAAGCGACCGCCACCAAGCCCGTCGACGCCCGGATGCAGCGCAGGCCACCGCGCATCCCGCCGCCGCCCAACCTCGACCTGACCGACCCGATCCACGGCGAGCGCACGATCATCGGAATTCGTGGCAACGTCCGACGCTGACGCATGGATGTTCATCTCATCGACGGTACCTACGAGCTCTTCCGCTGCTTCTTCGGAGCGCCCTCGGTCAAGACCCAGGATGGACGTGAGGTCGGCGCGGTGCGCGCCTTCGTTCGCTCGATGTGGAGGTTGCGTGCAGAGGGCGCGACCCATGTGGGCGTGGCCTTCGACACGGTCATCGACTCCTTCCGCAATCAGCTCTTTGTCGGCTACAAAACGGGCGCTGGCATCGACCCCAATTTGCTCGCGCAGTTTCCGCTCGCAGAGCAGGCGTCGCGCGCGATTGGCCTCGCGACCTGGTCGATGATCGACTTTGAAGCCGACGACGCGTTGGCCACGATGGCCCACCGTGCCGCCCAAGATGGACGTGTGGAGAAGGTGCTGATCGCCTCGCCAGACAAAGACCTCTGTCAGTGTGTGCGGGGCACGCGCGTGGTCGCTTGGGATCGCAAGAAGCAAGTTGCGATGGATGCCGACGGTGTGCGCGCCAAGCATGGGGTGAGCCCCGCTTCGATCCCCGACTATCTCGCGCTTGTCGGTGATACCGCCGATGGCATTCCAGGCGTTCCGCGCTGGGGCGAGAAGGGCGCGGCGGCCGTGCTCAGCTATTACCACCATATTGAATCCATACCGCGACATGCGAAGGATTGGCCCTTTGCGCTGCGTGGAAAAGAGTCGCTGGCCGAGCAACTCACGCAGCATCTGGAGGCCGCGAAGCTCTACCGCGTGCTGGCGACCTTGCGTGTCGATGTGCCGCTGGAAACGGATGTCGATGCGCTCGCATGGCGCCCGATCGATAGCGAAGCGCTGGCGGAGTTTATGACCGTGACCGGCGACGCCAATCTTCGCGAACGGCTCAAGCCCTAGTTCTTCAGCTGATTCCGCCACCACATGAGCGGGCAGACTCAACACTGAAGACGCGCGGCGCCGTGCGACGATCATCGGTGGAGAGGCGCACATCGATCTCGATGAAGTGCTCCTCGAAAGGCCCTGGAGCCGCCAACAGGTTCACCAGTCCATCCGTCGCGACCGTGAAAGGTCCAACCCATGGAAGCGGCTCGAGCTCGGCGCGCGTGGCCGCAGTGCGTGCGAAGACTTCAACGTTTGTCCCAGCAGGTCGCTCAAGCCTCAGACGAAGCCCCTGCCATCGTGTTGTCTCTGTGCCCGCACAGCCTTCGCTGACGAAGCGATAGTGACCGCGTGGCTGCGCGAAGGTGTTCAGGCCAAAGCCGATGAAGTCGCTATATGTGTAGGGCGTGAGGCCCACCGCGTGTTCAATCCAGGCGCCCGTCGTCGGATTGAGGCGTGCCGCGAGATTCGACCCCTGCGCGATCGCCCAGATCGAGCCGTCAAAGCTCACGCCCACGCCGACCGTGCCCAGCCCGGTGGGAAGATCCCAGCGACGTACAAAGCTCATATCCGCCAAGCGGAACTGCAGGATGTGCTGGGCAAGCCCGCCACCAAAGTTGAGCGCGTTATGGCTCAAGCCAACCCAGAGGCTGGTCTCGTCAGCGGCCACACCACGCGGCGAGCCACCGCCCGGAAGGTCGTAGCTATCCCAGCTATCGGTGGCGATCGTGTAGCGGAGCAAGCTGGGTGAGCAGTTGGTGACCGCGACGTAGAGATGGCCTTCGCCGTCCGCAGAGATGCCGTAGGTGTCTGGCATGCAGCCGGCGGGCGTGGGCGCGTTCGACGCCATCGTGAAGATGCCGGTGTCTGGATTCACGCTGCCGAGAATCTGTGGCGTGCCGCCTACGCGGCTGACGAACCAGATGCGTCCGCTTGAATCCGCCGTGCCGCCGTAGCTGCGCAGAGGTGCGATCGAGATGCAGCGAATGGTCGCGCCCGTCGCGCTATCGAGCTCGCAGCCCTGGCTCGTGTTGTAGAGCCCGACCCAGACGTCACCGACGAGCTGGTCGGGCCCGGCGAGACCGATCGCAAGCGCCCGAGGCAGGCCATTGGAGCCAGTGTCGACGCCTGTTGTGTAGAGGATACACTCGTCCGAGGGCCCTACGAACTCAGCCGTGCCAAGCGCGATGACACCATCGCCGTTCATGTCGCGGCTGGTGTCGATCACGCCGTTGGCGTTGCGGTCGATGCAATTCGCTTCCTGATTGGCGTACTTCGTCAACGAGCCCACGTTGCCGAAGGCGCGGTTGGCAACGTACGCATCGAAGTTCTGATCGACGGCGGTACGTGAAGGGCAGTTGCCCAGTGCGGGTCGGCCCTCTGGCGCATAGTTGCATGCCTCGTTCCAGGGCCGCGTGCCTGCGGGTGCACCTGCGCCGACGGAGGGATAGCGGGCGATCTCGACGTTTGTGCGCGAGTCCATCTTCGAGACGGTCGCCTCGTCGGTGTTCGCCACCCAGACCGAGAACGATGTGGACTCGGTGCGGCCGAGCGTGATGGCACCATCGGCATCCACAATCACGCCATCGCTGTTCATGGGCGTGGGCGTCCAACCACCCGGGCCGGGGAAAGTCGGAAGCGGCTGGCAGTCCGCCGTGCACTCCACGCAGACGCCCGCGAAGGATTCGTCGATGCGCGTGTCGCAGTCGTTGTCGATCGCGTCGCAGACCTCGGCGCCGCCGCGTGTGCGGTCGGTGTCATCGCAGTCAGGCCCGAGTGCGCAGCCTGTTCCGAGGCCGTCGCCGTCCGTGTCCACACAGCCCGCCGTTGAATACGCATCAGTGCGAGGACCTGTGTCGGTGCTAGGGGGCGGAGCGACGCAGGTGCCGTCGATGCAGACGAGCGAGCCGGAGCACTGCAGCGATGAGCGGCAAAGGCTGGTCGAGTTTCCGCAGTCGCAGCCGGCGATGGCAGCGAGAGCGAGCATGGTGAGAACAGAGCGAGAGAAATGTTGAGTCATAGGCACCTTCAAACTCGGGTTTTGCTGGTTTCCCTTGCGGTACTTTCCCGGAGGGAAACCAGAGAACAATTCCCATCGCGTCTGCAAGTATACCCGCTCAAGAAGCGCGCGTCTTCCCGAAGCGCCGCATCAGCGCCAACCTCGCGCGCTCCAGTTCGGGGACGCCCAGCAAGCTCGCGAGCGCAACGAAGACAAGGCCGAACGTGATCCCCGCGGCCACGAAGACCGCGATATTCGTGAGGTCGTTTCCGCCGCGCTCCCAGTGCCCAAGAAGGCTCACGCCCACCCCCGCGAGCGCCGCCAGCAAGGACGACGCGAGCGTCCGCATCGCACCTCCCGCGACGCCCCCCAGGCCCAGCGCACCCAGCTTGCGACGCAGCAAGAGCATCAACACAACACACTGCGCCGTGCCCGCGAGTGAGATGGCCGTGGCGATCCCCGAGTGCCCCATCGAGCGCCCAAGAAACCACGCCGCAGGCACAAAGACGATCAGGTTTGTGGCGCTCCCCAGGAGCGGCGTTCGTGTGTCCTGGTGTGCCTGAAACATCGGCACCGTCACCCGAACACCCACCACCGCGCTCACGCCAAGCGCCTGATACGAAAGCGAACGCGCCGTTTCGATCGCCGACGTCGCGTCAAACTGACCTCGCGCAAAGAGCACCACGACCGTGGGGTGCGCGAGACAGACCAGCGCAGCCGATAGCGGAATCGCGAGGAAGAGGCCGAGCGAGAGCGACTCATGAAAGGTCGCGCGCAGGCCTGCCGCATCGCCCTCCGCACGCAGCCTCGTCAGCTTGGGAAGCGCCGCGGAAGCGACCGCCATCGCGAACATCCCCTGCGGGATCTCCACCAAGCGCTGCGCGTAGTAGAGGAAGCTTATCGCGCCTTCCTCCAGATACGAGCCAAAGAGCCGCGCCATCATCACGTTGAGTTGATAGACGCCGAGGCCAAGCGTCAGCGGAATTAGCAGACGAAGCGCGCGCTGCACATCCGGGTTGCGCACATCAAAACGCGGCCAAGTCGGCATGCCAATGCGACGCAGCGAGGGCCACTGCGCGACGACCTGCAGCACGCCGCCGATGAGCGCCGCGATGCCCAGCGCGAGAATCGGCGGCTGGTTCATCGCCACCGCGATCGGCACAAAAATCAGGGGCGCGAGCGCGAGCGCGATGTTGAGTAGCGCAGGCGCCGCAGCCGGAACTGCGAACTTGTCATGCGCGTTCAGCGCGCCTGCACCAAGCGCAGCCAAGCCCATCAAGAAGATGTACGGAAAGAGCAGACGCGTGAGCGTCACGAACGTCTCAAAGCGCTCGGGATCCTCGGCAAAGCCCCCGCCATACGCGTGCGCGATCGGTCGCGCGAAGAGCACACCGAGCACCGAGACGAGGGAGAGGATGATGAGCATCGTTCCGCGAAAAGAAGCGTAGAAACGCCGCGCGGGTGCATCGCCTTCCTTGGTCCGAAGCTCTGTGTAGACGGGCACGAGCGCGTTGGCGACGGCGCCTTCCGCGAGCAGCCCCCTCAGCGCGTTGGGGATCGTGAACGCGTCGAAGAAGAGGTCGGTCACACCGCGACTGAAGGAGGCCGCGAAGACCTGATCACGCACGACGCCCAGCACCCGCGAGATGAGCGTCCCGGCTGCCACAATGCCCGTGTTGCGCGTCACGCCGCTCTTCGACTTCGATGGCGTCGGCGCGCTCGCGGCTTGGGTAGCTTCAGTCACGCCCGCACCTTGCCGCAGATGATCCAAGGGGACGAAGAATCCGCCGCCGTGCGCAGTAGATCACATGATTCAAGACGTCAAAAAGCCGCCCGGTTCCATTGCTGGCTCACCTCGCGGTGAGATCCGGACGGCTTGAGGCCAGTTTGCGATCGAAGGCTCAGGCCTTCTTCAGCGCGGCCACCTGGGCCGAGAGGCGCGACACATAACGCGAGCCCGCGTTCTTGTGATAGACGCCCTTTGAAACAGCCATGTCGATGCGCTTGATCGCATCTGCAAGGACTGTGGCCGAAGTCGTCGCGTCGCCCTTCTGAAGGGCCTCACGGACGCGCTTCATCGTTCCGCGAACGGTCGAACGAACATGCTTGTTACGCGCCGTGCGGCGCTCTGTCTGACGGATTCGCTTCTTCGCTGAGTCAACGTTTGCCACGGATGCTCCACACAAATGACCGAGATTAGTTACCGGTTTCCCCTAAGGGAATTCGACTTGCCCGAATTGGGCTTTCCCAATACGGCCGGAAAGGGCGCGGACCATATCGAAGGCCTGGGCGCTGTCAAGGAAGGTCAGGCGTGATCCTCAGCTTCAGCGCCAGGGTGGGATGAAGCCTTCGGGCATGATCACCTGCAAGCGCTTGCGATCCACGTCGACCTCGAAATGATCGCCGCGAACCCATTCTTCGCCATCGACCTGCGATGCGATCTCCTCGTGTTCGGCGCGATGCTCTGGGCTCCCCCGGTAGAAGTGGAGCGTGAACTGGCTGGCGGCGAGATGCGCAGGCGCTGGGAGCCCGAGGGCCGAGGGCCGAAACGGGTTGAGCGAGAGATCACCGACGACACGCTCGATCCACTCACGGCGACTTCCGATGGCGATCAACTCAAAGAGTCCGTCATCCACTTCAGCGCGGCGCTCAAGGACCCACTCACCAGCGAAGATCGGCGTCGCCTTGATGACGAGGTCGGTGATGCCTTTGCGCGTCTCATCGAATCTGTCGGTCTCGATCACGGCATCGAACGCGGTGGGCTCGATGAACGAGGTGAGGAAGCGATTGAGTGCGGCGCCCACGTAGACGGCTTGATCGCGATAGAGCGCTGCGAGCAGGGGCACGCGCTTGATGTCTTCGCGATCGCGATTGCGCACCGCCAGGATGTCCGGCGCGAGACCAAAACTGAGCGAGTCGAAGAAGGTCGCGCGGGCGTGCTCTTCGCCGTTCTTGAACGCGCGCACATTGCCGACATCGATCCGCTTCACGAAATGCTTCGCGATGATCTCGACCTGCGCATCGAGCGCGCTCGGCCCCGTTGGGATGCCGAAGGATTTGCCCTGATCGTTCGCCGTGCCCATCGGCAGCACACCCATTGGGATGTCGAACCCGCTCGCGAGAATGCCGCGCGCGACCTCGTTGAAGGTTCCATCGCCTCCGAGCGCGAGCACGGCTTTCGGACGATGCATATCGATCGCGGCATGAACGAGTTTGGGCGTCTTGCCTTCGGGCTGCGTGTGCACGACCTCCGTGCGAATGCCCTTCGCGGCGAGCAGCTTCTCCACACGTGCGATGGAGCGACCCGCTTCGCCCGACTGCGCCGAAGGATTACCAAGAAGGAGGTGAACCGACATGCGAGTAGTCATAGTTCTCCTGCCTCGAAAGATGAAGCTGGTTGAAGACACATGACTGGACGCATTCGAATCACGACGTGGCGTCTCGCCATGCAGGCGCGCCCTGCCCTGGTGCCACGCCCGTTGCCTGAGCAGGCGCGTGTGGAGCGTCTTCAGCACGTGCCCCTGCACTTCTATCGCTACCTCTACGAGACGGTAGGCGCGCCGTGGGCCTGGGTCGATCGTCGCTGGATGGGCGATGCAGAGCTCGCCTCGCATGTGCAGAGCGAAGACGTTGAGGTGCATGTCGGCTACCTCGATGGCGTGCCCTTTGGGTACTTCGAGTTGGATGGGCGCGTGCCGGGTTCGATCGAGCTCGCGTACTTCGGGTTAATGCCCGAGTGGGTCGGTCGCGGCGTGGGCCTCGCGCTCTTGGAGGCGAGCGTGATGCGCGCCTGGGCTTGGGCGGAGGCCCGCCACGCATCACGGATTTGGGTGCATACCTGCAGCCTCGATCACCCTCGCGCGTTGGCGATCTATCGGCGCGCAGGCTTCAGCGTCTTTGAGGAAGAGACGCACGAGGAGTGGGATCCGCGTCCCCTTCCTATGTCTCAACGATGAACAGGACTTTGCGAATGAAGACGCGAAGCGTACGATTCTGTATCCCATGGAGATCACCATGCCGAAGCACGCGAATCGCCTCTCATCCCTCAGGGTGGCCCTGTTGGCGTCCCTCTTCGTCGGCTTCATCGCCCTCGTAGCGAGCCCGGCATCGGCGCAGAGCCGCGGCGAGGTGGTCGACCCTTTCAGCGAGACGCCTACGGCTTCGCAGTCCGAGCTGCTCGACCCATTCGCCGATGCGCCTGCTCTTCCGCGTCGAGCGAGGACGGCGCTGCGTACAACCGATTTGCTCGACCCGTTCGCGTCCACCGCGCGTCGAGCCGCTCGCTTCCTCGCTGAGCTGCTTGATCCGTGGTCGGACTGATTCTTTTCGCGACCGTGATCCACGCGCGTTCTGATAGGGCTTGAGCGTGAGCTCGCAGTCATCACCATCGGCTTGGACACGCTGGCTCGCATTCGGCTGCGGCTTCCTGGCGTTCGGCGGCATCTGCGTGGTCGGACTCTCGCTTCGGATGGTCGCGGCCCAAGCAGACCCGGCCGCGAACGCGGTCTCGGGGTTTCTCGAAGACGTGCGCGGCGAGGACTACACGTCGGCGCTCCGTCGAATGAACGCGACCTACCAGCGCGACTTCGATGCGGCGCGGCTTGAGCGCGAAGTGCACGTGCTGCCTGGCCTGCAAGAACACCTGACCTCGGTGCTCACTGCAGTGGAGTCACAGGACGCTTTTGAAGGTCATGCGCGCGCCACGGTGGAGGGCGCGCTCTATGGAACGGACGGCGAAATTCCAATCGCCGTCGAGCTCAGTGAAGACGCTGGGTATTGGTATATCGACCTCGTTGTGGTCGATGGAAGGCCGCTGCCATGAATCGACTTTCGCGTGTTCAGACGCTCGCTGGCACGTGCGTGCTTGGCGCTTCGCTCTTGGTTCAGAGCCGCGCGCTGGCCCACGGACGAGAGGCGAGCGTTGGGCAGATCACCTTCGATCGATCGGACCCTGATCATTTCGTGATGCGCACCACCTGGGCGCTGCTCACCACGCGCGACAACGGCCGCTCGTTCACGTGGACATGCGCTACGGCGGCCGGATTCGACCGACTCATTGAGGACCCACCGCTGGTCATCGCGGAGTCTGGGCCTCTGGTCGTCGGCACCTTCGACGGGATTCGCCGCAGCGACCCTTCAGGCTGCGGTTACTTCGATGGACAGGCGAGTACACGTGGCTCGTTCGCGATCGATGTGCAGGAAGACAGCACGGGCGCCATCTGGGTCGCGATGTCGCCGGGCGATGCGGTGAACACATTTCTGCGCAGCACCGATGGTGGGCTGACATTCACCACGATGGGATCCGCGCCTGCCGATCTCTTGCTGGAGCGCATGCGGATCGCGCCCTCGGATCCAATGCGGATCTATGCGAGCGGAGCCATTCCAGGCATCCGCAGCGTGCCGCGTCGCACGGTCTTCATTTACTCCGAGGATGGCGGCGTCACCTTCGCATCGACGGAGATTCCGCTGCTCAGCGCGGAAGAACGCAACGCGCACGTGGTCGCCGTGGATCCGACGAATGCCTCGCGCGTGCTGGTTCGCATGGTGCGGCGCGTGACCGACATGGTGCCCGAGCGCCTGCTCTTGAGCGAAGACGGTGGCCGGACGTTCCGCACCGTGCTTGAGCTGGTGGAGATGACCGGCGTCGTCTTCTCGCATGACGGGCAGCACGTCTGGGTGGGGAGCTGGGATGGCGGTTTCATGCGCTCCGATGACGGCGGCCTGACCTTCATCACACTCGATGCCGAGCTTCGGGTTCGCTGCCTGGCAGAGCGCGCTGCAGAAGACGGAACGAGCGACCTCCTCGTCTGTGTCGACGCCTTCACCCAGCCCTACGCGGTCGCGCGATCGTTTGATCTTGGCCAGAACCTAGAGCGTGTTTGGGGCTTCTCGGATGCCGTGAACGATGTGGGCTGCAACGCATGTACGGATGTGGGCGCGACGTGCCCGGCGTATTGGCCTGATGTGGTGTTTGATCTCGCGCTCACACGTGATGACGCGGGCCCACCTCCAGGGCCCATTGATGCCGGGCCGAGGTTGATCTGTGACGAGGCGGGCATGCCGATCGATGCTGGCGCGACGCCTCCGACGCCACCGCCGAGCGGATGTGGATGTCATGTGGAGGGCAGCCCCTCACGGTCAGCTTGGCTTCCGCTCGCGCTCGGTCTGCTCTTGATGATGCGACGTCGTCGCTCCGCCTGACGCACAAAAGGCGAGTGCCCTTCCGACGCAACACGGAGTGATACTCGCCTTGCTGCGCTGGCCGCAGGCTCAGCTAGACGGATGTTCGGACAGGTACTGATGCGGGTTCGCCTGAAAGCGTGCATCGCAGCCTGCGCAGCAGAAATAGTAGGTGAGGCCGTCGTGCTCGACGTGCGTTGAGTCGGCCGTAACCACGAAGGTCTCGCCGGTCACGGGGCAGGTCGTCGTGTCGCCGATGGTTGCTTGGCCGGGTGCCACAACTGCGGCCGTGGTCTCCGTCGTTGCGGCCTGCCCGTCGTGCATCTCGCTGTTCGAGTGGTGCATCTCGCCGCCCGAGCTTGTCGTTCCGCCCGCGGTCTCAGTGCTGCTGCCGGAGCCTCCACCGCAGCCAACGACACCCAGCATAAGAGCTGATGCCAACATGATTCGATTCATCTCTGAACTCCTTCTTATTGCGCCATGCGCACCCGCATGGGCTCCAGGATGGTGGGTTGTGACGCGCCTGGACACAACAGCGATTGCGCACGCCGATGCATGCCCTACGAAGGCGCGATGAATGACGCGCTCAATGTCCTTGGTGGCCCACTCGAGACCTGTTCCACTACACCTATGACCGGCTACTTCCGCGATGGATGCTGCCGCACCGACGAGAGCGATCGTGGCTCGCATACGCTCTGCGCTGAAGTGACCGAAGCCTTCCTCGCGTTCAGCCGTGCGCGGGGCAACGACCTCACGACGCCTGTGCCCGCCTACGGCTTCCCTGGCCTCAAGCCCGGCGACCGCTGGTGCCTCTGCGTGACGCGCTGGAAGGAGGCCTACCTCGCCGGGGCAGCCCCACGCGTCTACCTCGTCGGCACGCACGAGCGCGCCCTTGATGTCGTCACGATGGAAGAACTCGCGCCCTATGCGATCGATTCCATCGCCTTCGCTTGAGGCACCTGTCTTTTGATTTAATTGCGGCTCAGCGGTGGCGGAAGGCGCGATCCATATCGGCCCAGCGCTCGCGATCGACGGGGCCGGTGCCGAGATC
>Ga0105045_10003820_pt1 | contig 13020 bp, 9 predicted proteins | sample MAT02_FD_78089 | JGI IMG/M metagenome (GOLD analysis project Ga0105045, IMG submission 78089) | Freshwater microbial communities from Lake Fryxell liftoff mats and glacier meltwater in Antarctica - MAT-02 (megahit assembly) | ecosystem: Environmental > Aquatic > Freshwater > Ice > Liftoff...
CCAGCCAAATCGCTTTATTCTGCGGCTTACCGGGGTGACATCCGCGACGCCTTCGAGACCGACGCAAACATCATCGGCTTCGATCCCAAGGACGTGCCACCCTGCAGGCACGCGGATTTCCGCAAGGATGTCCCTCACCGCATCACCTTTGCGCAATGGCAGGCTGCAGGAAATGACCGGGTTTCGCTCGTCACTCCGATCAAATTTTCCGAAACCGCCACCAGCTTCACCCTACCGAAAAACTCGCCCGCTCTGAAAGCTGGCTTCCGGCCATACGATTGGTCGATCTGCGGACCGCGCGCCCTGCACTCGGTCAAAGCTACCAAATCATGAACTTGGCCGATTTCGAATTTCACAACATCGCGGAATTGGATTCGAACGCTGGTTATCCCGGCCCGCTCATCCGTCGCTACCCTCGTGTCGTTGGAAAATAGCCACAACCTGATGGCCAAAAATCTCAGTTAATCATCCACTTTCATTTCCCCACTCAAACATCGTCACCATGCCAGACACCACCATCACTCCGAACTGGACTGCTTCCCCCACCCCGCTCCGCCACACTTGGGCGCCGATCGGTAACATCGATCAATTCCGCTGGCTCTCCCGCGCCGATGTGCAGCGCCAGCTCGCCATGGCCCGCGATGAACTCGGGGTCCGCCACGTCCGCGCCTGCGCCATGTTTTCCCCAGAACTGGCAGTTTGGGATTACAATCTCGCAGACTGGCGCAAGCCTGCTGAGGAAAAATCCAAGGAGCCGAACTGGCAGCTTATTGATCTATCCATCGAGGCCCTCCTCGACCTTGGCCTGAAACCTATTTACTCTCCATGCTTCACCCCCGTCGGCATGTCCGATGATCCCACCACTTGCTGGCCAGATAAAAACTCCACCGGGATGCCACGCGACCTCGATCAATGGCGCGATTTTATCGTATCCGCCCTGCGTCACCACCTCGCCCGCTACGGTCGCCACGAGATGCGCTCATGGTATTTCGAAATTTGGAATGAGCCGAACTTGAGAGGCTGCTTCTTCGGCGGCACCCGCGAGGAATTTTTCCAACTCTGGGACGCCACTTGGCACGCCTTTAAATCCGTCGATCCCGAACTTCGTCTCGGCGGCCCATCCACTGCCCGCGCCGAGTGGATGCCGGAATTCCTCGATTGGACTGAGAAAAACGGCACCCGCCCCGACTACCTCATCACCCACGTCTATAACAACGACTCTGAAAACGAACCGCTCTCGCCCTTCGACGGCCCTGCCTCCTACAAGGTCAAGGATTCGCCGCATTTCGCCAGCGGCGTCATTCGTGGCACCCGTAACGAAATCGAGCGCCGTGGCTACACCGGCGAGGTCCATTGGAACGAATGGGGCCGCTCATGGTTCCTTCACGATCCGCTGAAGGAAACCGCTCTCGAAGCCGCCTTCATCGTCAAAACCATGGCGGAAGTCTCGCAAGACGCGGACGCTTTCGCCTTCTGGTGTCTCTCTGACATCTACAACCAAGGCGGCTTCCAGTCCTCCGAATTCCACGCCAACTACGGTCTGCTCAGTCTCCACGGTTTGCGCAAACCCGGCTGGTTCGCGCACGTTCTGCTCGAACAACTCGGCGTCAGCCGCGTGCCCGTCACGGGCGGCGATGAGCTTTTCGGCGCGGTCGCCACTCGCGATGGCGCATCCGCCAAAGTGCTGGTTTACGCGTATCCCCAGCAGCACGATTCCGCCCCAGAAAGCGTCAAAGTCCGCGTCGCCCTGCCGCCTGCCGGTGCCCGCGCCCCGCGCCTCATCCGCCTCGGTGCCGATGAAAATAACATCATCTCCAAATGGCGTGAACTTGGTGCCCCACCCTACCCCACGCCCGAGCAGCTTGATCTGCTCCGCACCGCCAACGTGCTCCAGACAGCCGAAGATTTCCAAATCGAAGACGGCCATGCAGTTTTCTCGATGGAACGCCCGGGAGTTGCCTTGTTGGAGCTTTGAATCTCGTAACGAGCACTAGGTTAACACATTCTGAGCATCCCAATAAAAATGCGGCCCAGCACTAGTATCGGGTTCCGACAATTACTGAGCAACTACTGAAATCTATGGTCAAAATCGACTCCACACGCACTTCCGCCCCACTCCGCCGTCCTTGGAAAAACGGCATCGCCGTGGGCCGCGCCTATGATCTCACTCGCACCGATTTGCTAGAACATCTCGGCTGGCTCCAACGTGAAATTGGCTTCCGCACCTGCCGTTTCCACGCGCTTTTCCACGACGACATGGCAGTCGTGCGCCGTCGCCGCGATGGCTCATTGGTTTATCAGTGGCATCATATCGATAAAATTTACGATTCTTTGTTAGCCCTCGGTCTCAAACCATTTGTCGAACTCAATCCAATGCCCGCCGCGCTCGCCTCCGGTTCGCAGACGATGTTTCACTATCAGATGAATATCACCCCGCCGCGCGTCTGGAGTGAGTGGCAAGATCTGGTGGCCGCGTTCACTCTGCATTGCGTCGAGCGCTACGGCCTCGCCGAAGTCCGCTCGTGGCACTTTGAGGTCTGGAACGAGCCAAATCTTTCCGGCTTCTGGTCCGGCACCAAGGAGGATTATTTCCAGCTCTACGCCCACGCCGCCCGTGGTGTGAAATCTGTGGATGCCGAGTTGAGAATTGGTGGCCCAGCCTCATCCAAGGCGCATTGGATCGCGGATCTCATCGATTTCTGCCATGACGAAAACGTGCCGCTGGATTTCATCAGCACCCATCTTTATCCCCAGGACGAGTTTGTGGAATTCGCCGACCGCGAGGCCAGTCCACATGAACTCGGGCAGTTTTTCCAAGACACCGTCCGCGGTGCCAAGGAGACCATCGCCCAATCAAAAATGCCGGATCTTCCGATTCATTGGACCGAGTGGAACACCCAGCTCGCCACCTCCTCCGAGGACGTCACGTGGGGAGAAAATCGCCATGTGGATAGCCTCCACGGCGGCTCATTCGTCGCCCGCCAGATGGTGGAACTCGATGATGCTGCCGAGACATTTACCTACTGGGTAGCCAGCGATATTTTCGAAGAAGGCCCGATTCCCAGCACGCCCTTCAGCCGCACCTACGGCCTTCTAACGATTCATGGTTTACCAAAAGCCGCCGCCAATGCATTCCGTTTCTTGGAAAAACTGCGTGGTCCACGGCTCGCCCTGGAATCCGCCGAACTACCGCCGTTTTGCGGCGCGGTCGCCACTCAAGAAGGTGAGGGTATCCATGCCTTGTTGTGGAATGACGTGCCGCCGGAAGTCACCGCCCCAACAACTTGGCAGGAAACCATCGAGGTGCAGATCCCCGAAAACTGCGGCAACCAATGGCTCCTCACCACCAGCCAGATTCGCGCCGGGGCAGGAAGTTCTTTCGAAACTTGGGAGGCCATCGGCAAGCCGATCCACCTGAGCCCCACTCAATTGAGCATGCTGCGCATGCAGTCAGAGCCTGCCGCTTCCGCTTGCTTGGTAACCGCCATGAACGGCACCATCAAAGTGCCGGTGAGTTTAGCAGCTAACGAGGTTCTCCATTTCGAACTCCGCCCCTGCGAACTGGAATCTGGAGAAAAAAGCGAGTTGCTGTCCCCGGCTGAGAATGCAAAAATCGAGGCTCAGCTTGGAGAGAAATCGAGGATTTGAAGGCAGAATGATTTTTGGGCAGAATGATTTTTAGAGAGAAAATTTTATCAAATGCCGTTTGCTATTTCAATTCCGGTTGCGCCTATCTCGCAGGATGAATTTTATGCACTTGATCATCGCGTGATGGCAATGGCCTTTGCAATCCACAACGAGGTGGGTCGCTTCTGTGATGAAAACGTTTATCGTGATGAACTGGCTAACCGCTGTAAAGAAGCCGGCTTGATCGCGCATCGAGAAGTCCAAATCAAGGCCACCCACAAGGGCTTCCAAAAAGATTATTTCGTCGATCTCTTGATCAACCATAGCGCTGTGTATGAATTAAAGGCCACAGAATCATTGACTCCCGACCATCACCGCCAAGTCATCAGCTATCTTTTAATGGCAGAACTCACTCACGGCAAGCTCGTCAATTTCAGATCGCCTTCTGTGCAACATCGCTTCTGTTCTACCACCATTTGTCATGACGACCGCAAAAAGTTCGCTTGCCAGACAGCCGGATGCGACTCTTCCGATGCACTGAGCCAAATACTTCGGGAATGGGTAATTGATCTTGTGAACGATTTTGGAACCCGCCTCGACCGCTCACTCTATCGGGATGCGGTTTTGCACTTTTCAAAAACAACCGGTCCCGGAATCACCGATGTCCCCCTAAACCTTGGAGGGCGAGTGATAGGCCAGCAAAAACTGCACCTTCTTGATCAATATACCGCTTGCCACGTCACTACTCTTGATACGCCCGCAAAGCCTTACCATACTCATCTTTAGCGGCTATTGAAACTAACCCAGCTAAAAACTATCCACTGGATTAACATTTCTCCCAACACCCTGACCTTCACCAAACTCCAAAATTGATCCCCCACCCATCCCCCAATCATTCTGCCTAAAAATCATTCTGCCTCACCCGAATCACCCTCACCAACTCCAAATCAAACCCTCTCCCCCCCATCTCCTAATCATTCTGCCTAAAAATCATTCTGCCTCACCCAAAGCACCCTCACCTTCACCAACTCCAAATCAAACCCTCTCCCCCCACCCATCTCCTAATCATTCTGCCTCACCCACTCATGCATCCAATTCTCACTCACCAACGCCAAATCCACCTCGACTTCCACACCTCGCAACACATCCCCGGTATCGGTGCGGACTTTGATGCAAAGGAATTCGCCGCCACCCTCAAGCGCGCCCACGTCAACAGCGCAACAATCTTCGCCAAATGCCACCACGGCTACACCTATTATCCCACCAAGGTCGGCACCATCCACCCTGAACTCGCGCCCTCCGGCCGCGACCTGCTAGGCGAGCAAATCGAAGCGCTCCATCGCGAAGGAATCCGCTGCCCGATCTATCTCACCGTCGGTTGGGACGCGCTACTCACCGCACAGCACCCAGAGTGGAGATCAATGTTTAAGAGCGGCCTATTCGGCGATTGGAAAACCGGCCACCCCGGCCAATGGGCGTTTGTAAATTGGCTGCACCCGGAATTCCAACAACATCTCGAAGACCTCACCCGCGAAGTCCTAGAACGCTACGGCAAGGAAGTGGATGGCTTTTTCTACGACATCTGCTTCTTCCCGAAAGGCGCTTGCTGGTCGGCAGAATCGCGCAAATTCCGGGAAAAACACGGTCTTCTCGATGAGTCACTCGCCGGCCACGAGCGCTTCATGGCAAAAGCTCACGAGACGTTTTCCAAACGTTACTGGGATGTCATCCGCGCCGCCCAACCGGAAGCCACGGTATTCTTCAATGCTGGCACAGACACCTTCCTCGAGCCCGGCCTCGGCGGCCGCGCCCGCTATGAAAACATGAGCCACATGGAAATCGAGTCGCTGCCATCCGGCTTCTGGGGCTACTACCATTTCCCCCGCCTCGCCCGCTCCACTAGCCACTGGGGCAAGCCGTGGCTCGCCATGACCGGACGATTCCAAACACTCTGGGGCGACTTCGGCGGCGTCAAGCCACAGCCAGCGCTCGAGTTCGAGTGCTTCCGCCCGCAAGCGCTCGGCGGCGGAAATTCCGTGGGCGACCAATTGCCACCGCGCGGCGTGCTAGATCCGGCGGCTTACGATTTAATTGGCGCTGTTTACGGCCAGATCGCCGAAGCAGAACCATTCTACCAAGGTTCCGAGCCGATGGTGCAAGTCGGCATTGCGACCAGCGGCACCCCCGGCATCGACGGCGATGAGACGGCGAAATCAGACGAAGGTGCAATCCAGATGTGCGAGGAAGCCCACTACGAATGCAGTCTGCTAGACGCGGGCAACACGCTCGATGGCCTAGAACTCGTCATCCTCACCGATAGCACCACACTCACTCCGGACTTCGTGGAAAAACTCCGCAAGTTCTATCAGGGTGGCGGAAAATTGCTCATTTCTCACAAAGGTGGCTGCGACGCTTCCGGCAAATGGGCACTCGATTTCCTGCCAGTGGAAATCCTCGGCGATGTCGCAGAATACCCGACCTACTGGCGGACCAGTGAATCCTTTTCACCCGCGCTCGCCCGCACCGACCGGGTATTTTACGAGCAAGGGTTGATCCTCTCCGCACCCGGCTGTGAAATTCTGACAGAACGCGTTTTGCCTTATTTCAAGCGCGACGACGTTCGCTATTGCTCGCATTTGCAAACTCCACCGCGGCCAGAAGGCAGCGGCCAACCAGCCATCATCGCCGGGGAGCGCTTCGTCGTTTTCGCCGATCCAATCTTTCGCGAATATCGCCAAGCCGGCAACATCGCCGCCCGCGATGCGTGGAAGCTCGCAATGCAGCGGCTCATCGGCTGCGCACCATTCGGCCATGGCCTCGCCTCCACCATCCAGATCTATCCGCGCCGCCGGGGTGATGACCTCATCCTCTCGTTGCTCCACTACATTCCGGTGCGGAAGGCGCTCAATATCGATATGATCGAAGAACGCTCATCCTTCGCCGGAGAAATTCTGCAGCTACCAGCCGCAGCTAGCGAGGCCCACGTCTTCGGCGGCGATGCACTCACCCGCGATGCCGACGGCGGATTCATCCTCCCGGTTGCCGCCCGCGGCCGCTTGTTGGTAGAAGTTCCCGGTTTTTTCAAAGCTTAAGCACACCTTTATAATGATACCCAACTCCGCTGACGTCGTCAGAACCAACTGGCCGGTCGAAACCAATAAATCACTCAACCTCTATTTAGGAACTGGCCGCTGTGGCGGATGTTTTGATTCCTATGGCCTGCAACATCAACTTGATGGGGATCCATCCTCAGGCAGGATTAGCAACACCCGCCTGGCTCACGCCGATGTCTGGCATCGCGGCACGCACGGGATCGATAACCATGTGCCGCTCACCCGGCTCGTCTGGTCCGAGCTACCCTCGGAGCCTCAGAACTATCGCCAACATCTACACCTCGCAGAGGGTCGGCTCACCACTAGCTTCCAAGGTGCGGGTTTTAAATACACCCTCATCAACAGCACCAGCCCGGCCGAGGCAGACCGGGATTTGATCCGCTTCGACCTCTCATGGGAGGGCGCACAACGGCCCGATTTGTGGTTGGAGCCAGTCCGTTGTTACACCTCGGATTACTCGGGCGATCTGATTGCAGAAACGGAGATTCAGGTAGATGGCCAGCAAGCGGAAATCCGAATCAAGCGCGGCAATAGCGAGGGCGTGACCTTGGTGAACGCCACCGGTGATCTCAAACTCACCGTCGTCGCGGACCGCTTATGCTTAGAACTTTCCAGCGAGACGGGCACTGCCAGCATCACCCTTGCGCTGGGTTCCCCAATCCGCATGGCCGCGCTACGGGAAGCGGCGGCACGTTTTAACGCGATGGATTTTGATTCGCTGAAAACCCACACCGCTGCCGCATGGGCCACGCGCTGGGGTTCAGAGACGACGGCACCGGCTGGCCTCAGCGAGGAGCTCACCGCGCTTTATCACCGCAGCCATTACCACATGCTTGCCGCGTATGCGCCGGACGTGCGCTGTCCGTCCCCGCCGATGGGATTTTCCGGAAACGCCTGGGGCTACCATTTTCCTCAAGATCTTTCCTATGTCCACCCCGCGCTGCTGGCGCATGGTCACTCGGACATCACCCGCGCCCACGTGGAATTTTATCATTCGCGGATCACCAACCAAATCGCCCTGACCCAGGAAATTTACGGGAAGCCCGGTATTTGCTGGTCGTGGGAATTCCCAATCGGTCCAGACGCGCGCTTGTTCCGGCCTGAGGACGGCGGTGCTCCGAACGAATTCCAGTTTGAAATCCACAACGCCGCCTATCCGGCGAAAATGGCTTTGGAAACCGCCGCCGCGCTCCATGACTCCGCATGGACTCGCGAGATCGTCTGGCCGATCGTGCGGGAAAGCGCGCGTTTCCTCACCTCATGCCTATCTCAGGAAAGCGATGGCCATCACTCAATCTTCGTCACACCCTCGATGGGCCAAGATGAATTCGGTGGACCGGACGCTAAAAATTACCTCTGCGCCCTATTCGCATCGGAATACATGCTGACCAAAGCCGTCGCCCTCGCTAAAGAACTCGATCTGGAAAACTCGGAATCCGCCGCTTGGCAAAAGATCCTCACCGAAGGATTTTCCTACGACCGGCTGCTCACCAAATACGGTTTCTACGCCGCCAACGAGTCCCTCACCTTCGCGCCGCGCTGTCAGAAGCATCCGGTGCAACTTAATCCACTATGGATTTTGCCACTGGAGCGTGAGCCGGACGCACCCACTCTTGCGGCGTACGCCCAGCGCCGGATCGTGTGCTCCAGCGAGCGTGAAGGCCAGCGCCACCCAGGAATCCCTACCGGATTCTACGACGGATGGACGCTTTTTGCCTTCCAACTCTCCGCAGCCACCCTGGGTGATGCCGTAGGCCATGCGCATGAACTTAGGGAAATGCATCCAGGTCGCTTGATAGATCCAGATTACATCACCGTATATGAGTCCTCCGGCTTCTGGAAACCTTACTACACCACCAGCATGGGCCTCTTCATGCAGGCCGCCCAGAAATCGGCTAAAATTAAACGCACAAGTTAAAAAATTCCCCAATGTTTCGTCCCACCTCAATCTTTGGTTTGCCAAGCTGCATTTGGCGTTTATAACCCCCCTCCTACTCTATGTTCGTAATCGAAAGTCAGCATAAAAAAATCCCATGGCGGTGGATCATCTTGCTCAACATAATCAGCTCGGCAAGAATCTTAGTTCTCTTTGCCTCAGGCAGCATGGTCTTCACCATGAAGAAGTTCATCGATTCGCCCGCGATTATTAACTCCATCTCGAGTCTCGATATCCTCTTTAACCTCCTGATCGCGGCACCATGCCTCTATTATAGCGATCGGATATGGACCCGCTTCGGCCGGCGTAAGCCATTTATTGTAGTCTCCTTTTTCATGCTTGCGGTTGTGTTGCTGTTGCTGCCGTTAGCGGCAACCGCCATTCCCATGGGCGTGATTGTGGTGCTGTGGCTGATCTTTTGGGACGTCGGTGCCACCTTTGATGCCTTGTGCATGGAAATTGTCCCTCCTGAGCAACGCGGGCGTTCCTCCGCCATCGGCGCATGGATGTTTAATGGAATCATCATCCTTTCCTCAGTGGTCATCGGCGGGCGCTTTGACGATGTCTTTCAAAGCGCGGGTATTACACTTTCTGGTGAAGCACTGATCTACTGGTGGGGAGTGGCCTGCGCGATTTTCTGCACCATCATGGTCATTTTCTTCATCCGTGAGCGCAAACCTACCGGCCCACCACCGACGGATCATGGAGGGGGGGTCAAAGGCGCGATGAAAAGCCTGTTTGCCGAGAAAGCGCTTTGGCCGGTGTACCTTTTGGCTTTTTCTGTCGTCCTGATGCAGACCGGCCTAGGAGCCATCGATCCCCTGCTGATGACGGAGCAATGGGGATACTCCAAGCAAGATATGGGTACCAATGTCTTCGTTGGCGGGATGATCAATATGTTCATCGTCATCCCACTCATCGGCATCTTTGCGGACAAGATTAACCGGTTGAAAATGTTCGGCTTTGGTGTGGCAGGATCGCTGTTTTTCCAGATCTTGTACTATGTTTACATCCAATTCGTCCTCCCAGATCGGCGCCCAAGTATCGCCGAGATGATCTTTTTTGGACAATTGATGTCGATGGTCGGCCAACTCTCAGGCATCGCCCTCCAACCCCTAATCTTCGAATACATCCCGCGCGATCAAATGGGCACCGCCCAAGCCGGATTAAATTTCGTCCGCAGCGTGACTCGCATGCTCACCCTCAATGGCATTGGTATCTGGGTGACGATGTATTCAAAATGGTTCATGCCGGAGGGCACCTACGATTACTTTAGCGGCTATCTTTTTATGATTCTGATGAACATCATCGGTTGTTGCTTCCTCGTCTATTTCGGACGGCAAGTCCGCCGAGGCATTATCAAGCCAGTCGGAGCCACCGATTTCGGATCTGAAGATGACGCACCCGCCCTGCCCGACAATTTAGCACCTAAAGCATGAAGCGTATCCTCCACCTCTCCATCTCTCCCATCATCGGGATCCTCTTCATTTTTACCGCCTATTTATGGGGTAAACGCGAGCTCACACTCAGATTCCAAGGTGAACCCACCACCGGCGTAGTCATCGGCATGGTACTTGAGCGGAAGGACCATGCAGACTTACTAACGTCCATCGAGACGCAGCTCGTATTTACACTCGCCAATGGCGATCGTATCGACGCGGCCTTCCGCAATTATCAGATGGTCTCCGCCACCTATCTATCCTCAGAAGGCGCGGTAAGCAGAAGCCTCACCGCAGCAGATCTCGATCCACAAGTGACTGCCGCAGATGCACCGCTCCGCGTGACGCTCCGCCAAACAATCGACGACGCAATGCGTGGCAATGGGGCCAGAACGCAATGGGCGCTCCAGCGCGAAACGCGGCTCACGGGTGATCCGAAGCGTGTCGTCACCATCGATAAGACAGAAACCGTGCGAGGCTACTTCGATATGCCATCCGTCCCAGTGCTGATGGAATTGAAAGACGGGGAAATCCACTTCGATCCCGCTCTGCCCGGCTCTCCAGTTTCTGGCACCGTGGTAATTCGCGCTGTATATGACATGACTGATCCAGCAGCGGTGCAGGCAAAAAAAGGCGACTCCCTCACAATTTACGAATATCTGATCAATGGTAAACCACATACCCCGGACAGCAGAGATGTTTTTCTCAATGCGGGACCCTACACCACGGTCTTCACCCCTGTGTTTGCTTTCGAAGTAAACGGCGTCCAAGTCGCCCGCCTTTCCCACATCGGTCGCCATGGCGGGCCGACTTTGGCACTGCGCTTGTTTCAACCCTGCAAGGTTTACTATGATCCGGAGCAGCCGACCGAGGCCGTGCTCATCGCCGATGCCGGAGCAATCGACGGCGACTGGCTCGCCTGGTTCAGCCGCTTCTGTGAGGGTCTATTCGGACAATGGGGCAGCACGGTGCTGATAGCATTAGCTGGCTTGATGTTTATTGGAGTGGGATTGATCACCATCTCCCTCGCAATTGTGCCGTCGAAGGTATTGTCTAATGCGCATTGAACCAAATGGAACACACGCAAAGGCGGCAGCCGTCTTCGCTCTCTCGATTATGGGAGCTGCTAAAACTTGAAAAACGCCACTTGCTGCGCGGGATATTCTTCCAGTTCTGGCAATGCATTAGCTACATCCCATTCTACGCTGCTGTTGGCATCTTTATCGATCAGATCCTCTCTAACTCGGCGATCCCGGTAGAACGTAAATTGCAATGGATCGCAGTTTACGCCTTGGCGAATATCCTGCTGTGGCCCGTCCACGGCTATTTCACCGTAAAAGCCTTCGCTGAGACTCAGCGGCTGGTCCGCTCCACCGTCGCCCGCATGCGGCTGATGGTTGTCGATCAATTGCAATGCATGTCCATGAGCTACTTCACTCGCAAGGGCGCGGGGGCACTCTCGAACCAAATGACCATCGACCTCACGCGGGTCGAGAATTTCCTCTCAATGGCGGTCAATCAGATCACCACCCAGATTTTAATCGGCCTCTTCACCTTAATTTATTTGTTGATTAAAAACCCATGGCTGGCCGCACTCGCCTTGCTTGCCGCGCCATTACAAGTGGGCCTGCTGCGGCTGATGAGCAGGCGGGTAAAACTGGCCAGCGAAGGCATGCAGGAGAGTGGCGAAGTGTTTTCCTCGCGCATCGTCGAGTTCATCGCCGGGATGCGGCTGACCAAGAGTTTCGGTAATGAAATGATCGCCGCAGAACGCCTCAGCCGGGACATCCATGACCTCAAGGAAAAGGGCTACCAAGCGAGTATCCTGCTGCGCTGGATGGCGCTAGTAGTGCAGATCATCTGGGAATACACCGGCACCCTCATCTGGTGTGTCGGCGGGATAATGTTTCTTTACGGCCAAATCACGCTGGGGGAACTAGTCGCCTTCGTCGGCCTGATGAACTTCGTGAGACAGGGAATGATGGCCGGTTTCAATGCCTACGAGAGCTGGAGCCAAGCCCGCCCCGGTATGGAAGCCATCATCGAGTTGCTGGATTCTAATGAATTGGAACAACATCCGCACGGCACCGCAAATATTGATCTCTCCGGCGAGATCACCTTCCAGCGTGTAAATTTCTCCTACCCTCAGTCCAAGGATAAACGCATTCTTCACGATATTGATTTGGAAATCCCAGCCGGTCAGAAAATTGGGCTTGTGGGTGAAACCGGAGCTGGCAAAAGCAGTTTTCTAGAGCTCATCATGGGCTTCCACATGCCAAGCACTGGCGAGATTCTCTACAACGGCCATCCACTATCAGCCATCGGCCTGCGTAAACTCCGCAGCAGCGTGGCAATCATGAGCCAGGATTCATTTCTATGGAACGCCGCTGTGATGGAAAACATCCGCTACGGCCGCCCGAATGCCACCGATGAGGAAGTCATTGAGGCCGCACGCAAGGCTCAAGCCGATAGCTTCATCACCAATCTCTCCGATGGCTACTCAACCATCTGCGGCGAGCGCGGCTCCAAGCTCTCCGGCGGCCAACGCCAGCGCATCGCCCTTGCCCGTGTGTTCCTGCGAGATCCCAGCATCGTGGTCCTCGACGAACCCACCAGTGCGCTTGATGTGGAAACCGAAGCCCATCTGCTCGACGACTTGGACAAGCTATGCCAAGGCCGCACCACCTTCATCGTCGCTCACCGGCTTTCCACCCTCCGCAATGCGGACCGGATTCTTGTGTTCCAACGCGGTAAAATCATCGAGGACGGCTCGCCGAGGGAATTACTGAAAAAAGCAGACGGCAGCTTCCGCCGGCTACGCGATCTCCAAGCACTGGAACCCTCGCCCCAGTAAAATCAAGCAATGCCACTTGGAGTGCTACAGCCTGCTGTCGCTTCAGGCAAC
>Ga0105045_10003821_pt1 | contig 13016 bp, 12 predicted proteins | sample MAT02_FD_78089 | JGI IMG/M metagenome (GOLD analysis project Ga0105045, IMG submission 78089) | Freshwater microbial communities from Lake Fryxell liftoff mats and glacier meltwater in Antarctica - MAT-02 (megahit assembly) | ecosystem: Environmental > Aquatic > Freshwater > Ice > Liftoff...
AGGTATATTCTATTTTGCTGAACAGCACGCCTGTCTGTATTGCAAGTTTTTTGTTAAGCTGGTAACCGGCAATTATACCGGCTGTATATCCGGGATTACGTTCGAGTGTTCTTACACCGCTAAATTCCGGGCCTGCAGTAATGCCAATGTAAAACCCTTTTTGTTTGGATGGCTGGTCAATTTTCTTTTTAGAAGTATTTTTGATTTTGGTATTGGTATCTGAAACTATTTGTGTTGATTTTGCTATTAACTCATTTCCGCTTCCAATACCCGTAACCTGCATTGAAAGTTGTGCATCGGCAGGTTGGCCGATTAAAGTTTCAAGGTTTTCTTGAGGTATATGTTCTTCGTTTGAATTAACGCTGTTATACTCCTCTTCTCCAATATCAACTTGAGAAATGTTTACAGTTTGTTTGGCAGCTTTGCTGATGATTGTATTATTTTTTTTAGCGGCCATTTCGCCTGCAACACCTGCGGTTGTTCCTTTTAAAAAGTTTTTATTATTGGTAACTGAAGATGAAACTGAGACGTTACTATTATCCTGCAACCCGCTTTTGGGTTGAATGTAATTATTTATTGGTAACGTTTTTATTATTGCTGCTGTGGTATTTCCTGCTGAACTGGCAGGGCTATTTTTTGCTTTGATAAGATTGTTTATCATAAATCCTGTTGCCACTAAAACAAGTAAGAGTAATAGTGGGGCAATCTTTTTTATAATATTACTTTTTTTATTTTGGTGTAATAATGCTGCGCCCTTTTTGTTTATCAACGGGGCAATCTTGTCCCAATCACTTTCGCCTTCAGCGGGGCGATAGTTGTCTGCAGCTTTGCGAAATAAATCATCCATATGGTTATCTAAATCCGGCATAGTTTATTTGTTCCATTTTTTTGATTCCTTTTTGCAATGTGGCTCTCGCCCTCGACAAATGCGATTTTGAAGTGCCGATATTAATATTCATCAGGTCTGCAATTTCGGCATGGGAATATCCGTCAATTACATATAAGTTAAACACTACACGATTATTGGGTGGCAGTTCCTTTACCAGTATCATCAGGTCATTGTATAAAGCAAGCTGGTCTGCGTTATAATAGCTACTAGTCGCTTCAAAAGCGCTTTCGGGGATCCCTCCAATTTCGGGAACCATTTGTTTTTTTCGCAGGTGATCTATGGCCGTATTGATAGTGATTTTTTTTAGCCACCCCATCAATATTTTTTCGTTGTCATCTTCACTCCCTATTTTGAAAGTATTAAAATGATTAAATATTTTTACAAAACTGTCGTTCACCACATCCATTGCCTTATCGTAGATGTAAATGTAACGGAAGGCTATTTTTAGGGTGAAACTACGGTATTGGTCATAGACAATCCGCTGATACCGGGGATCATTTTTAATACAACCTTTTATAATTTCCGTAATATTATCCAATGACTCCGCTATATTTTAAAATGATGATGGTAAAAAGTTTCCAGCAATAGAAATCTAATATTTAAAAGTATACGTATTATTTTGTAAAAGGTTGCAGTATTATAAAACTTTGGATAAAAAAGAAAAATTAATCCAGTTTCAATTTCCCAAATCAGCCACACCGTATATGCCACCAAGCTGCTTACACCATACTATTACATAGCGGTATTGGGTGATGTTTACAATACTCGGCACGTTCCATGATTGTAAGCCATCCCTTTTGCTAAGTAATGCAATTTCAACTGCACCGTTAACATTGTTATTATTATTCCCAAGATAAATCCTCAGGTCGGGCGGGCCGGAGGCTACAGAGAAATCAGCAGTTGTTTGAAGCTTAAGTACTCCATTTTCAATTTTTAGTTTTGCCGCTCCCTTACTTGACGCCTGGCCAAAATTTCCACTACGGATCACCTGCACCATTGCCGGGCTGCTCCTGATACCATCAGTTGATACCGTAATGCTTGCGGTGCCATATCCTTTGGCGGTAACTATGCCTGAAGCGGCATCGATAGAGGCATATAAAGCGCTATCAGTTTGCCAGCTAAAAGTTTTTCCAATAATGGTATTCCCATTTACATCTTTCGCAACAGCAGTTAATGTAAAGCTTTCATTTAATTTTAGTTCATGGGTTCTTTGCAAAATTTCTACTGTAGCCGTTTGTGATGTATTGGCAGCAACTGTAAGTAGGGTTTTTGCAGTACTGTTATTGTACCTTGCTTTTATTTCTACCTGGCCGGCACTAATACCATTTGCAATACCCTGCTGGCTTACGGTTGCAATAGAAGCATCGTTACTTGTCCAGATAATACCGGCTGGAGCGGCTGCCTCGTTTCCTAAATTAGTAAAGTAAGTAATGGAAAATTTTGCCGTATCACCAACCAACACACTTTTACTATCAGGATTTATTACTATCCGCTCTGGCACCATTGCAACAGGAGTATCCGGGCTTTTTTTTGAGCAGGAACCAAGCAACAATAATGCTGTACCAAAGAAAAATAATTCACGTTTCATAAGTCTATTTTTTTGTTTAATTAATCTTTCATTCCTTTTATGGAGGTCTCCATTATTTTAAAGCAATAATATTGCTGTACTTGAAGTATTATAAATTGGATATACCAATATTTGGTTAAAATTAGTACCACATTCCACAAAGATTAGGTCATCTGGCTGACATAGCTGTAAACAGTTTAAACAGTATTTTCACAACCGATGATAGCTATAAAAAAATGGGTGCATTCGAAGTTCAAGTTGGTTGGTAATAACACCAAACGTGGCCGTACCTCGGTCGGCGTACCCACCTACCCAAAACTGGAGCAACAGCCGATAACTGTCGGTTTGGAAGTGTTTCCAACAAATCTTTTAGTGGCTTTTCTGCCTGCTAACTCGCTGAAAAAAAGTTTTAAATTATTAATGCTCATTTTTTTATGCCCGGCTTTTTTATTTGCACAAAATGACAGCACGGGAATTGTAACAGATTTTACCAAAAAAAATTTTGTGCAGCCATATATCGGATCATTTAACCGAACGTTGAATTTTATCTCTAAAGAAAAGAGTGGTCAATCGTATAATATGCAATTAGCTCCTAACGCGGCTTTGTTTGCCGGGTTAAGCTTTAAATATAAAAGGCTGAGTATTAATGTAGAAGTAGCAATACCCAATACCAGTAAGGTGCCAAACAGTAGTACCGAGGTGAGAGCATATTCAAAATTTATACATTTTTTTCAAAAAAGTTGGGGTGTTTCAGGTTTTGTAAGTTGGAATAAAGGGCTGCTAATGAAGGTTCCATTTCCATCGATGTATGCAGACAGGAACGATTTGAGAATGATTACAGTTGGGGCGCATTTTTATTCAATATTGAATGGTAAAAAATTCTCTTACACCGCAGCAAACAGTATGTCAAAGTTGCAAACAAAGAGCAAGGGGTCATTAGTAATTATGACAACACCCGTATTTAGAAATTTATCTGCAAAGGTTGGTATTATACCCGATTCTTTGCGTAAATATCATTTTAATGGAGCAAGTGATGCTTATAGAAGTTTACAATTTATTTCGCTCCAATGCAGGCCCGGTTATATTCACAATTTTATTTTTAAAGGCGGTAAATATTTTTTTGCACCCGCTATATATGCCGGTGCAGGTGCCGAGTTGCATACATTCAAAAGCGACGTGCAGAAGCACACTAACCTGAATCTTTCCACAGGGTACAGAACGAAAATTACAACAGGTGTTAACAGTAACAACTACTATTTGAGCCTTGAGTATTTAGTGGATAATACAACTACCTACCTTAATAAAACAACTATTAAAAACACCTACACGGAAATAAGCTTAAACATTGGCTTTCGTTTTTGATTTTACAGACTTCCTTTTTTAATCCAGAAATTACAATTGAAATCTTTAGGAGGCTTTCAAATGCACTTCAAGTAAGTGTTTCTGGTTATTTTTTGGCTTAAGAAATAATGAACTATTTTAATGTTGAAAAATGTTATCAAATGCTATACTGTGTTGTTCCTTAGGCTTTTTGACGATACTGTAATAGATTTTAACCCCAAATTTTTCAGTTGAAAGCTGCAATAGAATTTCGATAGTGAAATCTGGGTTTAAAAACATTCCGTCAAAAAAAAACCAAGTACATTTTTGTTAGCTTAATTTTATTTATTATAAAATATTAGGTCATACACCAACGCTGAATAAAATGAACAACAACGTAAAGACAGGAGAGAAAAATGTGCTGGGTACCCACCTTAAAATTGCAGGTACCAACCCACTTACCGGTTTTTACAGGGATGGGTTTTGCTCAACAGGACAAAGCGATACAGGTACACATGTAATTGCCGCAACGTTAACAGATGAGTTTTTGCAATTCACAAAATTGCAAGGAAACGATCTTATGACGCCAATACCACAATACAATTTTCCCGGCTTAAAAGCAGGCGATTGTTGGTGCCTTTGCGCTAGCCGCTGAAAAGAAGCCTACGATGCCGGTGTAGCCCCACCTGTTAATTTAGACGCTACGCATGAAAAAGCATTGGAGTTTGCTACACTTCAGCAATTAAAAAATACCGAACAACCATAATTTTTTATTGTAATAAACAGTACTCTTATATGGCGCAGGTCTCCGTACCTGTTGACATTTTTTTCCATGCAACGTCTATTTGCAGAGCTTTGTGTACGGCCAAAGGATTTTGCGTTGATCAGTTTTCCATACAGGTAAAAACAGTAAATACTTCGAATGGTTGCTTTCAATAATTTTTGGAAGTGCTCTTTCGCCTAAATCAATATAGATTTTTATGATTGATAAGGCAACCTATTTTAATTTAATCCTGCCGTTTTTATCACCGCTTACCATACTAATTCATCTCTCATTTTCTAAATGTAATCCTGGCATTCAATTTTGAAAAGGCATCTCCACGGTTGGCTATTTTAATTTTTGTTGTATTCAGTAAAATCATAACAAGATAATATGGCACGGCTTTGCGTACTTTATCGCAAAGCAGAACTGGTGCTTATTTTATAACTGGGCAGAAAGTAAAATTTTTATCTTCCGTATTTTCGTTTGAATATATAAGGATCACATGGGGGCTTAAAGACAAATAAAAGTTATTGTCAAATGATTTGTATCAATTTCGGACCTAATGATTCGTGCATTTAATCATAGAGATTTCTTAAACAGCTTTAAAAAAATGCCGTAAAATTAAAAGGATGCATCCACTATGCCTGTAGGTAGTTAAAAATAAACTGCCTTAAAATTTCAACAATTTATTAAACTTTTTTTGCTTAAAGATGCAATGTATACTTAGCAAAACCCTTTGCGTATTTAAAGCTACTATTGTTGCAGTTGCTTTTAAAAAGGGTGCATCCCCATCCCAAAAACAAAAACCTATCTTTACGTACTGAATTTTTAACTAACTAATACCATCGCTTTGAATAAATTTTTTGATAAATTTAGTATCAGCCGCGAAAAAGAAGATCTGCAAACTGTAATCACGAATATTGATAACGGGGTGGTTTTTCGCGGCACAAATTTGTGGGTACTGATATTTGCCATCTTTGTTGCATCGCTCGGTTTAAATTTAAACTCAACTGCCGTCATCATCGGTGCCATGTTAATATCGCCACTGATGGGGCCTATTATGGGCATTGGTTTAGGTATGGGTATCAATGATATTTTATTACTTCGAAAAGCGATCTACAATTTCGCTGTTGCCAGCGGTGTTGCCTTAATTACGTCCACCATTTTTTTTCTGCTTTCGCCTCTGGATGATGCGCATTCCGAAATACTTGCACGAACAACACCTACAATTTATGATGTACTAATCGCTTTTTTTGGTGGTTTGGCTGGTATTGTAGCCACCTCCAGCAAGCATAAAGGAAATGTAATTCCCGGTGTTGCAATAGCCACTGCCTTAATGCCTCCATTATGCACTGCCGGCTATGGACTTGCAACCCTTCAGTTTGGCTTTTTCTTTGGTGCAACTTACCTGTTCATCATCAATTCCGTATTTATTGCACTGGCCACATTTATTATTGTGAGGCTGTTGCATTTCCCCTACAAACATTTGCAAACGCAACGGGCAGAAGTAATCGCCAGCCGCATTGTTTGGGTAGTGGTGATGCTAACCTTATTGCCCAGTATCTATCTGGGATATGATTTGGTTCAGCAAAACCGCTTTACCAAAAAAGTAAATGATTTTATCAGCAATGAAACCAATTTACCAAACGATTATTTATTGAATAAAAGGATTGACGCAAAAAATAGAAATTTTACACTGGTGTTTGGTGGACAAGAAATAACTGCACCCGAAATTATATTACTAAAACGACAGTTAAAAAAATATGAGTTAGAAACAGATGCACTGGAAATAAAACAGGGCTTTGCTTATCTCAACGAAAAAAACAACAACAACAATGAGTTGGATTTGCAACGCTCACAGTTAACTAAAGCACTGGAAATAAAAGACCAGCAGCAAAAGAAACTACAGGTACAAATCGATAGCATTTATCAGCAACAAAAGCTAAGTTCCGAAGTATATGCTGAATTAAAGACCTTGTATCCATCCCTGAAAAATGCAGTAATTCAACCTGCGATTATCCTGAGTGAAAATACCGGAACAAAACCCACATTTTTAATCTTATTATCAATCTCTGCCAAGCTTACTTCAAAGGAGAAATCAACCATCTTAAAATGGCTGAAAGTAAGATTGGGTGAGGATAACATAAACCTGATTTTTCAAAAATGATTACAGTAATCATCCCGGCATTAAACGAGGAAAAAACAATTGCCCAGGTGGTAGACCTGGCAAAAAATTCACCCAATGTTTCTGAAGTGATTGTGGTAGATGACAAGTCGATGGATGCAACCGTTGATGAAGCCCGAAAAGCAGGTGCTGTAATTGTTACCAGTACCAAACTGGGTAAAGGTACATCAATGTATGATGGCGTATTGGTTGCCAAAAATGAAGTAGTTGTTTTTCTGGATGCAGATATTGTTACCTATCCGGAAAATATAATTGCATTGCTAACGGCACCATTGCTGCAAGATGAAGCCGATTTTGTAAAATCTTATTTTTCAAGGCAGGCAGGCAGGGTTACTGAATTAGTGGCCAAACCATTGCTTTCTATTCTCAATCCCTCATTTCCACAGTTTAAGCAGCCATTGAGTGGGATGATAGCAGGCAAGAAAAGCTTTTTTGAAAAATGTGAATTTGAGGAAGGGTACGGGGTAGACATTGGTATTTTAATAGATATGTATAATCTTGGTGCCGTAATTAAAGAAGTGAGCATTGGCAGTATCGAAAACAGGATGCAGCCACTGGAACAATTGGGAAAAATGAGCCGGGAAGTGGCCCGAACCATCATTAAAAAATCGAAGGGGATGAACGTGCAGAACCTGGAAACCTATGAGAACATACAGGTAATCCGGGAACAGATGGAATTTGCCATACGGGAGGGATTGATGTCGTTAAAAAAGATTGCGATGGTCGATATGGACAATACCATTTTGCGGGCGAGTTTTATAAACACGGCAGCAGCGGAATTTGGATTCAAAAAAGACTTGGTAGATATTGTTACCAACAATAGCAACCCGTTTATTCGTACCAAAATGATCGCACGATTGCTAAAAGGTAAAACCATCGGAGAATTGCTGGCCGTTACAGATACAATAGACGTAACACCACATTTGCAGGAACTGGTGACGGAGTTAAAAAAGCAGGGATACATTACCGGTATCATAAGTGATAGCTATGATTGCATTACCAATCACCTAAAAAATAGGTTTGGTTTCGATTTTACTATTTCCAACGAACTGGAATTTTCAAAAAGTATCGCTACCGGAGAAGTAAAAATTCCTTCCCTGTTTTTGATGGATGATAAAAGCCAGTGCAAACATGATTACTGCAAATTAAATGCGCTCATCAATATCTGCGATAAATACAAAGTGGATTTAAAAAATACGCTGGTAGTGGGCGACGGCGAAAATGACATCTGTTGTATCCGAAAAGCCGGTATTGGTGTTTCCTTTTGTGCTACCAATTCAATGGTAGATTCTGTTGCAGATTATATCATCAAAGAACCTGACTTTAATTTACTTTTACCAATCTTAAATTAATTATGATTTCCATTTTACTACTGACTGTTTTTGTAGCAGGGTATGCTGCTATTGCATTTGAACATAAACTTCAATTGAACAAAGCCGCATCGGCATTGATTACCGGTGTACTATGTTGGACGATTTATATACTCCAAAGCGAAGCTGTTGAAATTGTAAGTGAAGAACTGTTGCATCATTTGGGTGAAATTGCTTCTATTCTTTTCTTTTTACTGGGTGCAATGACAATCGTGGAATTGATCGATTCTCACAATGGATTTGATATCATTACTCAGAAAATAAATACCTCCAGTAAACAAAAGTTATTGTTGATTATTACAGCACTCACTTTTTTTCTCTCTGCATTGCTGGATAATTTAACCACCGCAATAGTGATGACTTCGCTTTGTTCAAAAATACTAAATCGAAAGGAAGACAAGCTCTGGTTTGCGGGGATGATTGTAATTGCCGCCAATGCAGGTGGAGCCTGGTCGCCACTTGGTGACGTAACCACCACCATGCTATGGATTGGCGGACAAATAACAGCCCTAAATATAATGAAGCAACTAATATTACCTAGTCTGGCGGTGTGTGTACTTCCGGCGCTGGTGGTGGCATACCGTTTTAAAGGAAAGAAAATTAATGCAATGCCTCAATCAACCTGCACGGTTAAGGAAAAACAGGATGGCAGGCTTATCTTGTTTGCGGGTATTGGCTTCCTTATTTTTGTTCCGGTGTTTAAAACACTGACCCACCTGCCACCCTTTATGGGTATGTTGCTGGCACTGGGTTTTATGTGGATTATTACCACGTTAATTCACAAAAGCAAGGAACCGGAATATGCCGAAAAATTTACTGTTGCCAGGGCATTGCGGAAAGTGGACACACCCAGCATTTTGTTTTTTTTAGGTATTCTGTTGGCCGTAGCGGCATTGCAATCATTTGGGTTGCTAAAGGAATTAGCAGGCGGACTGACCAATGTTTTAAAAAATGATTACCTGATAGGAATTGCTCTGGGCCTGCTTTCTGCTATTGTTGACAATGTGCCACTGGTAGCAGCTTCGCAAGGGATGTATGATTTATCTGTTTATCCAACCGACCATCCGTTTTGGGAGTTTCTGGCCCTCACCACCGGTACTGGTGGAAGCGCCATCATCATTGGCTCAGCGGCCGGCGTTGCCGTAATGGGCATCCAACAAATTGACTTTATGTGGTATTTAAAAAAGATCAGTTGGCTGGCCCTAATTGGATTTGCAGCAGGCGTATTTGTATTTCTTTTACAACAGAAGCTGGCGGGTTAACATTGTAAATACTACGAGAAAAAGAATGTACTGCTAAACCAAAACCAAGGTTGTAAAAAAGACTGCATATAAAACATCTGATATTTTTTGTTTCAAAAAGATGCAGATCAAAAAGAAAGATTTAAATTAAGGATTCTTATTGATTGATATGAAAAACCTTTCTCCAGGCAATTTGCAAACCGTTTTATCGAATCCGGGAATTTTACAACGAATAGCTTCTGTAGATGTTTACCGTGGCTTTGTAATGTTGTTGATGATGGCAGAAAGTCTTTCCTTTTCAACAGTGTCGGAAGCACTGCCCAACAGTTCATTGTGGCATTTACTTGCTTTTAACCAGAGTCATGTAGCGTGGACAGGATTGTCACTGCATGATATGATACAACCGTCATTTACATTCCTCGTTGGCGTGGTTTTGCCGTTTTCAATTGCTGGCAGAAAGCAGCGTGGTGCCTCCAGGTCATCAATATTACTGCACAGTGTCAGGCGATCGCTCATCCTCATTTGCCTTGGTATATTTCTGCGTTCCATTTATTCCGGACAAACCAATTTTACATTTGAAAATACGCTTACCCAGATCGGCCTCGGCTATACCTTACTGGTAGTGCTTGGCTTTTGTTACGCAAACGATACAATTGCTGGCGCTCATTGTTTTACTGGTTGGTTATTGGGGAGCATTTGCACTTTACCCATTGCCTGCTCCTAATTTTGATTTTGCGGCCGCAGGTGTTATACCAGACTGGCAGCATAATCTGCAGGGCTTTCCAGCACACTGGAATAAAAACGCCAACCTGGCATGGGCGTTTGATCAATGGTTCTTAAACCTTTTTTCAAGAGAAAAGGTTTTTATAAATAATGAGGGAGGCTATGCAACGCTTAGCTTTATTCCCACCCTTGGTACCATGCTACTCGGCCTGCTTGCCGGTAATACATTGCATTCCAATAAAACTATCCAAAAAAAATGGCTATTTTTTTTAATAACGGGCGCTGGTTTGATAGCAGTTGGTTTGCTGCTACATTTCGGCGGCATTAATCCGATTGTGAAACGTATTTGGACACCTGCCTGGACGATTCTAACCGGTGGTATTTGCTTTTTGATGCTCGCTTTTTTTTACCTGATAGTAGATGTGGGTAAGTATAAACGCTGGTCATTTTTTCTTACGGTAATAGGCGCCAACTCAATTGCAGCTTATTGTATAGCAGATGGCGGAATCATGTCGTTTATCCGCAAGAGTTTGTACATACACCTAGGAAAAGAGTACGACCAGCTATTGGGAGCACCTTATGCAACATTGTTAAGTGGCGGACTGACATTGTTATTTGTGTGGCTTATTTTAAATTGGCTGTATAAGAAAAAGATCTTCATTAAGATTTAAAAAACTTTGAAAAACGATTGTTTTTTTTGCCATATTTAGTTTTTTATCGCATCGAAATCAGCGCCCGCAGAGGCGGATCTAGCTCGGTACCAAGCGAAGCAGACGTATTTACGGAATCACAAGCTTTATGATTCAGTTAACCAATTTTAATTTTAAAAGCTGCTAAGTAAGACCGTTTTGAGACGATGTTTATTCTTCCCGGATTGAATACCTAAAATAATACTCAATATCCGGTGCCAACAAATTTTATTTAAAATAAATATGCCGGCTTCAACTAACGCGAACTGAATATTACAATTTAATCAGCCAATATATTTTTTTGGCTAAAGGTGACTGAATGTTTGATGTCAATCAATTTTCCTGCAATTCTTCAAACGCATTATCACAAATTTTTTAATTGAATGTTTCATTGAAGTGCCTTATAAAACCGATTTTCGGAATACAGGGAGAGGAACTGGTATAAAAAGAACAGGGAATAGCCAAAGCCATTCCCTGATACATAACAAAAAATCAAACTGACTTAACCTATTTTTTAGGCATTAAAACCGCATCAATTACGTGTACAACACCATTGCTACCTTCAAGATCAGCCGCAGTTACATTGGCACCGTTGATCATTACTTTACCATCTTTAATGCTTACAGTCAACTCCTCACCTTGCAATGTTTTTACCTTTTGGCCATCTTTCAAATCAGCCGCTTTTACTGCACCTGCTACTACGTGGTAGGTCAGAATACTGGTAAGCTTTTCTTTGCTTTCGGGTTTTAACAAACCATCAACAGTACCAGCAGGTAAAGTACTAAATGCAGCGTTAGTTGGTGCGAAAACCGTGAATGGTCCTGTACCTTTTAAAGTTTCAACCAAACCAGCCGCAGTAACTGCTGCAACTAAAGTAGTGTGATCCGGAGAACCAATTGCTACGTCTACTATGTCTTTTGGAGCAACAGGAGCGGGGGCTTCCGTTTTAACTGTATCCATTGATGCAGCCTCTGATGTTGGTTTGCTGGATTCATTGTTACAAGCAACCAATGAAATTGCGCTGAATGAAACAGCAGCAAGCATAGAAAAAATGTTCTTTTGCATAATCGTATAATTTTTTTTCATTAACAGTCCATCTGATAGATTGTTTAATGTTCAACGGATTTAATATAAATAAATTTCCATTAGCGTTGCGTTGTTGCATTCGAAAGTAATTTGAAGATATAATGCGTATTGCATTTTATATGATCTTATAGATAAGACGATTTGAATTTTTCTGGTTTAAAAAAAGTATATAACTAAAAGTCAATTAGTTATGAACACCGGCAAATATAAATTTTCCGAAATAATGGATTTAATATCCTCCACAACCTTTAAAACCATTGTCAACAGGCACTTTAAACATTACAAGGAGAAAGACTTTAGTTGCTGGAAAAAGTTTTAGTTATGGCTTTTGGCCAACTAACTCACCGCTAGTTTAAACAATACCATGATTTGTTTTAAAGCTAATACTGCTAAGCTTTGCCATTTGGATATGCGCCAATTGGATGCTGTAAGCATCGTTACAAGATCAAATGAACACTGTTCCTTTAGTACATGTAACGAAATAGCCTTTTAATTAATTAAACAAGCAAAGGAGCTTTATAAAGACGATAATCTATTGGAAGTTCAGTTTAAGAATAATGTATTCGCCACTGATGCCTCTACAATTGATTTGTGTTTATCTACGTTTCATCGGGCTACATTCCTAACCCAAAAAGCCGCAAGAGTGCATAAGTGAACTAAAAGCCTGTAGGCACAGGAACCCAATAAGCGCAAGATTGGAAGAAATTAGGCGCATGACTCTGTCCAGTGTCTTGCTTTTTACTATTGCTAGATGATTTACAATACCATAAGGGAGATAGAATCGACCTTTAGGATATCGAAAACAGATTTAGACCTGCGGCCGATCTATCATAAAAATAATCAATCAACCATGGTGAACCTGCATCTAGGAATATTGGCCTATTCTTGTAAACACCATCCGGTACCAGCTAAAACAATCAGGTATTAAAGATGACTGGAAGGAAATAAAAAGAAAGCATCCACACAAAAATCTGTACTGACAATAGCGCAGAACAGTTACGATAAAATAATACAAATAAAGCGATGCACCGAACCAACCGAAGACCTCAGAAAAATCCACAATGCCCTGAAACAAATGTAAAGCCACCTGCATGCGGATTCTTCTTTACAAATAATTTGTAAGCAGTTCTTTAATTTCATTGTCTGTAATACTTTCCGTATCGCCTTTGTTATGAATGGAGAG
>Ga0105045_10003822_pt1 | contig 13015 bp, 10 predicted proteins | sample MAT02_FD_78089 | JGI IMG/M metagenome (GOLD analysis project Ga0105045, IMG submission 78089) | Freshwater microbial communities from Lake Fryxell liftoff mats and glacier meltwater in Antarctica - MAT-02 (megahit assembly) | ecosystem: Environmental > Aquatic > Freshwater > Ice > Liftoff...
AGGTCTTTATATCGGGCGACAAGCTCGTCCCCGTGAAAGAATACACCCCGCAACTCGTACTAACAAAGCAGAGGCAACAGAATGTAAGAGAAGACAGGTAGCTCCGACACTCCTTGCCAAAATCTAGCCTTAAAAAAAACTCATAGACTTTTGAATTCATAAACTCATACACTCTTAAAAACTATTCCTCAATATCATACTGCTTAATCTTCCGGTAAAGCGTTCTTTCCGAAATGCCCAGTGCCTGAGCGGCGTATTTCCGTTTATTGTTGTTGCGCCTGAGGGCTTTTATAATGAGCTCTTTCTCCTGGTCTTCCAGCGACAAGGACTCCTCCTCTTCTGCTACGTGCTCTACGTCTTCGATTTGGCTTCGCGCTTCGGAATATCGATCCAGATCGACCACGCGGTTGGCGGGGGGATACTCTCGGCTCGGGCCATCGTTTCCCGCACTGTTTGAAAGGCGTTCCTCGTGCGCCGCCAGCAACCGCGATGTTTCAGTGACCGGAGCGTCGGATGGATTCAGATTGTTGAAAAGTTCCTGATGATTTTTGAGGATTTCGTGGTTGGGTTGCTCGTCTTTCAGCACTTCCCGCACCAGTTTTTTTAGTTCCGTTACGTCACGGCGCATCTCGAACAGCACTTTGTACAGGATTTCCCGCTCCGAAAACGAAGTGGCGTCTTCCCCCAAACTCAGTGGAACCAATGCCTGGCTCACCGTGCGTCGCGAGGCCGGGTTGACAGGATTCAGGTACCGCCACAGCGTGTCGTCGTCAATGGATTCCTCTTTATCGGTTTCCAAAATGGTGATTTGCTCGGCGATATTCTTCAACTGTCGGATATTGCCCGGGAAATCGAAATTCAGCAACACTTGTCGCGCTTCGGTCGATAGCCGTACGGGCCGGGTGCGGTAGCGTTCGGCAAAATCATTGGTGAATTTGCGGAAAAGCATCAGCACGTCTTCACCTCGCTCGCGCAGCGGCGGCACATAAATCGGAACGGTGTTGAGGCGGTAGTAAAGATCCTCCCGGAATCTTCCCTTGTTCACCGCTTCCAGCAGATTGACGTTGGTGGCGGCCACCACGCGGACGTCGGTTTTTTGGGACTTGGACGCCCCGACGCGGATGTACTCGCCGTTTTCCAGCACCCGCAGCAGCCGGGCTTGGGTGCCAAGGGGCATTTCGCCGATTTCGTCTAGGAAGATCGTCCCGCCATTGGTGGTTTCAAAATAGCCCTTCCGGGCATCCAAAGCACCCGTAAAAGCCCCCTTTTCGTGGCCGAAAAGCTCGGAGTCGATGGTGCCTTCGGGGATGGCCCCGCAGTTGATGGCAATGAAGTTGCCATGTTTGCGGACGCTCAGGCTGTGGATGATTTTGGAAAAAGACTCCTTGCCGCTACCGCTCTCGCCCGTAATGAGCACGGTGAGGTCGGTGGCGGCCACCTGCATGGCTACATTGATGGCGTAGTTCAGCGCGGGCGCGGCTCCGATAATGCCGAAGCGATTTTTGACGGACTGTATTTCTTTTAAATCCAAGTTCTTTAATGGATAATTGAAAATGGAGAATGGATAATGAGGGGACTCATAAACCGTGTCAGGCCATTATCTCACTCACCGCTTTTCCTTTTAGCGTAGCCGCAGTACATTCAGTTACTAAGACATTTACGTAGTCGCCCTTTTTAAAACTTTCTCTTGGGAAAACGACTACTTTATTTTGGTCGTTTCGCCCTTGTAAATCCTGGTCGGAGCGTTTGGAGGTGCCTTCTACCAGCACTTTATGGACTCGGCCTAGCAAGCGCTGATTCCTTTCCAACGAGTGTTTTTGTTGCATAGCAATAACCTCATTAAGGCGGCGGAGTTTTATGTCGTAGGGAATGTCGTCTTCCAGTTTCTTGGCGGCCGGGGTGCCGGGTCGCTCGGAGTAGGCGAACATATAACCATAGTCGTAACGGACGTACTCCATCAGAGTGAGCGTATCGCGGTGTTCAGCTTCGGTTTCGGAGCAGAAACCGGTGATCATGTCGTGCGAAATCCCGCAATCTTCACCAATAATGTCACGGATGCGGTCAATTTTATGCATGTACCACTCGCGATCGTAGGTGCGGTTCATCAGCGCCAAAACCCGACTGTTGCCACTTTGGGCGGGCAGATGGATGTAGTTGCAGACGTTGTCATTATCTCTTATTGCGTATAGCACCCGATCTGTAATGTCCTTGGGATGCGAAGTGCTGAACCGGACGCGGAGATCGGGATTCACTGCTGCAACCCTACTTAGTAATTCAGCAAAATCACAGGCTTGTTCGCCACTTTGGGCGATACTGTAGCTGTACGAATCCACGTTCTGGCCCAGGAGTGTTACTTCACGGTAGCCTTGCGCGTACAATTCCTGCGCTTCGCGGACGATGCTCTGCGGGTCGCGACTGCGCTCGCGGCCCCTCGTGAAAGGCACCACGCAGAAACTGCACATGTTGTTACAACCGCGCATGATGGAAATGAAAGCCGTCACACCATTAGAATTCAGGCGAATGGGCGAAATGTCGGCGTAGGTTTCCTCACGGGAGAGCAGCACGTTTACCGCCTTTTGCCCTGTTCCTGCCTCTTGAATCAGCCGCGGTAAGTCGCGGTAAGCATCGGGTCCGGTGACAATATCCACCATTTTTTCCTCTTCCAGCAGCTGGGCTTTTAGTCGCTCGGCCATGCAGCCCAGCACGCCAATGAGCATACCGGGTTTCTTTTTCTTCAAATGACTGAGCTGTTGCAAGCGGTTGCGAACCTTCTGCTCGGCGTTGTCGCGGATGGCGCAGGTGTTCAGAAAAATCAAGTCGGCATCCTGCTCCGAGGAGGTGGTGGCAAAACCTGCCCCTCGCATGACAGAGGCGACGATTTCACTGTCCGAAAAATTCATCTGACAGCCGTAGCTTTCTATGAACAGCTTTTTTTTATCTAACGAAACCTCCTCCTCGCTCACTTTCACCGTTTCACAGGCTTCTTTGTCTTCGGAGGTCAGTATTTTTAAGGCAAAACTCATCTATTGTTGAATCGTTGAAATGGTACGCCATCGCGGCGTGTAATCGTTGAATTGTCGTTGAGTCGTTGAGTCGAAATGATTAGGTCGCAAAAATAGGCATAAATACTGAAAATGCTGACAAAGTGGCAGTTTTTAGCAAAAAATCAGAACGCCTGTCTTGAACATAAAATGCTGCCTCAGAAAGTCCAGCCGCACCGGCGGACCGATCCATAGTCCAACGGCCATAAACCACTTAGAAAGGATACCCCACACCCAGATTGAAATTCAGATAATTGGGTTGGCGGGGGCTAAAAGGTTTTTTCCAGGAAAAATCATTCAGCACGAAACGTTGGCGGTTGGGATCGTAGAGTTTTAAGCCGAAGTCAAAACGAATGACGAAATATTGTAAGTCGTAACGGAGACCGAAGCCCGTGCCGAGGGCGATTTGTTTGCTGAATTCATCCCAGCGGAAGTCGCTTGCCGCGTACTCGCCCGTCTTGGTGCTAGTGGCGGTGGGCAGGGTCCACACGTTGCCCGCATCTAGGAAGAGGGCGTAGTTGATGTCGCCGAAAAAATGCACCAGATGGCCCCGGAACTCTAAATTACCTTCCAGGAGTAACTCGCCGGGGGCTTCCACCGTGAAGTTGGCGGTGGTGATGCGCGGCGGCGACGCCCCCGGCCCCAGGCGGCGCGGCAGCCACGCCCGCAGGCTGTTGGATCCACCCGCGAAGAAATATTTCTCGTAAGGGGGGACTGAACTCGAGCCATAACTGTACACGCTGCCCGCGTTGACCCGCGCCACCAACGACGAGCGCCGCGCCACGGGCCAGTATTTCCGGTAATCCACGTTCCAGCGCAGGTATTGGAAAAATTGCAGACTGTCGCCAAACACATTCCTGATAAGATCCTGCTGTCCGGGTAGAATGCTGATACTCGTGCCGCCTGATTCCAAGGCGACGCGCAGGTATTCGGCATTTTTGGGCGGGCCGATGAACGAATTGGTATTGTGGACAAATGTGAAGTTCAGGCCTGAGACGAACGAGCGGCGGAAGCTATTGTACAAGTTGTTGCCCTGCAACTGCAATGTGTCCAGCAGACTCTGGAACTCCGGCGCCAGACGATTGGTGTTCAGTACGTTGAGGTCCAGTAGTGAAAGGTTTACGAAGTTCGTTGTGGAGGGTTGCAAGGTGTAAGTCATGGCTGCCTTTACACTCGAACGCGCGTATTCGGGACGGTTGACGTAGTTGTATCCTAGCCCCACCTGAGTGCGGGGGTTGTACCGACCGAATCGGTGCCGGAAGCCACCGGGAAACAGCAACTGCGGGAAAAGCAGCGAAGTATTCACGCTCAGTTCCTGGCTGCGGTACAGGTTGCCGTCGTTGAACCCCGTCACGGCCTCTACGCCGCCGCGCAGGTTGACCTCGAAGTTTTCCAGGCCATGAAAAATATTCCTGATTTTGTACGAAAGATTGGCGAACGGGCCGGGGGCCTGTTGGAGTTGAATCACATTCATGCCCACGTCCGCCGTGACCTGGTACTTGTCCAGCGGAATGGCGCGAAAGTACCCTTTCAGTCCCTGTGTGGTAGTGTCGAAACTATAGTTGACGAAGCGAAACTGATCGGTGAGCGAGAGTTGCCGTTGGGTTTCGCGCTCATCCTGCTGGCTGTAGAGCTTGCCGGGGCGAATTAGCAGCTTGCTGTTCAAAATGCGGGGCGAGAATATTTTATCCGTAAAAACGTAACGAATCTCCTGAAAGCGGGTCGTGTCTTTTTGAAATAAAGAATCCGGTAAAGTGCCGGGTGGCAGCACCTCAAACTGTACTGATTCGACGGGGTAAGCTTTGAAGTGTTCCTGCCCAACCGGTACTTCCAGCCGCACCAAAACATCGACCTGCTTATAGAGGCTGTCGGTCGCTGGTGCGGAAACAGTGTCGTTGATGAGGTAGCTGATGGACTGCCGTGAAAAACCATAATAGCCATTGTCCCTCATCAGGGTTTCTAGCCTGACGCGCTCTTCCTCAAAGCCATCTCCTTGGTAGCGAGCGTTGCTTTTTAGAAATGAGAAGTCTCTTCGTACTGAAATCAAGCTGTCCACACGCTGATTTGAAACGTTGTACTGGATGTCCCGGAGACGGGTCGGTCTGTTTTCCTGAATACTGTAAGTCGTGCGAATGCGCCGGAAAGCAGTATCGGTGGTGATAGTGACCTTGTTTTCAAAAAAACCGTTGTTGAGCAAATATCCGCGCATTTTCTCGGCGTTTTTGGTCACCGCCACCGTATCGAAATACACGGGCGGTTCCCCAAAAATGCGCATGAAGTCGTTGCCTTCGGCCAATCGGCGCTTGGTGCGGGCGATTTTACGGGTGTACTGGCGCTGTAATTTCTTTAATTGTCGGGGCTTGTCCAAGTAAAGCGAATCTTTTATTTGGAGTTCACGGTTCAAGGAATCTAACTTGCGCTCGTGGTAAGCGGGATTGTAAGTCAGGCTGGCTGCCTGGTAAAAAGCCAAGTAGGGATAAAGCGGCAGGCCCAGGAATCGGCGGTTAGGTTTCTGCGGAATCAAATCCTCGAGTTCACTGTCCGTGATGGTTTTATTCCCTTTGAAGGTGGTGGATCCCAGCAAATAACGCTCCTCACCCTTCGGCGCAAGCCGGACACAGCCCGACAGGCCAACCGCCGCCACGACCCATAAGAAACCGATACCCGAAAAAAAACGCCCGCTGTTCAATGCTATCGAAAAATCAATTCAAGTATATTAATTCACTGAAAATCAAAAAGTACCGTCAACAGCACGGCGCTTTTGTGGTGGAAGGTGCCAAGAGTGTCCTCGAATTGCTGAATTCCGACTACAAAACGGAACTCGTGATGGCCACCCAGGATTTTTTACAAAAATACGGAAGTAATCCGTCCCACCCCGCCGTTGACTGGATTGCCGCTACCTCCGCCGAAATGGATCGGCTGGGTACATTCCAGAGCAACGATGCCTGCCTGGCCGTAGCCAAAACGAAGGAAAATGTTTTTTTGCGTGTAGCGGTAGGCGAATATGCGCTCATGCTCGACGACGTCCGCGACCCCGGCAACTTGGGCACCATTCTGCGCATTGCCGACTGGTACGGCATTTCAAAAGTTATTTGCTCGCCCAGCACCACCGATTTTTACAACCCCAAAGTGGTTGCCGCCAGCAAAGGTTCCTTCACGCGGGTACGGGCTTACTATATTGATTTGCCTAAATTTATTGAGAAGGAGACAGGGAATCAAACACTAGTCGGTGCCTTCTTGGACGGAGAGTCGCTCTACAATTTCTCTTTCCCACAAGAAGGCGGATATATCGTCATGGGCAACGAGTCGCGCGGCATCGGGCCGGAGGTGGCAGCGCTTATTCAGCATCGCGTCACGATTCCGCGCTTCGGCGCGGCGGAGTCGCTGAATGTGGGAATCGCGACGGCGGTGCTATGCGACAACTGGCGGCGAGGAAATTGAAAAGCAAAGGGGCCGGAATTAATTCCGGCCCCTTTGCTTTTACCTTGAATTCAAAACCTACACCAGCATACTCATTGGCGCTTCTAGGAATTTCTTCACTGTTTGCAGGAATTCCGAGCCCGTCACGCCGTCTACGACGCGGTGATCGCAGGAGAGTGTTACCTTCATGACGTTGGTCGGGTACACGGTGCCGTCTTCCTTGAAGGCGGCTGTCTGCTTGATCGAGCCGATGGCAAGGATACAGGCGTCGGGTGGATTGATGATGGCTGTGAACTCGTCGATTCCGAACATACCCAGGTTGGAAATCGAGAAGGTGTTGCCTTCCCAGTCTTTGGGTTGTAGTTTCTTATCCTTGGCTTTGCCGGCAAAATCCTTCACTTCGGCGGAGATGGCAGAGAGGGTTTTCTTGTCGGCGTCGCGCACTACCGGAACCAACAGACCTTCGTCCACGGCCACCGCGATGCCAATATTCACGTAGTCGTACTTGCGGATTTTGTCGCCCAGCCAAGCCGAATTCACTTTCGGGTGCTTTTTCAGGGCCAAAGCGCAGGCTTTCACCACAAAATCATTGAAGGAAATCTTGGACGTCGCCACTTCGTTGAGCGTCGGGCGCAGGGCCATGGCCTTGTCCATGTTGATTTCCATGGTCAGGTAAAAGTGCGGCGCGGTAAACATACTCTCGCTCAGGCGACGAGAAATCGTTTTGCGCATTTGCGAAACGGGAGTATCCTCGTAGTTGCCCATCGGAGCGGGTGCAATTGCCGGGGCCGCAACGGGGGGGGCGACCTTGCCTACTTTGGCGGGTTCGGCAGCCGGTTTAGCCGACGGCTTGAACTCGTCCACGTCGCGCTTGATGATGCGGCCATTATCGCCCGAACCAGCAACCTGTTGCAGGTCGATGCCCTTTTCCTCGGCCAGACGGCGGGCGAGGGGCGAAGCCTTGATACGGTCGCCCGAATCAGCGGCGGATACGCTGGACTCTGATTCACTTGGTTTCGCTTCGGCAGAAGCCGAGGGCGTAGCGGTCTCCACTTGATCGTCTTCCCCGGTTTCAGTGGCGTCATTTCCACCTTCTTCGCGGTCGATCAGAGCCTGGAAGTTGGCACCTTCTTCGCCGATAACAGCGATAATGGCGTTGACTGGAACGGCGTCGCCTTCCTCAATACCCGCGTAAAGCAACGTGCCTTCTTCGTACGCTTCCAAGTCCATCGTGGCTTTGTCGGTCTCGACTTCGGCCAGAATATCGCCGGAAGCCACTTTGTCACCCACTTTTTTCTGCCAAGAAACCAAGACGCCCTCTTCCATCGTGTCGCTCATTTTGGGCATCCTGACCAAGGTAGCGTTGATTTTCTCGTTGGAAGCGGCGGGTTTTGCGGCTTTCGGAGCCGATTTCTCGGAGGAGACCTTTTCTTCCTTGGCGGCGGGCTTCTCTGCTCCGTTGGAAGAGGCAGCGGGTTTCTCTTCTTTTTTTTCGTCGGCCTGACCGTTGGTGTCGCCTTCCAGCAAGCTTTTGTAATCCTCACCTTTTTCCCCGATGACGGCCATCACGCCGTTCACGGGGACGGCATCGCCTTTCTCGACGCCAATATATAATAAGGTGCCTTCCTGGTAGGCTTCCATGTCCATCGTGGCCTTATCGGTTTCAACCTCGGCCAGAATATCGCCGGATTTCACCTCGTCGCCCACTTTTTTGTGCCATTCCGCGATGACACCTTCTTCCATGGTGTCGCTCATTTTGGGCATTCTTATTACTTCTGCCATATTATTTGATGTAAGTTTTCAGATTCAGGGATTTTTCTTTTGGGTTAGCCAAAAATACAACAAAAGGGCGATAGCAGAGAACATTGACCTCTAAAATGTATTTTTATCAGGATGTAGTCTGTAGTAGTGAAGTATTCAAATATCTGATTATAAAAGATATAGAACATATTTTCTAGTTGCTCGAACGTTGAACATGATTGTCTATCCAGACAGATAAAGCGTAAGGCGAGGGCGGTGGTTCAGCGCTCAATGTCCTGAAAAACTGCCGGGCGACCGCTAACCGTTTTCTGAATGTATAAGAAGATTGCCCGAGGTGGTTGGCTTCTCGGTTGACGGTCACGGTTTGACAGCATAACCTCAGCTTAGCAACTAAACCAATTAGATAAGGATCATTCGGTAGGAAAGGGATGATTTTTTGGGCGGCATCCCGGCTAATCACCAAAAATAGTCCGGCGTTGTTGGGTACGGTTCGGCCAGAAACAAGGTGAACCCATATTTTGAAAACTGCGGAGGTCAGCAGTTTCCCCTTCGACTCATAGTTTCCGGCTCGCCCGGCAAAAACTACTTCGGTGTTTTTTCTGAAAGCTAGAAGCAGCCTAGGCAGGTGTTCGGGATCGTCTTGCAGGTCGGCATCTAGGGTGCCGATAAAATCCCCCTGCGCAAAAAACATTCCGCAAAGCAAGGCACTACTTTGTCCCAGATTAGTCTTCAAACAGATGGTACGGTGGGCAGGTTCGGGCGGCAATGATTGCAGAACTTCAAGGGAATTATCGGGCGAAGCATCGTTTACATAAATCACTTCGCAGTCCCAGTTCTGCTGCTTTACCACGCGGCCAATCCGCCTGTGCAACTCTGCGAGCGTGTTGGCACTTTTATAAACAGGGATGACTAAGCTAAGTTTCACGATCAATATCCTTTCTCGTAATCGACCACATTGCGCAGGGATTCGCCACGAACGTATCGTCTCAGGTTTTCCTCGAAAAGCGTTTGCCAACGGTAGGGCGGCCGCTCAAGGCTGCGGCCTACATGGGGGCTGACCACGACGCGAGGCTCCCGCCACAAGGGGTGGTCGGCGGGAAGCGGCTCGTTCTCGAAGACATCCAAGGCCGCTCCCGCCAGCCGATTGCCTCGTACACATTTGAGCAATGCTGTCTCGTCAAGCGTGCCGCCGCGTCCGATATTGACCAAAAAGGCATGAGGGGGCAAGAGCGACAATTCTGCTTCCGACACCAAGTGATAGGTGGCGGTTGTCCGGGGCAGACAGAGGATGAGTGCATCCGTGCTTGGGAGCTGACTTCGCCAGGAGACATGGCCATAAACCCGGCATCCGTCCGACTCGGAATCTACCGGAGAATTCCTGACTCCCGAAACGGTGGCACCCAGGGTTCCAAGAAGGCGGGCAATATGCCGGGCCAAGCTACCCCAGCCCAAAATCAGGCAGCGGCTCCCGCGAATCGTAGGCAGGGTGTGCCTGCGCCAGCTCTGCTGGTTCTGCTCGTCACGCAGCAACGGGAGTTGGCGATAAAGCGACAGGAGGAGGGCCAAAGTGTGCTCCGCCAACTCATGATCGTAAACACCCTTGGCGCTGGTGAGGATGATGCTCCCCTTTGCAAGTTCCTCTTTCGCTTTCAGAATGAAATCCACCCCCACGGAGTTGGATTGTACCCACCGCAACCGAGTAGCGTAGGGAATGCTCTGCACCAGATATCGATTGCCCATAACTACCTCAGCATCAATCATTAGATGGCGAGCTTCTGTTCGCGATTTTGCCCATGCGATTCGCATGAGGGGAGCCACTTTTTGAAGATTATCCAAGTGCTCCGGTGGCGGTTCGTACATCAGCAGGATCATACCTCAACCTGATTGGTTGACCAGGCCGTCACGTTTTTTTGTAAAAGGGTAAAATCCCGGTCGATTTGATGGATCGAACGCTGGCTGGCTTGGGCGTAGGCACTCTTAATGTTCCTGAAAATTTCGCACATGGGAATATTCTGAGAATCTTTCAAAAAGGATCTTCTCAAAAAACTGAAATTCAGGCCAAGACGAGCGTATTCGTTGATCAGGTATTTGCTGGTAATCGGTTGCCCGTGGTCGGGGTGGGTGACTCCGCCCGCTCCCACCGGAGCGGTGAAATGTGACCTTACCATCGCTACGGTACCATCAATAAGGGGGACAAAAATATTTTGACTTTTTTGCTGAATATGCAGATCGTTCAGTCCCACGTAAGCCCTTTTGATGGGGAGTCGGGCTAGTTCGGGAAGACAGACCAAGGCGGAGGTGGTCTCGACCAGAATACTGACGGCGGCGCGTTTATCGACGAAGTCGATCACCCAACCTACCTCTTGGGCGGACGTTACCATGGGCAGGAAGATTTCATCGGCTCCCCCCTGAATGGCCAAGTCGATCTCTTCGGGAGTGCGATCGGGCGAGAAACCATTAATACGGCAAATCAACTGGCCCGCCGGAACCAGCTTTCGCACGTGAACCAGATCCTCGTAGGTGTCGAAGTTGATCTGCGTGTCGAAATTTTCCTGACGGAGCTTTTTGCCCTGATTCTCCCAATCCACGACAATGCCATCCACGCCGGCCGCTACTGCTTGCTTTACTTTCTCTCCGTTCACGGAGATCAAAAGCAATTCGAGATCAATAGCGCTCATGGATTTCTTTTTTTACGAGCGATCACCAGACAACTGGTGCCGAATGGGATAATACGTCTTCCCTTTATGAAGCCAATCTCCCAGGACATTAGTTTTCGGAGCATTTTAGTCAATACTGGTCGGTTAGCCATGTGTTCCGATTTCTTTTTGGCCGGTGTGTTTTGCTGCCTAATGCCGATCCGGTTGGGGAGTACGCGCAAGAGCCACATCGGCAGCCACGCCAGGGCAAAAAAGTACGTTTTATGAATGGGTTCAAACCCAGTTTCCCGGAGTAGCTCATCTATCTGGCCGAGATTGTAGCGCCGAAAATGCCCTAGCTGCACATCGTTATCGGACCAAAGCGCAGAGAAAGCGGGTACGGTAAACAAAATTTTCCCGTCTGATTGCAACAACTTGTTGATTTCCCTCAGAAAATCACGGTCGTCCTCTACGTGTTCCATCACATCAAAAAATCCAACGGACTCGATAGTATCCGTTGGATCGGGTCGGTAATCTTCCAGGGTGGAAAGTACCGTTTTCTGTATTCCCCGGCGGCGGGCGTTTTCTATCCCCGCCCGGTAGGGTTCGACCAGGGTGACGTCGTATCCCGCGCGCTGCAAAGCCTGGGCGGTGACGCCATTGCCACCGCCGATGTCGTAGAACTGTCTTGAAAAATCGAACTCCCGCGCAGCGCCCACGATGCACTCGTTGCGGTGCTGGTACCAGAACGAGGAGTCTTCCAGCGCGTAACAAACCTCGTTACCATCGTCGGGGTAGGATACTAACCAGTTTTCGCGGTCTTGCACCATCGCTATTTAGTTTTTTCTCCCATCACGATTTGGAAGGGAAGAAATGAATTGAGGCCGGGCAGGTTTTCTATGATCCGTTCGGATCGTTGCCCAAAGGCGGTGTTGGCCAAAATCGGCGGATAAAACCCAAACCGTTTGATTTTCAGGTTTTCCCATCCGGCGTGTTGCATGGCCGAGAAAAGCTTGGTCTTGGTCATGTCGGCCACGCCCTTGTCACCCTCCCAGGACATGCCGGGGGTGAGGGCAATCTGGGCGTAATACAGCGGGTTGAGGGCATTGGGTTCCAGAAACACCACCCTGCCGCCTGGTTTGGCAATCCGGTGCATGGCCTGGAAGCAAGCGTGCAGGTTGTGGAAGTGATGCAGCGCCATGAAACCCATCACTACGTCGAACCCCTCGTTCAGCTCTTCGGGAGCGTCGAGGATATCCGCCGCATGGAGCTTTACCGGAAATTTGTTGTCGTTGTGAATCAGCAACTGTTGCAATAAGAAAGGGGAAAGGTCGAGGCCCTCGACCCGGTAGCCTTGCGCCAGAAAATTGAGCGTGTATTTGCCCATCCCGCAGGCTACGTCGATAATCCGGTCGGTGCTTTTAATATTAGCAAAAGAAATCACCTCCCGCACGTGCCTGAGTACATAAGGGGAAGCGACGGGAACCATCGTTTTCTTGATCTTCTGTCCAAAATAATCGAGTTGCTGATTATTGTGAAACTTAATGTTCGATACTATAATGCTCACAATATCAAAGGGGCTTAGGTTTGCTACTTTACAAACTAAATTAATATTTTGTACAAATAAAAATCCCACAACTCGGACTGATAATGCCCGATGAGCGAAAGGCCCGACTTTCCTGATAAAGGGAAGCTGGACAGGACATACGTACAATCAAGTTCTGCAAGCGCATTCAGGTCGAAGGAGGGCTCCACCTCCGGTAACGGAGAGTGGCGCGTAAGGTAGGAGTTGTAAGTGCCGGTACCCTGATCGTAGAACATATAGCACTGATTGCCCCAATGGTCGAAAAAGAACGCCAAGTCGGTATTTTTACTCAATTCTCGGGCGATCACTTTGCGAAACCGCTTTTTGTACGCCAGCGGGTAGTTGCTGGCGTACCCATCGACGGTATATAGACCGTTGTATTGGGCAATGGCCGGAGGAAATCCCACGCACGCTACCCGTTGAGAGGATAGGGGCGAAGGGATTTCGGACTTAAGTTGGTCAAAAAGTGACTGGGCGTAGTAGTTGCGGTAAGTGTAAATATTCTCATAGCCGCTGATCGTGTACCAACGCTGGAAGCAAAGCTTGTAGTAAGTCGGCTGGAAGGCCAAGGC
>Ga0105045_10003823_pt1 | contig 13013 bp, 11 predicted proteins | sample MAT02_FD_78089 | JGI IMG/M metagenome (GOLD analysis project Ga0105045, IMG submission 78089) | Freshwater microbial communities from Lake Fryxell liftoff mats and glacier meltwater in Antarctica - MAT-02 (megahit assembly) | ecosystem: Environmental > Aquatic > Freshwater > Ice > Liftoff...
AAGGGACGAGCTGAGCCCGCCGCTCACGCGCCGGTGAGCGGCACCTCAAACAACAGTTTGGCCGGCTGCGGATCGCGCGTGAGATAGATCTGCAGCCGCTCAATGATGGCCGGGGCGGTTACGCGCATGGCGAGCAACTCGCGCTCGGTGGCGGGTGTGAGCGTTGGGTAGAAGTTCAGTGTGCAGTGGGGCGAGAACAGGAAGCGGGCCGGCTTGAACGGGAGCCCGCTGCGCGCGATCCGCTCATGCAGCACGCGAAGCGGGCCGTTGGGGTCGAGCGGCAGCGAGATGATGTCCGTCTGCATGAAGCGGTGCGGCAGCCCGAACGTGAGCGACATCGGCGCGATGGTTGCCGCAATCGGTTCAAGCGCTTCGCGCAACCGCACCACGGGTGTATCGGTGGGAATGGCCCCAACCCCCGACGAACCCACCAGCGTGATATGTGGCGGGGTGAGCCGAGCCAGTTTCGGATCGAACTTGTGCTGAATCGCCCGCACCTGCTCGCCGGCCTCGCCGGGAAGTTCGACCAGAACAAAGATGCCAAAAGTCGCTGCCATGTTGTGAAATCTAGCCACGCCGCTCACGGTGGTGCGTTCCGCGCGATATCTTCGCCGGATGGGAGAGGCCATGGTGATTATCCGCGAATACGTCAACGAGATGGAAGCCCTCATCGCGCGTAGTGTGCTCGAAGCGCATGAGATTCCGGCCGTGGTGTTGCGCGACGACGCCGGCGGAATGCTGCCGGCCATGCATTTGATTTACCCCGTGCGTCTGGCGGTGCGCCATCTCGACGCCGCAGAGGCCCTGCACGTTCTCGACGCGCCGTTCGAGGGCGCGGACCACGATGCCGAAGGACTCAACCCGGACGATCTGCACGAGCGTCCCTGAGGCACACGTGGTGCGCGCTCGCGGCGTCAGAAGTCGCGACGCGCGCATTACATTGGACCGATGTCCGTTGCACGTCGCATCACGCTGGACCCCCACCACCCAAACGCCGCGCACATCGCGGAGGCTGCCGCTGCGCTCCGCGCCGGGGCGCTGGTGGTGTTCCCTACGGAAACCGTGTACGGACTGGGCGCCAACTGCCTCGACCCTGACGCCGTCGCCCGCATCTTCGCGGCCAAGGGGCGCCCGGCGTGGAACCCGGTCATTGCGCACGTGGCATCAATGGAGGCCGCCCAAGCGCTCACCCGCGACTGGCCGGAGGCCGCCACGCGGCTCGCCCACGCCTTCTGGCCGGGCCCGCTCACGCTGGTGCTTCTCAAGGCGCCCCACGTGCCCGATGTGGCCACCGCCGGCCTCGACGCCGTCGCGGTGCGCATACCCGATCACCCGGTGGCGCTCGCACTCCTGCGCGCCGCTGGAGTGCCCGTGGCGGCCCCCAGCGCCAATCGTTTCACGCAGGTGAGTCCCACCACGGCACAGCACGCCGCGCGCGCGCTGGGTGACCGCGTGGCATACATCCTCGACGGCGGCCCCTGTCAGGTGGGGATTGAGAGCACGGTGCTCGATCTCACTGGCCCCGTGCCCGCCGTGCTGCGCCCGGGCATGATCTCGGTGGCCGCCATCGAAGCCGTGCTCGGTGCCACCGTACGTCCCCCCACAGGCGGCCGCGCCGCCGCCGTGGCGCACGACGGCGGCGAGGCTGTCGCGGCGCAGCGGGGGCCCGGCATGGCTGATCGCCACTATGCCCCGAGCGCCGAGGTGTGGCTGTTCAGCGCCGACCAGCACGCGGAGATGGTAACCGCCCTCGCGGCCCGCGCTGCCGATGGTGGCCCCGTCATGGCCTTACTGCTCCATACGACCCTCCAGACTACCGCCTCGCTCCCTGCGGCCCGCCTGCGCACCATGCCGGATAATCCGGCGGCCTACGCCCGCGCGCTCTACGCGGCCCTGCACGATGCCGACGAGGCACGCATCGCCGTGCTCGTCATTGAGCAACCGCCGGAGCGAGCCGAATGGACCGGCGTCCGCGATCGTCTTACCCGCGCCGCCCGCTGAGTGTCTATTTTGCGGCATGTTACCTATCGATTTAACCGGCAAGCGGGCGCTCGTCGCCGGCGTTGCCGATGACGGCGGCTTCGGGTTTGCCGTAGCCAAAGCGTTCGCCGAGGCGGGCGCTTCAGTGTGTGTGGCCACCTGGCCACCCGCCCTCAATATCTTCCTTAACCTGCTCGAACGCGGGAAGATGGACGAGTCGCGCACCCTCAGCGACGGTTCGCTGCTCACCTTTGAGCGGATCTATCCGCTCGATGCTGTCTACGATGCGCTCGAGGACGCGTCCGCCGACGTCCGTCAGTCCAAGCGGTATAAAGACGTGGGCGACTTCTCCATCGGCGGCCTCGCGCAGCGTCTCGTGGCAGACTTCGGCGAGCAGCCACTCGACATTGTCTTTCATTCGCTGGCCAACGGCCCCGAAGTGAAGAAGCCGCTGCTTGAAGTGAGCCGTGCGGGGTATCTCGCCGCGTCGAGTGCGAGCGCGTTTTCGCTCGTGTCCATGGTGCAACGCTTCGGTCCCCTCATGCGCCCCCGCGGCAGCGTCTGCTCGCTCACCTACATGGCCAGCGAACGCGCCATTCCCGGCTACGGCGGCGGCATGTCCTCGGCCAAGGCGGCGTTGGAAAGCGACACGAGGTTGCTGGCATTTGAGGCTGGCCGTAAGTACGGCCTGCGCGTGAACACCATTTCTGCGGGGCCGTTCGCGTCGCGTGCCGCCAGTGCGATCGGCATCATCGACACCATGGTGAAGTACTGTGCGCTCAATGCCCCGCTGCCCGAGGAGCTCACGGCCACAGAGGTCGGCACCACGGCGGCCTTCCTGGCCAGCTCACTCGCCAGCGGCATTTCCGGCTCTACCGTGTACGTGGACAAGGGGTACCACGCCATGGGCATGGCGGTCGCGATGCCGCCGGCTCCACCAATCGCGCCACCCGGCGCGCCGTCCGCCACACCGCAGGCCGGCTGATCCGTGCCGCCCACCCCGGAGCAGGTCCCCGTCATTACGTCGGAGTTCGCGGCGTTTCGTGGCGTCGGATTGCGTGCGCGCCTGCTCCTGATGGCCTTTGGGGTGGCCATACCGCCGGTGCTGGTCAGTGCGCTGCTCCCGCTCGCGGACGCGGGTCGTTCCGGATGGCTCTGGTTCCTGGGTGCAATCCTGCTATCGATCACCATGGCCATGTTGCTCGGCGGCTTCATCGCTCGCCCGGTGCGTGCACTGATTCGCGACGCGCAGGCACTCGCCGCCGGTGTGTCCGGTCACCGCTCGCGGATTCAGTCCAGCGACGAGATCGGTGGGCTGGCGCAGGCCCTCAACCAGATGGCCGAGACGGTCGAACGGCGCAACGCGCTCCTTGCCGACAGCGAACGCCGGTACCGGTTTTTGTTCGAGTCGAATCCCTTGCCCATGTGGAACTGGGACGCCGATACTCTGGTGATCCTCGCCGTCAATGAGGCTGCGATCGAGAAGTACGGGTATGATCGCGACGCGTTCCTGAGTCGGCGTATCACCGACCTGCTCGACCCTGCCGAATTGCCGCGCTTCAGCGGTGCCCGTTTGTCGTTCTCCGAATCGCGACAGAGTGCTGGCAGCTGGCTCCATCGCACGGCTGCCGGTCAGCCGATCGCCATGGAAGTGATCACCACTTCATCGCGACGACTGGGGCGGGCGAGCTGGCTGTCGGTGGGCATCGATGTCACCGCACGCCGCGAAGCCGAACGCGCGCTGGCACGCAGCGAAGCCCAACTGCAGCAGTCGCGGAAGATGGAAGCCATCGGCACGTTTGCCGGCGGCATTTCGCACGACTTCAACAACTTGCTCACTGGCATGCTGGGCTACTGCGATCTGGCCTTGCTCGAGCTGCCCAGCGACAGTGACGTGCGTGGCGATCTCATGGAGATCCGCGGTCTCGCCGTCCGCGGCACCGATCTCACCCGACAGATTCTCTCGGTGAGTCGGCGCCAGGACACGCAACCGGTGGTGGTGGATCCCAATACGGTGGTCATCGGGCTGGATCGTCTGCTGCGCCGCGTGGTCGGCGCGCCCATTGAAGTGCACACGCGCCTTGATCACTCCATTGGCACGGTGCGCGTCGATGTTGGACAGATCGAGCAGGTGCTGCTCAACCTCGCCATCAATGCGCGCGACGCGATGCCAGACGGTGGGAGACTGACGATCGAAACTGCGTCGGTGTCCGACGTGGAGACGCACCGCTTCGGTCTCGACCCCCGCACGACATGGACAGCCATTCGCATCCGCGATACGGGCACCGGTATCAGCGATGACGTCCGCCAGCAGATTTTCGAGCCGTTCTTCACCACCAAACCGGCAGGGAAAGGCACGGGCCTCGGGCTGCCGCTTGCCTATAGCCTGATTGATCAGGCGGGGGGCGAGATACGTCTCGACTCCATCCAAGCGATCGGCACCACGTTTCATATCTTTCTGCCGCAACTCGATGAAGACGCCGCTGAACAGATCACCGCCCATGAGCAGCCGGAACGGTGGAATGGCACCGAGACCGTGCTCCTCGCGGAGGACGAGGACACCGTGCGCAGCGTCGCCACCTCCGCACTGGAACGCCGTGGGTATCGGGTGCTGGCGGCCGCCGACGGTGAGTCTGCGCTGGCCATTTCGCGCGCGTATCCGGGGCAGATCGATCTGCTGCTCACCGACGTAGTGATGCCCGGAATGAACGGACGAACGCTCGCCGAACGAATGGCGACGATGCGTCCCACCATGGGTCTGCTCTTTACCTCGGGGTATTCAGCCGACGAAGCCACCATTGATCCGCGTGCGCTGCTGCAGAAGCCGTTCACGGCGCTCGATCTGTCACGTCGTGTGCGAATGGCGCTCGATGCCCGGGCGGGCGTGGTACCAGACCGTGCAGCGCGCTGACGATGTACTGGATTCTCCTCGTCATGGCCGCGATTGCCGCCATCGTCATTGCTCTGGTGGTCGGTGGCCTGGTCAGCGCCAAAACGAACCTGGAGGTGCGCGAAATTGTACTGCGCGCCACGCCCGACCTGATCTGGCCGGTGATGTACGACGTGCAGGGCGCCACCTCGTGGTGCGAGGGGCTGCCGACCATGGAGGTGGTGACGTGGAACGCTCCCCATCTCATGACGACCCGTCTGCTGGATGACAGCGGCGACGAATTCGGCACCTGGCTGGTGGCGCTGGCGCGTATCGAGGGCGGCACCAGGCTGGTCGTTGCGGAGACGGTGACCATCGGCAACCCGGTGGTGCGCTTCGTGCGCCAGTTTGGCGGGCGTACCGCTCGCGTGGATCGCTGGCTGGTAGGGGTCGCCGAGCAGCTCGATGAATTCGGCGTCGTGGTGCGTGAGGTGACCGGCTACGTGCCGCCGCCACCGCCAGCGCCGCCAGGCGTGTCAGGCACCGCGTTGTAGCGCACGGATACTCGCAATCCCGAACACCGGTCCCAGCGCCAGCACCGGAAAGACCCATTGCCAGCCAATCACGCCAGCAAGCGGCGGAATGAGCTGAATGGTCAAGGTGGTCAGCAGGAACCCCAACGACACCTGCAACGTGAGCGCAGTACCCACGGCGTGCGCCGGCACCGACTCGGTGACCAGCACGCTGAACTGCGCGCTGTCGGCGATGACGAAAAATCCCCACGCGAGCGCGAGTGGCGCCATCAGCCACCAGCTTTGCGCCCACGCGGCACCAATGAGCAGCGCACAACTGCCACTGATGGCCATGGCCCGAACGACCAGTCGACCGCGCCCCACGCGATCGGCGACCACCCCACCCCACACGCACCCCGCCGCACCTACGGCGATCACCCCAAAGCCCAGCAACGCGGCCACGCGTGGATTCGCGGCTTCGCCCGCGTTGGCGGCGCGCGCGAGTTCGTGTGTAGCAAGGAACGATGGGATCCACGTCCAGAAGGAATACAACTCGGCCATGTGCCCGAGATAGCCGCCCGTAGCCAGCCGCCACCGACGATCACGCACCACCTCGCCCACACGCGACCAGCTGAACGGGCGCGCGGGAAACGCAAAGGGTCCGTCGTGATACCACGTCAACACCAGCAGCGCCGCCAGCACGGCGCTTCCCGACGCCAGCATCGTCACCAGCGCCACCGGTACCGTGTCGAGCGCCTGCGCGAGATACGGTGTGGCCTTTCCCAAGGTGAGCGCGCCCACAATCACACCCACCGCGAGGCCACGCTGCGCACGAAACCAGGTGGCCGCCATCTTCATGGCCGGTGGATACACGCCAGCCAGACACGCGCCACTCGCGAACCGCGATAGCAGCGCCACGTTATACGACGTCGTAAACGCGAGTGGCAGATTGGCGATCGCTCCCAACACCGCCGCCATGGCAAAGAGTCGCCGCGCCGGTACGACGTCGGCCACATTCAACAGTGCACTCAGGGCGGTCCCCACCACAAATCCCAGCTGCACCGCCGTGGTCAACCATCCCACCTGTGACGAAGAAAGGTCCCACGCGCTCGCGAGCGTGGGACCTACGGCACTGCCGGTAAACCAGAGCGCCATCCCCAACAGTTCGGCGCATGCCAACACCACCAGCATGCGCCATCGCTGCGGATCTTCCGCGTGGGTCAGGCCGCTTCCTCTTCGGCGCTCACCGGTCGCGACGTGCGGACATCGGCCGGCTTCACTTCAATGGCTGGATGCCCATGCTTCTTGAGGATGTCATCGATCGGCGGCAGCAGATCCTTCCACGCCGTGCGCAGATCCACGAGATACACTTCGAGTTCCTTGGTGAGAATCTCGAACACCTGATACGACTGCTTCGTGGGACGCGCCTCGGTGCTCCCCACCACGCCGGCCAAACCGGCGATCTGGTTGTTGACCTTGATCGGGTAGTTGAGCGGATCCTGCCCACTCTGGTTTTTCACCTGATAGATCTTCGCTTCGAGTTCACTGATCCGCGTGTCGAGTGTCTTTACAAGCGCCGCGTACTTTGCCGAGTCGGCGCCGACTGCTGCAGATCGCTTCATGGCCTGATCGCGCACAGAGCGCACCGTGCGCACCGCGTCGTTTGCATCGGTGGTGCGATCACGGATCTGCATCAGCAGCTTGTACTGCGCAATCAGATCCGTTGGCGTGGCGGTACTGCGTGGATCTTTCTTCACGGTAAACTTCGACTCCTGCACCAGTGCGCCGTCCACCAGCATGCGCACCGAGTAGGTACCAGGCAGCACGAGTGGCCCTACCGTGCCGGCGGCCCAGAAGATCATGCCATCAAAGCGCGTGGCATCACTTTCCCGGAGGTTCCACGCGAAGGTATTGAGGCCGGTGCGATTCGGTACGCGCGGGTCAGCACCACTTGATCCGCGCGGAGGCGCTGCCTGCTGCATCGGCGCGCCGGTGGCTGTGGTCACGCTGCTTACTGCGGTATCGTTATCGAACGAGCGGATGGTGCGCCCAGTGGAATCGCGGAACTCAAGCGTAATCCGCTTGGCCGGCTGCTGCAGCCAGTAGTACACGATCGCACCGGTGGGCGGGTTCTGCCCGATTGGCGAATTGCCCGTGCCCCCTTCACCAAAGCCACCGCCCCACGTGACCCGATAGGTGGTGCCGGGCGTGAACAGATGCGCGCGCTGCTGCAATGCCGCGGGCGTCAGTTGACGCAACACGCTGAGATCATCGATGATATAGAACGAGCGACCATGCGTCCCGGCGATCAGATCGCCTTCCTTGATTGCCAGATCGTGCACCGGCACGATGGGCAGGTTCCGGCGCAGCGAAAACCACGTGGCGCCATCATCGAGCGACGCGTAGACGCCGCGCTCCGTGCCCGCATACAACAGACCGCGACGCACGGCGTCTTCACGCAACACGCGTGTGAATTCGTTGGCCGGAATACCGGTGGCGGCACCACTGCGATCAATCCGCGTCCAGGTCTTCCCGTAGTCGGCGGTGCGGAACAGGTACGGCTCCTGGTCGTCCATCTGGAAACGGTTGGCCGCCACATAGGCCACGGCCGGATCGAAACGTGACGCTTCGATACTCGACACACGCGCCCACTCGCGCTCCTTGAGCGTCGGCGGCGTGATATTCGTCCACGTGGTACCGCCGTTGCGCGTGATGTGCACGAGGCCATCGTCCGTGCCCGCCCAGATCACACCGCGCGTGACCGGCGACTCGGCCACCGCGAACACCGTGCCGAAGTACTCAACACTCGTTTGATCGAGCGTGATCGGACCGCCCGACGGGCCGAGGGTGCGCGGATCGTTGCGCGACAGGTCAGGGCTGATCGGCGTGAAGCTCTCGCCTTCGTCGGTGGTCTTGAACAGCACACTGGAGCCTACGTACAGCAGCTTCGGATTGTGCGGGCTCACCACGATCGGGAACGTCCACTGCATGCGGTATTTGGCGTCCACCGCGGAGTGGCCCATGGGGTTGAGCGGCCACGGATTGATGTTGCGTGCGAGGCCCGTGCGCATGTCCTTGCGCGTGAGCATGCCGCCGTAGCTGCCGGCGAATACCACATCCGGATTGTCCGGCAGCGCCGTGACGAAGCCCGATTCTCCGCCGCCGGCATCGAGCCACTGCGAGCGGAGAATGCCGCCGGGCGAGCGCGACGGGCCACAGAGCGTGCTGTTATCCTGCTGCGCGCCACACACTTGATACGGAAAGTGATTAGTGGTGGAGACATGGTAGAACTGTGCGGTGGCAAAGTCCTGATCGGTCCATGACTTGGCGCCGTCGGTGGAGACGTTGACGCCACCGTCGTTGGCTTCGGCCATACGCAGCGGATTGTCCGGCGCGATCCAGAGATCGTGCGAGTCACCATGCGGCGTGCTGATGTTGCTCCACGTCTTCCCGCCATCGCGCGAGACCTGAAATTGCACGTTGCTGGCGTACACCACGTCGGGGTTTTTCGGATCGGCGTAGATCTTGGTGTAGTACCATGCGCGCTGCCGGAGCTTGCGTTCGTCGTTCACGCGGGTCCAGGTGGCGCCGGCATCGTCGGAGCGGTACACTCCGCCCTCATTGGCCTCGATCAGCGCGTACAGGCGATTGGAGTTGCCGCCGCTGACAGCGATCCCTATGTTGCCCCACAGACCCGTGGGGAGCCCGGCATTTCTTGTAATTTCGGTCCAGCTGTCGCCACCATCGGTGGTCTTGAACATGCCCGACCCCTTGCCGCCCGATACAAGCATCCACGGCGTGCGATGCGCCTGCCAGAAGCCGGCGTACAGTACGTTCGGGTTGTTCGGATCCATGACCAGATCGGCCGCGCCGGTCGAATCGTCGCGGAACAGGATCTTTACCCAGCTCTTCCCGCCGTCTCTCGTGCGGAAGATGCCGCGCTCCGCGTTCGGTCCCCACACGTGCCCCTGCACCGCCACGTAGGCGAGCTCCGGGTTGGTAGGATGCACGCGGACCTTGGCGATCTGGCGCGAGTCATTGAGACCGATGTTCGACCAGGTTTTGCCACCGTCGATGGTCTTCCACATGCCATCGCCGTGGGAGACGTTGCCGCGAATCGCAAATTCGCCGCCGCCCACATATACGACGTCCGGATTCGACGGCGCCACCGCGATCGCGCCGATCGTGCCGCCAAAAGACTTGTCGCTCATCGGCTGCCAATCGTTGCCGCCGTCGGTGGTTTTGAACACGCCGCCACCCACCGTCCCCATCCAGTACTCTTGCGGACGGGCCACACTACCAGCTGCGGCGACCGAGCGACCGCCCCGATAAGGACCAATTTCCCGCCAGCGGAGCGCACTCAGCGCTGCCGTATCGAAGGGCGCGGCCATCAGGGGCAGCGCGGCCGGTCGAACCGGCGGACGGAGCGCGACGCGAGGCGTTTGCGCGGACAGCGGAAGAAACGGCAGACACGCCGCCACGAGCAGGGTAACGCGGGGGATGCATCGATTCACGACGAGCGCTCCGAAGCGAGAAATAGGGCAGATCGCGACTATAGGGCACATACGCGGGTAGTGGCAAGGGTCGTTGAGCCCTCGCGCTATTCTGAAACCCCACAATCACCCTTGCGTAGGGAGATACTGAAGTGATATCACTTCAATACCATATTATCCCCTCCGAGGATACACATGCTGCGAGAAATTGAGGCCCGCCCGTCCCCGGGTATCGTAGTGGCGGTTCTGCTGGTCGTGCTCTCGATCGCGGGCGGCTACCTGTTCTTCCTGGGCGCCCGAGGCGACGATCCCACGCGGATTGCGGGTGGCCTGTTCGTGATGGTCCTCGCCCTGCTCGGCTTTCCCGGCCTCTTCACGGTAGCCCCCAACGAGGCCAAGGTGCTTACGCTGTTTGGCAAGTACAAAGGCACCGTCAAGACACCGGGCCTCTGGTTCACCAACCCGTTCATGCACAAGGCGGCGGTCTCGCAGCGCGTTCGCAACTTCGAGACGAACAAGCTCAAGGTGAACGACGCGCGCTCCAACCCGGTGGAGATCGGCGCCATTGTCGTCTGGAAGGTCACCGATACCGCCGAAGCGATGTTCGAGGTAAACGACTACGTCCAGTACGTGGCGGTACAGAGCGAGTCGGCGGTGCGCGCCCTTGCCTCCACCTATCCCTACGATGCCCACGGGACCGGTGAAATCACGCTCAGCACCCATACCCTCGAAGTGTCGAAGGGACTCATGGAAGCGCTGCGTGATCGCTTGGCGAAGGCCGGCGTGGAAGTGATCGAAGCACGGATCAGTCACCTCGCGTACGCGCAGGAAATCGCCGCCGCGATGTTGCAGCGGCAGCAGGCCAGCGCCATTGTGGCCGCGCGAAAAACCATTGTAGAAGGCGCCGTGGGCATGGTCGAGCACGCCCTCGAAGAGCTCTCCGCCAAAAAGATCGTCGTGCTCGACGACGAGCGGAAAGCCGCGATGGTGAGCAATCTGCTGGTGGTACTCTGTTCCGATCGTGCGGCGCAGCCGGTAGTGAATGCCGGCTCGCTCTACACCTGATCGTGCGCGGGAGCCGGGATCATGGCTGATCGCAAGTCGTTTCTGCTCCGGGTGGACCGCGAGGTACTCGACGCGGTACAGCGCTGGGCCAACGACGACCTGCGCAGTCTCAACGGGCAGATCGAGTTTCTGCTCCGGCGCGCGCTCCGTGATGTGGGGCGCGCACCAAAAGCCGGCCCATCAGTTGCTGAGCCCGCCATCGCTGACGATTTCGACAGTACCGCGTAATTCGTCGCCCGCCGTCCGCGCCACCTTTTTCCAGGATGCTGTCATGCTGCACGTCGCTTTTTTGCGCTCACGCCGCGTCGGCCCGCTGCTCACGTGCCTCTCCGCCGCACTGGTCGCCGACGGCGCCCTGCCGCGCGTCGCCCACGCACAGCCGAGTGCCCCACTCACCTATCTCTATCTCCGCGGGTCCACCGACACCCTCGGCGTGGAAGTGATCACGCGGAGCCCCACGGCCGTGGGCGGCGTGCTTACCATGCGCGGTCAGCCGCGCCTGGAGTGGGAGCATACGATCGTCGATGGTCGCCCCACGACGTTGCAGCTCAAGGTATTCGCGCCCGGCGCGGCCGAATCCGCGACGCCGGTGCAAACAGGAGCGTTCACGGTGCAGGGCGACAGTGTCTCCGTCAACGTGGCGGCAGGCGCACAAACCATCAATCAGCGAGCCGCTACACGTGCGGGTGCGCAGCCGCTGGTGAACGCGTCGGTGCTGCACGCGGCCTTCATGGCCTCTTACGCCCTGCGCATGAAGCAGGACAGCGTGCCGCTGTTCCTCACGTCCGGCGCCCAAACCGTCGTTGGCGCGGTGCACCTGCGGGGTGACACTGTCCTGCTCCAGATGGCCGGCTCCCAGATGCACATCGTCAACGCCCCCGACGGACTGCCGCGCGTAGTCACCATGGGTGCGCAGCCCATCCGCGTGGTGCGAGCCCGCGGCCCCGTGGCCGCGCCCCCGAGCCGACCCGAGCGCATCGACTACAGTGCACCCGCGTCGGCGCCATACAGTGCAGAGTCGGTCAGTATTTCCACGCCGCGCGGGTATGCGCTGGCCGGCACGCTCACCAAGCCCAAAGGCATGGCCAAGGTGCCGGTGGTGATCACGATCAGCGGCAGCGGTCCGCAGGAGCGCGATTCGCGCCTGCCCACGGTGCCGGGTTACGCCATCTTCCGTGAGATCGCCGACACTTTGGGACGTCGCGGCATCGCGGTGCTGCGCTACGACGATCGCGGCGTGGGCGAGAGCGGCGGCGCCACGTCACGTGCGAAGGCCACCAGCGCCGACTTTGCCGACGATGTGCGGACGATCGTCGCCTGGTTGCGCACGCGCCCCGACATCGACGGATCGCGGATTGCGTTGGTGGGTCACAGTGAGGGTGGCATGATTGCCCCGATGGTGGCCGCCACCGATTCCACGCTGCGCGGTATTGCCCTGTTGGCCGGCACTGCATTCAGCGGGCGACGCATCCTCATGTTTCAAAATCGGCTCGGCGTCGACGCGGCGCCGGGCCTCACCACCGCACAGCGCGACTCGATCTATGCCACCGTGCCGGGAAAGCTCGACAGCATCGGCGCCGCCGACGCATGGTACGGGTATTTCATGGCGCACGATCCGCTCATCACCGCGCGAACCGTAAAACCACCGGTGCTCATTCTACAGGGTCTCACCGACACGCAGGTCACCTCCGACCAAGCCGACACGCTCGCGCTGGCACTCAAGGCCGGCGGTAGCCGGGCCGTGATGGTGCGTACCTTCCCAGCCACGAATCACCTATTCCTCGAGGACCCGACGGGGTTGGCGCAGGGGTATGCGCAACTGAAAAACGTCCGCGTACGGCGCGACGTGCTGGGCGCGCTGGCGGAGTGGATGGTGCGCACCCTGCGTTAAGCGGGGGCAGGAGCAGAAGTGGGACCAGTCGTACGTCCAGCGAAGCGGAGTGGTGGACCGTATGCAAAGGGTCTGCGGTCCCCTGTACCGGGCCGCCGCCGCACCTCCCTCCCGACTGCCTTCCTATGCGTCACGCTACACTCTCGCTGGCCGCCGCCAGCCTCGTGCTCGGCGCCTGCGCCAAGCCCGCGCCCACCCCGGCC
>Ga0105045_10003824_pt1 | contig 13010 bp, 13 predicted proteins | sample MAT02_FD_78089 | JGI IMG/M metagenome (GOLD analysis project Ga0105045, IMG submission 78089) | Freshwater microbial communities from Lake Fryxell liftoff mats and glacier meltwater in Antarctica - MAT-02 (megahit assembly) | ecosystem: Environmental > Aquatic > Freshwater > Ice > Liftoff...
GCAACCTTCTTTGCGGCCTTCTTGGCCACCTTCTTCGCCGCCTTCTTGGCGACCTTCTTCGTGGCGGCGGTCTTGCCGTTCACGAATGCCTTCAGGCTTGCGCCGGCCTTGAACTTCGGCGCCTTGCTGGCGGCGATCTTCACCTTCTCGCCCGTCTGCGGATTGCGGCCGACACGCGCATTGCGCTTGCCGATGGAGAACGTGCCGAAACCGGTGATGCCGATCTTCTCGCCCTTCTTCAGCGACTTGGCGATGACGCCGTCGGTCGCATCGAACAGCTCCTTCAGCACGGCGGTGGCGTGCTTCTTCGAAAGGCCGACATTGTCGACCAGCGCGTTCACGATCGCGATTCTGCTCATGGGTGAATCTCCGGATGGCTGTTTTGACACGTGATTCCGCGCCAATGGCGCACCACGAAGCTGTCAGCGACCCGCAAGTTCTGCAAGCGGGGCAAGGGTTTTTCCTGTTTCGGGTCCGGCCCCAGCCGTACATGAGCGCGCCAGCGACGGCGAAAACTCCTTTGCACGCTGGGCCTTGGGCCGAATCACGACCCCGGCGGCGAGCACCTTCCCGACCGGCACGATTCGTGACGTGGCAGGGTACGACCGCCCTGTGCAACCCTGTGGTGCTGGCGCATCTCCCCTGCAGCCTGGCCACGCGATGCACTGCACTGCACCTACATATCCGGAGATCGAATTCATGTTCACACACCGTCGTTCGCACGCTGCCGCCGTCCTGCTCGGCGCACTGTTCTCTGCTCCTCTCGCTGCACAAACACCGGTTGCGACCATCGTGCCCACGATCGAGGTGGCCGGCTCGGGCGAAGCGACCGTCACGCCTGATCGCGCCCTCATTTACGTGGGCGTGCAAACGAAAGCGCGCACCGCCGCGCTCGCCGGCGCCGAGAACGCGCGGCTTGCCACGGCCGTCCTCGAGGCTGTCCGTCGCGCAGGCATCGCACGTGAGCAGATCGGCACGATGAACTACAACGTGAATCCCTCGTACCGGTACTACCCCGACGGCCGCAAGCCGGAGCTCACCGGCTACGACGCCAGCAACACGGTGCGCATCGAGGTGCGCTCCCTGGATCTGGTGGGCAAGGTGATCGACGGCGCGCTGGGCGCGGGCGCCAACAACATCAGCGGCATGTCGTTCTACGCGTCGCAGATGGATGCCACGCGTCGCGCGGCACTGGGTGCGGCGACGACCGACGCGCGGGCGAGCGCCGAGGCGATGGCGAGCGCCGCAGGCGGCAGCCTGGGCACGCTGATCTCGGTGACCAGTCAGATGAACGACGGGCCGCGCCCCATCCTGATGCAGGCGATGGCGATGCGTGGCAAGGCCTCCGACGAAGCCACACCCGTCGTCGCGCCGACCGAGCAGACGGTGAACGCGAGCGTACTCGGTCGCTGGCAGTTCATCCCCGCCGCACCACGCTGACCTGCAGGTCCTGATCCTCACGTCCTGATTCCCGCGTCGGCCGGTTCGGCGCACGGGAATCGGGAGTGGCACGCCGCCTCTGCCATCCGCCGAGCCTTACATTCGCGGCATGGCCATCATCACCAGACCCGACCTCCGTGCCGTGCCGCCGCCCGGCTCGGGCGCCGACGAGAACGATTTCACGCCGTACATCACCGCTGATCAAAACGTCACGGAGCTGACGGTCAGCGCGGTGGTGATCGGTGCGCTCCTCGGCCTGCTGTTCGCGGCCAGCAGTGTGTATCTGGCGCTGAAGATCGGCCTGACGGTGAGCGCGTCGATCCCGATCGCCGTGCTGTCGATCACCATCTTCCGGTCGATCAACAAGGCGCTGGGCGCGACCGGACCGCAGATATTGCGCAACAACATCGTGCAGACCACGGGGTCTGCCGGCGAGTCGATCGCGGCCGGCGTGGTGTTCACGCTGCCCGCACTCCTGCTGCTGGGTTACGAGTTGCCGTGGGGCCTCGTCGCGGCGGTGGCACTGATCGGCGGACTGCTCGGTGTGCTGCTCATGATTCCGCTGCGCGAGTCGCTGATCGTGAAGGAGCATCACACGCTGAAGTATCCCGAGGGCACGGCCTGTGCCGACGTGCTGATCGTGGGCGAGGAGCGCGGCGTGCAGGCGCGCACGGTGTTCATGGGCTTCGGCATCGGTGCGCTGTACAAGTTCCTGAACTCGGGGGCGAAGCTGTGGGCCGAGGTGCCCAAGTGGACGTTCGAGAAGGTGATGCCGAATGGGCGGAAGGCGCTCTTCGGCGAGATGCAGGCCGAGATCAGCCCTGAGCTGGCGGGTGTCGGCTTCATCGTGGGGCCGCGTATCGCCGGTTATCTGTTCGGCGGTGGCGTGCTGTCGTACTTCGTGCTGATTCCGGCCATCAAGCTGTTCGGCGACGGGCTTGCAGCGCCGATCTTTCCGGCCACGATTCCAATCAGCGAGATGGGCGCGCGGGAAGTCCGCGCCAACTACGTGTTCTACATCGGCGCCGGTGCCGTGACGGCGGCGGGACTCATCTCGCTGGCGCGCTCGGTGCCGACCATCTGGGCGGCGCTACGCGCAGGCGTCGGCGAGATCGGCGGGTCGAAGGCTGGCACCGCCGTGTTGCGAACGGCGCGCAGCCTGCCGATGAGCGTCGTCATCATCGGGATCATCGCGCTGGTGATCGTGATGGCGTTCGTGCCGCCGGTGGCGATCGGCATCACCGGGGCGCTGCTGGCGCTCTTCTTCGCGTTCCTGTTCGTCACGGTCGCCAGTCGCGTGACCGGCCAGATCGGCGCCTCCTCGAGCCCGATCAGCGGCATGACGGTGGCGACGGTACTGCTGACCGCGCTGATCTTCCTGGCGGTGGGCTGGGTCGGCATCGAGCATCGCGTGCTGGCGCTGAGCATCGGCGGCGTGGTGTGCATCGCGGCGGCGGTGGCCGGTGCGACGTCGCAGGACCTCAAGACCGGGTACCTCGTCGGTGCGACGCCGGCACGGCAGCAGGTCGGATTGCTGGTCGGCGTCACGACGTCGGCGCTGGTCGTGGGCCTGATCATCTCGTTCCTGAACAGCGCCAACACCACGCTCGTGCGGCGCGACTACACCAACGTGCGGATCTCGGCCATCGAGCCGCTGCTGGCGGTGGTGGAAGGGGGGCGCATCACGCAGCGCATCGCGAGCACGGCGCAGACGGCCGACGTCTACAAGGTCGGGCGCGTGTACACCGTGCAGGGCGACGTGCCAGTGGGCCGCTACCTGCTGGATCGCTCCACGAACCAGGTGAAGTTCCTCATCGATCCCGGCATCGGCGGCCGCGAGTCGGTGGATTACCTCGGCAAATCCGTCACGAAGCTCGACTCGCCGAAGAGCCAGATCATGGCGCTGGTGGTGGACGGCATCCTGACGCAGAAGCTGCCGTGGGGCCTGATCCTGATCGGCGCATTCCTCGCGATCGCGATGGAGATATTCGGCATCAACTCACTGCCGGTTGCCGTGGGCGTGTACCTGCCGATCTCCACATCGGCGACGATGTTCATCGGCGGCGTGCTGCGCTGGATCGTCGATCGGCGCGTGGCGGCCACGCAGGGCAGCGACGTGGCTGGCAATGACTCCGGGCCTGGTGTGCTGTTCTCGTCGGGGCTCATCGGCGGTGGTGCGATCACGGGCATCGTGCTTGCCGCGCTGACCGTCGTCGGGAGCGACGCGGCGTACGACTGGTCCACCGTTCTCGGTCCGCTGGGCGAGAATCCGACCGTCGCCGTCGCGATCTTCGTCGCCGTGCTGCTGGTGCCGCTGTATCACTTCGGTACGGCGCGACCGAAGGGCTGACCTTCGCCGGAACATCTCGCAGCAACAGCTCGCAGGAACAGCAGGGTGAGGTGCGTTCGGCCGGACGACACGGCGTCGTCCGGCCGAACTGCCGTTCATGAACCTGTGACAGGCGTTCAAGACAACCGAAAAAGTTCCCTGACACGCTGACATTCCAGCTGGGAACCGGCGCGCACCGTCCGGACTTCAGCGTCAGAATCGATGTGCGGGATTCACCGCGCCGGTTTCCGATATCGACTCCAGGGATGACTGACCGATGAAGCATTTCATGACGGCTGCTGCACTGATGAGCGCGCTCGTGCTCGCACCGGCTGCGGCACAGGCACAGACGAAGGACATCGTCGAGACGGCAGTGGGCGCCGGCACGTTCAACACGCTGGCTGCTGCGCTGACCGCAGCTGGTCTCGTCGAGACGCTCAAGGGTCCGGGCCCGTTCACCGTGTTCGCACCGACCGATGCCGCATTCGCGAAGATCCCGGCTGCCGCCCTGAAGGCGCTGCTCGCCGACAAGGCCAAGCTGACCGCCGTGCTGACGTACCACGTCGTCTCGGGTACGGTGCTGGCCGCGCAGGTCGTCGGGCTGACCGAAGCCGGAACCGTGCAGGGTGGCAAGGTCGCGATCAAGGTCGCGGGCGGAAAGGTCATGCTGAACGGCAACACGACCGTCACGGCGACGGACATCAAGGCGACCAATGGCGTCATTCACGTCATCGACACCGTCCTGATGCCGCCGGCATCGATGTCGGGCATGAAGCACTAGTTCGTTTCGATTCGGCTTGCAGCCGGAGTAGGTGCACTCTCGACGGCCCCGCCGATCCGTGATGGATCGGCGGGGCCGTCGTGCGATCGGGCGCGTGTCGGTATCGTACGCCTCTTCACATCGCCCCGAGCGGTGTTCGACAACACTTTTCCGCACCGCCGTGTCCCTGCTTCGCGCCTCCACCGTTGCCCTGCTGGCATTGGCCGCTGCGATGCAAGGACCATCTGGCCGGTACAGGCGGCGTTTCAAGGAGCAACTTCTTGGCTCGCTGACCGCAGGCAGGTATGCCGATTTCGTGCTGCTGGATCAGGACATCATTCGCGTGGCCCCCGAACTCGTGATGCAGACCCGCGTGCTGCAGACCTGCGTGGCTGGCGTGAAGGTGTACGGGATGACGCCACGCTGACATCTGGCCGCCAGTCTTCACCGCCGAGTGTTGCGCCGTCAGACCGTCCGCTGATATTCGTCTATCCGCCGGTCATCCCTCGAATACGTACTGAATCATGATCAACGAGTCCTCGCTCGCATTCCTGAAGACGCTGCTCGACACCCCGGGCCCGTCGGGCTTCGAGTCCGCACCCGCCAGGGTATGGCGCGCCGAAGCATCCACGTTTGCCACCGTGCGCGCCGATGTGATCGGCAACTCGCTGGCCGAAGTGCCGGGCAGCGGCGGGCCGACGATCCTGCTCGCCGGTCACATCGACGAGATCGGGGTGATCGTGACCTGGATCGACGAGAATGGGTTCGCCTACATCGAAGGCATCGGTGGGTGGGACACGCAGGTGCTGGTCGGCCAGCGCCTGCGCTTCCTGGGGCGCCATGGCGAGGTGTACGGCGTGGTGGGCAAGAAGCCGATCCATCTCATGAAGCCGGACGAACGTGAGAAGGTCACGAAGTTCGCCGACATGTGGGTGGACACCGGCGCGAAGGATCGCGCCGAGGCATCGGAACGGCTGTCGGTCGGCGATTGCGGCGTGCTGGACGCGAAGGTCACCGACATGCCGAACAACCGGATCGTGTCGCGCAGCATCGACGACCGGATCGGCGCGTTCATCGTGCTCGAGGCGCTGCGTCGCTACGCCGCGAATCCCGGCACCGCGCGCGTGATCGCCGTCGCCACCTGTCAGGAGGAAATCGGCTTCTCCGGCGGCGGCGCACGTGTGGCCGCTCAGAGTGTCGGCCCGCAGATGGCGATCGCGGTGGACGTGACCTTCGCGACCGACCATCCGGGCATCGAGAAGAAGGAGGTCGGCGAGCACAAGCTCGGTGGCGGCCCGGTGCTCACCCGAGGCAGCGTGATCAGCCCAGTCGTGCATCGCCTGCTGCGCGAGACGGCCGATGCACTCGAAATTCCCTATTCGCTGCATGCGGCAGGCCGCGGCACCAGCACCGACGCCGACGCCATGCACCTCGCACGCGACGGCGTCGCCACCGGCCTGGTCTCGATTCCGAATCGCTACATGCATTCGCCGAACGAGATGGTCAGCCTGGACGATGTCGATCGCGCGGCGACGCTGATCGCGGAAGTCTGCCGACGCGTGGACGACACCACCGACTTCACCGACCGGTGACGGGCTGCGGGTGCGGAACGCATGGTCGTTCCGCACCGGTTCGTCTCGCGTGACACCCATGTCGCTGCACTGCTGGTCCTCGACGCGTTACGCCATCGCGCTGCCCGACGGACATCGATTCCCGATGTCGAAGTACGCCCTGCTTCGCGAGGGTGCGCTGTCGCAGCAGCTGGTGGCACCCGCGCGCCTGCACGAGCCGGCGCGCGTCGCGCATGCGGACCTGCACCGCGTGCACACGACCGTGTACGTGGATGGCGTGGAGCATGGCACGCTGGATCCGGCGCATCAGCGTCGCATCGGGCTGCCGTGGAGCGAACCCTTCGTCGAGCGCGCATTCCGCGTCGTGCAGGGCACGATCGAGGCCAGTGACCACGCCGTCACGCACGGCATCGCGATGAATTTCGCCGGTGGCACGCACCACGCGTTCCCCGACCGCGGCGAAGGATTCTGCGTCTTCAACGACGTCGCCATCGCGATCCGCCGGCTGCAGTCGCAGCAGCGCATCCGGCGCGCCTGCATCGTGGACCTGGACGTGCACCAGGGCAACGGCACGAACGCCGTGTTCGCCGACGACGACTCGGTGTACACCTTCGACATGCACGGCGCGAAGAACTTTCCGTTCCACAAGGTGCCGAGCAGCCGCGACGAGGAACTCGACGACGGCACTGGCGACGACGAGTACCTGACGCGACTCGCTGGCGCACTGCCCGAGGTGCTGCACGCCGCGCGCGCCGACCTGGTGATCTACCTTGCCGGCGCCGACCCGCACGAAGGCGACCGGCTCGGCCGACTCAAGCTGACGTTCGAGGGCCTCGCGCAGCGCGACGACCTGGTGTTGCGCACCTGTCGCGAAATCGGCACGCCGGTGTGCGTGACCATTGCCGGCGGCTATGGTCGCGACATCGCGGACACCGTGCGCGTGCACCTGCAGACGGTTGCGACTGCCGCACGATTCGCTGACTGAGCGAGAGGTGCACCGCAGCTGGCAGATACATTGCACGCATGCCACTGACCATCCCGACGCCGCGCGAGAGCGGCATGACGCAGCACACCGGCATGCCGCTCTACTGGTGCCGCTACGGCACGGCTGGCGCGACGCCGATGGTGGTGCTGCATGGCGGACCCGGCGCGCATCACGATTACCTGCTGCCGCAGCTGCTCTCGCTGGCGACGCTCGGTGACGGCTTCGACCTGGTGTTCTACGACCAGCGCGGCGGCGGACGCTCGAAGACCGACGACCCGACGCCGATCACGGTGGCGACACATGTCCAGGATTTCGCGGCCGTGTGCGACGAGCTCGGCGTTGCGGGTGCGCCACTGGTGGGCTATTCGTGGGGCGCGCTGCTGGCGCTGCATGTCGTGCGCGCCGCACGGGAACGGACGGCGCCCGTCACACTGCCGCCGTGGATGATGCTGATCTCGCCGGCGCCATACCTGCCGGCCGACCGCACGAGCTTCGACGCCGAGCTGCAAAGTCGGCAGCTCTCGCCAGAGATCGCGGGCCTTCGCGCCGATCTCCAGACATCCGGACTGCGCGAGCGAGACCTGGACGCCTACCGGCAGCGCGCGTTCGAGCTCAGCGTCGCCGGCTACTTCGCCCGGCCGGACCGGTCGGCCAACCTGACGCCGTTTCGCGTGACGGGTCGCGTGCAGCAGTCCACCTGGGCCAGCGTGGACGGCGAGGCCGTGCGCGCATCGCTCCCGTCGATGCAGGTCCCGGCGCTGGTGGTGCATGGCGACCGCGATCCGATTCCGCTGCACAGTGCTCGCGCCACCGCCGACGGACTCGGCGCAACCTTCGCCATCCTCGCCGACTGCGGCCACGTGCCATACGTGGAACAGCCGGACGCGCTGCAGCAGGTGCTCGAAGCCTTCGTCCTGGCGCAGCCCGCCGGAACCTGAAAGCCGGGCTCGCGTGGCGCAGTAGGTTTCAGACATGGATGCCCGCGCCGCCGCACACGTGCTCGCCGAAATCGCCACATTGCGCCAGTTGCGCGGTGAGGACGAGGGGGAGTCCGCGCTGTTCGAGGCGGCATCGAAGCAGCTTGGCGCCCAGCTGACCCGTTCGCTGGCAGAGGCGCTCGCCGACGGTGAGTTCGCGCCACCGGTTCGCGTGGTGCTGCAGCAACTGCTCGCCGACGGCGACTCGAGCCTGCTGGATGACCTGCGCGAAGAGACGCCCGAGGGACTGCAGGAAATGCTGCGTGTGCCGGGACTTGGCCCGACCACGATCCAGCGCGTGCACGCCGGCCTCGGTATCGAGACGCTGCAGGAACTCGAGGATGCCGTTCGCGACGGTCGCCTTGGTGCATTGCCTCGCTTCGGACCTCGACTGGTCGAGCGGGTGCGCAACGGCATCATGCAGCTGCGCGCGACCGGCGCGTCGGTACTGCTGCCACATGCGGACGCCGAGGCGTTGCGGTTGCTGCATCAGATCGGGTCGCACGAGGGTGTCGCTCGCGTGGCGTTGAGCGGAACGCTGCGGCGGCGCATGGAAACGGTGAACGAACTGGCGCTGGTGGTGGAGTGCACGCTGCAGCCGATCGCCGTGGCCGTGTCGCTGACACACCTGCGCGGCGTGCAGCGCGTGGTCGGCGGCGGCACACGCGTGATCTCGCTGCACTTTGCCGACGCCACCACCGCCACGCTGCATTGCGTGCGTCCGTCGCAGTTCGCGATGACGCTGTTCCGCACCACCGGCAACGCCGAGCATGTGCGCGACGTGCTGCAGCGTCTGGCGGATCGGCGGTACCGCATCGCCGATGACGAGGTGCGTGACGCGTCTGGCACCGTGGTGCCCATCGCGGACGAAGAGGGCCTGTACGCACTCGCCGGGCTGCCGTTCATCGCGCCCGAGCTGCGCGAAGCACAGGGTGAACTGGCCGCCGCCGCAGCACACGCCTTGCCGGCACTGCTGGAGGCGTCGGACATCCGAGGGGTGCTGCACTGCCATTCGCTCTACTCCGACGGTGGCTTCGGCATCAGCGACCTGGCAATGGCCGCGATGGCGCGTGGCTGGAGTTACCTGGGCATCAGCGATCATTCGCGCTCGGCGCTGAATGCGCATGGCATGACGGCGGATGCGGTGCAGCAGCAGCATGACGAGATCGACGCGGTGAACGCCACGCTCTCCGGCCGCTTCCGTGTGCTGAAGGGCGTGGAAGCGGACATCCTGCCGTGCGGCACCGTCGATTTCGGTGCGCCCCTGCTCGACAAGTTCGAGTACGTGATCGCGTCGGTGCACACACGCTTCGGCATGAACGCCACCCAGATGACCGACCGCGTGCTGAAGGCGATGGAGGATCCGCATGTGACGATCATCGGGCACCCCACAGGCCGGCTGCTGCTGACACGGGAGCCGTACGCGATCGACATCGCGCGGGTGCTGAAGCGGGCGGCGCAGCTGGGCGTGGCCGTGGAGCTGAACGCCGACCCGCACCGTCTGGACCTGGACTGGCGCTCCTGTCGCGCGGCCCGCGAGGCGGGTGTGCAGGTGGAGCTGGGTCCGGATGCCCACTCGATCGCCGGCCTCGATCACGTGGCACTCGGCGTCTCCATGGCGCGCAAGGGCTGGCTGGGTGCGTCCGACGTGCTGAACACACGGAATGCGAACGAGGTGCTCGCGTTCGCGCGTCGTCGTCGCACGGCGGCACTCGCCACCGCATAGCGCGAGTCCGCGATGCCGGCACGAAAGAGCAGCGTACTGGTGCCCGCGAAGGCGGCGAAACCAATGAAGCCGACCAAGACGACGGGCACGAGCCGATCCGCGAAGGCCCCCGCGAAGGCCCCCGCGAAGGCTGCCGCAAAGACTCCGGTGAAAACCAGCGCGCGGCTCGTGCTGCGCACGCGCTTTCCGCAGCTGAAGGGATCGGCGCTCAAGCTGCATGCTGCAGCCGTGTACGCGGAGCTGGCGCGCCTGTATCCGGATGCGCATTGCGAGCTGGACTACCGCAATGCTTACGAACTGACCGTCGCCACCATTCTCAGTGCGCAGTGCACGGACAAGCGCGTGAACATGGTGACTCCGTCCGTCTTCGCCGCGTACGCGACTGCGGCCGCCCTGGCGGATGCGCCGCTGGAGCGAGTGGAGGAGTTGGTGAAGAGCACGGGCTTCTTCCGCGCCAAGGCCAACAACCTCGTCGGCATGGCGCAGGCCGTGGTCACCAGACATGGTGGCGAGATTCCGCACACGATGGAGGCGCTGGTCGAGCTCCCGGGCGTGGGCCGCAAGACCGCCAATGTCGTGCTCGGCAACGTCTTCGGCATCAACGAGGGTGTGGTGGTGGACACGCATGTCGGCCGGCTGGCGAACCGACTCGGCTTCACCAAAGCCGCAGATCCCGTGAAGATCGAGGCGGCCCTCATCCCCCTGTTTCCCCGAGAGACCTGGACCATGCTCGCGCATCTGCTGATCTGGCACGGCCGACAGATCTGCGACGCCCGAAGTCCGCGCTGCGGCCTGTGCGACCTGCGTCCCCGCTGCCCGTCGGCACCGCTGGATATGTGAGCGCAGGGCCAAGGGGCACACAGGGCGCACGGAAACTGGTAGATTCACGGTTGTGCCAAGCGGCTCAGACCGACGGCCGCAGCCATCATCATCGCATCCAATTGCAATCAGGAGATTCCGTGGCCAAGACTGTCACGTTCGACACCAACAAGGGCACCATCGTCGCCGAGCTGTTCGAGACCGAGGCGCCGCTTGCGGCAGCCAACTTCGAGAAGCTCGCGAACGACAAGTTTTATGACGGCGTGAAATTTCATCGGGTCATCCCCGACTTCGTCGTGCAGGGCGGCGATCCGAAGTCGCGTGACCTGGCCGTCGGCCATCGCGAGATCGGCACCGGTGGCCCCGGCTGGACGATTCCCTGCGAGACTGTCGGCAACCCGCACACACACAAGCCGGGTGCGCTGTCCATGGCCCATGCCGGCAAGAACACCGGTGGCAGCCAGTTCTTCATCGTGCTGAACGAAACCAACACGCGCCACCTCAACGGCGTGCACACGGTGTTCGGTCAGGTCACGGAAGGCATGGACGTCGTGAACTCCATCGCCGGCAACGACGTGATGAACACGGTACGGGTTTCGTAACCAGTTGCTCTTTACGGCATGGATGACTGTCGGTCATCCATGCCGGACTTCTCTCCCGGTTTCTGCCATGAGCGCTCCTGATCAGCCGGCACCGAACGACCGCAAGGCGGCCTTCACCGGGCTCATTCTCGGTGCCGTCGCCATCTTCGTCATCCTGTACGGCACGGTGATGGTGACCAACAGCAGCTTCCACGCTGAAGAGGGCGCACAGTCGTCGTCCGAGGCCACGAAGTAGCACCGACGTGTCGTTCCGCCTCGGATTTCCAGTCGCGTCATGTGACGTGCCGCTCGGCCGCAACGCTGCGAGCCCGGGGCGCGTACAGCGGGTAACTCAGCCCCGTTGCCATGCCCCTGCCAGTCCCGACACTCGTATCCGACGACTCCGCACCGATGGCGCTGCGGGGCGTTATGGCGCGTAAGGTGCCTCGCGGCGGCGCTGGTGCCTCACCCGAGGCGAAGCTGGCAGCGTCCGAGGCGCTGGCCGCCTCGCGAGAACAGGAGCGGCAGTATGTGCTCGCCGCGCAGGAGGGTGACACCTCCGCGTTCGCGCAACTCGTGCGCCGTCATCAGCAGCGCGCGTATGCCGTCGCACGCGCGGTGTTGCTCTCGCACGAGGATGCGGAGGACGCCGTGCAGGAAGGCTTCCTGCATGCGCACCGTGCCCTGAGCCGCTTCAGGCCCGACCAGCCGTTCGGCGCCTGGTTGCACCGCATCATCAGCAATGCGGCGCTGGACCTGGCCCGTCGTCGCAAGGTGCGGGACACGGACGAACTGGTCGACACTCACGCCAGTCCGTTCCGCGACCCCGCCGAGGCCGACGAGCTGCAGGACCGGCTCCGCAGTGCGCTGAGGCAGTTACCCGATCGGCAGCGATCGGTGCTCGTGCTTCACGATGTCGAGGGGTACAAGCACGCCGAGATTGGCGCGATGCTCGGGATTCCCGAAGGCACCGCACGATCCGATCTGCACCATGCCAGGGCTGCCATGCGTATCATCCTCGGTACGCTCCGTCGCCCGGCTTGAGACAACTTCCATGCATTCCGACGATTTCGACCGCGATCCCGCGTTGACCCTGCAGCTCCGCGCGCTCCTCCGTCCCCCCGCTGACGCCGCGTACTGGGATGGTCTGGAAGCGCGGATCATGGACCAGGTCAACACCGCTGCACCCGCAGGCAGCACCACCACGACCGGCAGCTTCGCCGTGATCATGGGGTGGTGGGAGCCTTTTGCGCAGTGGACACGTGTCGGCAGTGTGGTGGCCGCCGCAGTGCTGACGCTGACGGCGTGGAGCCTGTGGCAGACGTCGCCCGCCGACGCCCGGTTGCAACGCGAGGCCGCCGTGGAGGCGCTGTCGGTGCCGCTCGATTCCGCTGGGCGCGCGATCTCCGATGCACCCGGAGAAAAGACGGTGCCTGACCTCTTCCGCTACTGATGTCCAGCACGATTCAGCGCACCAAGGCGCAGGCAATGCTCTTCCTGCTTGGTGCGGTCGTGGTCGGGGCTGCGCTGGGCTTCGCGGGAAATCGGGCGTTCGGCGCACACGACCAGCCGCAGGACGTGCGCAGTTCACGTGCGCGCCTTGCGGATAGGCTGGAGCTCACGTCGGCGCAGCGCCGCATGCTCGATTCCGTGCTCGACGATCGAAACGAGCGCATGAAGGAGCTGCTTGCCCCCGTGCGCCCGCGCCTCGACTCGTTGCGGTTTGCTGCACGGGCCGCGATTCGCCAGCAGCTGAGTGCGGACCAGCAACTGCGCTGGGACGAAGTCCTGATCGAGCTGAGCCGCGACAGCGCACGCACGA
>Ga0105045_10003825_pt1 | contig 13010 bp, 8 predicted proteins | sample MAT02_FD_78089 | JGI IMG/M metagenome (GOLD analysis project Ga0105045, IMG submission 78089) | Freshwater microbial communities from Lake Fryxell liftoff mats and glacier meltwater in Antarctica - MAT-02 (megahit assembly) | ecosystem: Environmental > Aquatic > Freshwater > Ice > Liftoff...
AGGTACAGGTCGGCGACCTCGATGTGCTTGCCGTCGCACAGGGCCACGGCGCGCTCGAGGATGTTTTCCAGTTCGCGCACGTTGCCGGGGAAGGGGTAGGCCGCCAGCGCGGCCTCGGCTTCCTCGGTCAGCGCGGGCAGCTCGTCCGCCTGTTCGCCGGCCAGCCGGGCCAGGATGGCGGTGGAGATCATCGCGATGTCCTCGCGGCGGTGGCGCAGCGGCGGCACGGCCAGTTCGATCACGTTGATGCGGTAGTAGAGGTCGTGGCGGAACTTGCCTTCCTCGACCAGCTTGGCCAGGTTCTTGTGGGTGGCCGAGAGGATGCGCACGTCCACCGGCAGCTCGGCCGGGGCGCCCACCGGCCGCACGGTCTTCTCCTGGATCACGCGCAGCAGTTTCACCTGCATGTGCAGCGGCAGCTCGGCCACTTCGTCCAGGAACAGCGTGCCGCCACCGGCGGCCTGGAACAGGCCCTCCTTGTCGGCGTGCGCGCCGGTGAAGCTGCCCTTCTTGTGGCCGAACAGCTCGCTTTCCATCAGCTCCGACGGGATGGCGCCGCAGTTCACCGGCACGAAGGTGCCTGCCGCGCGCGAGCCCTGTTCGTGGATCAGCCGGGCCACCAGCTCCTTGCCCACGCCCGACTCGCCGCTGATGTACACCGGCGCCTGGCTGCGCGCCACGCGGCCGATGGTCTGGCGCAGCTGCTGCATGCGGGCCGAGTCGCCCAGCAGGCGCGCACTGGCCGGGGTGGCGCTGCGACGCTGCTCGTTGAGGTCGAGCGCGTGCTGCACCAGGCGGCGCAGCACCGTGAGGTCCACCGGCTTGGTGACGAAGTCGAAGGCGCCGGCCTTGAGCGCGTTAACCGCGGCCTCGACGTTGCCGAAGGCGGTGATCATCGCCACGGGCGTGTCGGGGTATCGGGTGGCGATGTGCGTGATCAGGTCCTGGCCCGATCCGTCAGGCAGGCGCATGTCGGTCAGGCACAGGTCGTAGCTGCCCTGCGCGAGCTGCGCGCGCGCGCTGGTGAGGTCCGCTGCGGTGTCCACGCGCAGGCCCATCCGGCCCAGAGTCAGGACCAACAGCTCCCGGATGTCGCGTTCGTCGTCTACTACCAGCGCGCTGCGAGGGGTGGCCATGCGTTACCGGGGGCTTGGGGGGACTGGAAAAGCCCCTACACCTTAGCCGAATCGGAAGCTTTCAAGCCAGATTCAGCCGGCCCGGCGCCACGGTGTCCTGCATCAGGGTCATGCCCGGCGGCAGCACGATGCGGAAACAGCTGCCGCCCCCCGGCACCGGCTGGTACGTGAGGGTGCACTGGTTGGCTTCACACAGCTGCTGGGCGATGTACAGGCCCAGCCCGGTGCCGTGCTCGCTGGTGGTATAGAAGGGCGTGAATATGCGGTCGGACACCGCCGCCGCGATGCCCGGACCGCGGTCGGTGACGTTGAGTTCGGGCGGCGCGCCGGGCGGGGCGCTGCGCACGGCCACGGTGACCTTGGCCGGCTCGCCGGGCAGGCGGCCATAGGTGAGCGCGTTCTGAACCAGGATCGTCAGCACCTGGTGCAGGTGGCGCGGGTCGGCCATGGCCAGGGTGGTGCGCTCGCTGACGGCCTGCAGGATGTCGGTTTCCAGCGGATGGCTGGCGCGGTACTCGTCCACGAACCGGCGCGCGAACTGGCCGATGTCCAGGGTTTCGGGCTGCGAACGCTCGCGGCGCGCCAGGCCCAGGATGTCCTGCACGATGCCGTTCATGCGCTGGCACTGGGTGTGGATGATCTCCAGCAGGCGGCGGTCGGCCTCGGGCAGGTTGGTGGTTTCCTCCAGCAGCTGTACCGAGTAGCTGATGGCGGCCAGCGGGTTGCGGATTTCGTGGGCGATGCTGGCCGACAGGCGGCCCAGCGTCGCCAGGGTCAGCTCCTCGGCGCGGTCCGAGTACAGGCGGCTGTCGTCGAGGAAGATCAGGAACAGGTTGTCGGTCAGGCTAAGGGAGACGAAGCGCGGCAGCACCTCGGGCGCGCCGTCGGCCAGGGTCATGGCCTTGGGGATGTCGCCCCGGCCCTGGCGCCAAAGCTGCAGGGCGCGGTGCAGGCTGGCGGCGATGTCGCCCAGCTCCTGCCGGTCCGGCGAAGGCTTGCCCAGCAGGCCCCAGGCCGCTTCGTTGCAGACCTTCACCCGGTGGTCGCCGTCCACCACCAGGATGCCGGTGCGCATGCGCCGGATGACCAGTTCGTTGATCTCGGCCTGGTTGGCCAGCTCTTGCCCGCGTCTCTCCGCGAGCGCCTGCGACTCGATCACCTGCCGGCTCAGCAGCTCGCACAGCACCGCCGTGGCCAGGTAGGTGACGCTGAACATCACCGCTTCGGCCATCGGCCGCTGGTCGATCATCTCGAACGTTCGGCGGTAGAAACTTTCGCCCAGGATCACCACGGCGGCGGCGGCGGCGAAGCCCAGGCCGGCTCTCTGAGGCAGGATCATCGCGCCGGCGCCGACGTTGAACAGCAGCAGCAGCGCAATGCCGCCCTGGCCGCCGGTGGTGGTGGCCAGCGTGCCGATGACCACCATGATGTCCAGCCCCAGCCCGATCGCGGCCTGGCGCGGCGCGGGGATCTCGCTGCGGTAGCTGGCCAGCAGGAGCGCCGTGGCGCCCACCAGGTACAGCACCACGATGCTCTTGAGCATCGCCGGCTCGCGGATATTGAGCATCAGCTCGCCCATCGGGCTGAATGCCACCAGCGCCAGCAGCGCCGCTTCGAGCGTCCTGTAGAGCGTGAAGAAGTACAGCTCCCGCCGCTGGGGTGACTTCACGAGGGATTTCCGGGGGGCGCGCGCCATGGCTCCAGTATGCCTCGCGGTAGGCACGGGTTGTGGGGCCGCAGGGCGCCGCAGCGGGCCCGGCGGCCCCGCCAGGCCGGGCTTCTTTGCCTTTGCCGGGGGGGTCGGCGACAATACCGCCCCTCGCTCGCGACCCCTCCCAGACCAAGGCAGCCGCATGAACTTCCACGAATACCAGGCCAAGCAGCTGTTCGCCGATTACGGCATCGCCGTCCCGGCGGGCCGCGTCGCCCGCACCCCCGAAGAGGCCGTGGACGCGGCCAAGGCCATCGGTGGCGACTTCTGGGTGGTCAAGGCCCAGATCCATGCCGGTGGCCGCGGCAAGGCCGGCGGCGTCAAGCTGGCCAAGACCCTCGACCAGGTGCGCGAGTACGCCAAGGCCATGCTCGGCACCAAGATGACCACCTACCAGACCGCGGGCGTCGCCCTGCCGGTGGACACGGTGCTGGTCACCCAGGCCACCGACATCGCCAAGGAACTTTACCTTTCGGTGCTGGTGGACCGCAGCACGCGCTCGGTCACCTTCATCGCCTCCAGCGACGGCGGCGTGGACATTGAAACCACGGCCAAGGAAAACCCGGACGCCATCAAGGTGCTGAACGTGAACTTCGTGCAGGGCCTGCAGCCCTACCAGTGTCGCGAGCTGGGCTTCGACCTGGGCCTGAACGCCAAGCAGGTCGGCCAGCTGAGCAAGATCATGATGGGCCTGTACAAGCTGTTCAACGAGAAGGACCTGGCGCTGGTTGAACTCAACCCGCTGGCCATCCTCACCAACGGCGACCTGGCCGTGCTGGACGGCAAGATCAACTCCGACGACAACGCCACCTTCCGCCACCCCGAGCTGGCCGCCCTGCGCGACGTGCGCCAGGAAGACGAGACCGAGCTGCTGGCCAGCAAGTACGACCTCAACTACGTCACCATGGACGGCAACATCGGCTGCATGGTGAACGGCGCCGGCCTGGCCATGGCCACCATGGACGTGATTGCGCTCAACGGCGGCTCGCCGGCCAACTTCCTGGACGTGGGCGGCGGCGCCACCAAGGAGCGCGTCACCGAGGCCTTCAAGCTGATCCTTTCTTCCGACAGGGTGAAGGCGATCTTCGTCAACATCTTCGGCGGCATCGTGCGCTGCGACATGATCGCCGAGGGCATCATTGCCGCGGTGAAGGAAGTGGACGTCAAGGTGCCGGTGATCGTGCGCCTGGAAGGCACCAACGTCGACAAGGGCAAGGAAATCCTCAGGAACTCCGGCCTGGCCATCCAGGCCGCCAACGACATCAACCACGGCGCCAAGCTCGCCGTCGCCGCTGCAGCCTGAGGAAGCACAAACCATGAGCGTTTTGGTCAACAAGAACACCAAGGTCATCGTCCAGGGCTTCACCGGCCAGCAGGGCACCTTCCACGCCGAGCAGATGCTCGAGTACGGCACCCAGGTCGTCGGCGGCGTCACGCCGGGCAAGGGCGGCACCACCCATATCGGCCTGCCGGTGTTCAACACCGTGCGCGAGGCCGTGGAAGACACCGGCGCCGACGCGTCGGTGATCTACGTGCCGCCGCCGTTCGCGGCCGACGCCATCCTGGAAGCGGCCGACGCCGGCATCCGGGTCATCGTCTGCATCACCGAGGGCATCCCGGTGCTGGACATGCTGCGCGTCAAGAACACCCTGGCCGGTTACGAGGACGTGGTGCTGATCGGCCCGAACTGCCCCGGCGTCATCACCCCGGGCGAGTGCAAGATCGGCATCATGCCGGGCCACATCCACATGCCGGGCAAGATCGGCATCGTTTCGCGCTCGGGCACGCTCACCTATGAAGCCGTGAAGCAGACCACCGACGCGGGCCTGGGCCAGTCCACCTGCATCGGCATCGGCGGCGACCCGATCAACGGCACCAACTTCATCGACGCCCTGAAGCTGTTCCAGGAAGACCCGCAGACCGAAGGCATCATCCTGGTCGGCGAAATCGGCGGCAGCGCCGAGGAAGAAGCGGCCGAGTTCATCGCCCAGTACGTCACCAAGCCGGTGGTCGGCTTTATCGCCGGCGCCTCGGCCCCGGAAGGCAAGCGCATGGGCCACGCGGGCGCCATCGCCTCGGGCGGCCAGGGCACCGCGGCGGGCAAGTTCGCCGCGCTCGAAAAGGCCGGCGTCACCACGGTGAAGTCGCCGGGCGACCTGGGCGCCGCCATCGCGGCCCGGCTGGCGGCAAAGCAGTAAGATTGCGGCAACGCGCCGTCCGGAAGGGCCGCCTCGTGCGGCCCTTCTTCGTTGGGGGCGGGCAAAGACAACGGAGACCCGAGTGACCCGAAAGCTGCGAATCGCCCTGGCCCAGTTCGATTTCCCGGTGGGCGCCGTCCAGGGCAATGCCAAGCGCATCGCCGCCTTGATCGCCCAGGCCCGCGACGAGCACGGCGCCGACCTGGTGCTGTTCCCCGAGCTGGCCGTTTCGGGCTACCCACCCGAGGACCTGCTGCTGCGGCCGGCCTTCCTGGCCGCCTGCGAGCGCGCCGTGCTGGAGATCGCCGCCGCCTGCACCGGCATCACCGCCGTGGTGGGTTGGCCGCAGGCCGCAGGGTCGGTGGTGTACAACGCCGCCAGCGTGCTGCGCAACGGCGGCATCGAGCTCACCTACCGCAAGCGCGAATTGCCCAACTACGCGGTGTTCGACGAGCGCCGCTATTTCTCCGTGGACCCCGACGGCGGCGCCTGCACGTTCGAAGTGGCCGGCGTGCAGGTGGGGCTGGTGATCTGCGAAGACCTCTGGTTCGCCGAGCCGCTGGCGGAAACGGTGGCGCGGGGCGCCGAGCTGGTGGTGGTGCCCAACGCCTCGCCGTTCGAAAGCGACAAGACCGCCCAGCGCGACTCCCTGCTGGCCCAGCGCGTGCAGGAAACCGGCGTCGCGCTGGCCTACCTCAACGCGGTGGGCGGCCAGGACGAACTGGTGTTCGACGGCGCCTCGGTGCTGGCCGACGGCGACGGCGGCGTGCATCCGGCGGCGCGTGCCTTCGAGGACCACTGGCTGGTGGCCGACTTCGACGCCGGCGAGCGCCGCTTCACGCGCCTGCACTGGCCCGAGGAAACCGACGAGGGTCGCGAATCGCTGGCCTACCGCGCCATCGTGCGCGGCATCCGCGACTACTGCGGCAAGAACGGCTTCGACCGCGTCTGGCTGGGCCTGTCGGGCGGCATCGATTCGGGGCTGGTGCTGGCGCTGGCGGTGGACGCGCTGGGCGCCCGCAACGTCGCCGCGGTGCGGCTGCCGTCCCGCTTCACCAGCGAGCTGAGCAACGACCTGGCGCAAGATCAGGCGCGGCTGCTGGGCGTGCGGCTCGAGACGGTCGCCATCGAAGCGCCGTTCGAGGGTTTCGTGGCGGCGCTGGCGCCGATGTTCGGCAACCTCGAGCCGGGTATCGCCGAGGAAAACCTGCAGTCGCGCAGCCGCGGCGCGCTGATGATGGCGCTCAGCAACCGTTTCGGCGGCATGCTGCTCACCACCGGCAACAAGAGCGAATACGCGGTCGGCTACGCCACCATCTACGGCGACATGTGCGGCGGCTTCGCGCCCATCAAGGACCTCTACAAGACCGAGGTGGTGGCCCTGTGCCGCTGGCGCAACGCGCAGTCGCCGGCCATCCCGGAGAGGGTGATCACGCGGCCACCCTCGGCCGAGCTGCGCGACAACCAGACCGACCAGGACTCCCTGCCGCCCTACGACGTGCTGGACGCCATCCTGCTGCGGCACGTGGACCAGGAGCGGTCGAGTGCGGAAATCGTTTCCGACGGCTACGACGCGGCCACGGTCGAGCGCATCCTCAAGCTGGTGCGCATCAGCGAGTGGAAGCGGCGGCAGTCCGCCCCCGGCCCGAAGCTGTCGCGCCGCGCCTTCGGCCGCGAGCGCCGCTATCCCATCACCTCGGGCTGGCGCGACTGAAGCGCGAACGCCGCCCGAAGGCGGCGTTCGCGGCGCGTGGCGGCTTGGCTTACTTGCCGTCGAAGGGGTTGATGCGGCTCAGGAACCCGTCGCCATCGGGCCAACGGCTGCCGGTGAGATACGGGTGGCCGGGATAGTTGGCCTCGAGCACCTTGCGGGCGCCGGCGGCGAGGTCTTCCTGGCCCAGGTTGGTGTACGCGGTAGCCATCAGCGCCAGCGCGTCGCCGTCGAAAGCGCTCTGCGGGTAGGTCTGGAGCAGGTACTTGCCGCGGTTGGCGGCCGCCACGTAGGCGTCCTTGCGCAGGTAGTAAAGGCCGACGCTGAGCTCGTGCTGGGCCAGCAGGTTGCGCAGGTAGATCATGCGCTGGCGGGCGTCGGGCGCGTAGCGGCTCTTCGGGTAGCGGCGCACCACGTCGGCGAAGTCGTTCAGGCTCTGGGTGGGCGCGCCGAGATCGCGGGCCGACATGTCCTGGCGCGCCAGGCGCAGCAGCAGGCCCGAGCTGCGGTCGAAGTTGATCAGCCCCTTGAGGTAATAGGCGTAGTCGATGTGGCGGTGGGTGGGGTAGGTGCGGATGAAACGGTCGATGCTCGACGTGGCTTCCTCGGTCTTGGACTGCCGGTACTGCACGTAGGCCAGCTCCAACTGCGCCTGCTCGCTGTAGGCGCCATACGGGAAGCGCGACACGAGGCGCTGGTAGTAGCGGCCGGCGCGGTCGTAGTTCTTGCTGTTCATCGACCCCTTGGCGGAGGCATACATGCCCTCGACCGGAAGGGTTTCGGTTTCGGCTTCGCGGTCGCCGAACAGCTTGCCCATGCTCTGGCAGCCGCCCAGGGCGATGGTGAGCATCAGGATCAGGAGGAAACGCGTCTTGCCGGTCAGTCGGGTCATCAGGATGGCGGGTCAGGGCGCTGGAGGCAGCGAGTTCGGGGATAATACCGGAAAGCCCGCTGTCGCCTCCATGAATGGGGGCGCGGGCCACCCCTGGCCCGACGAGACGCCCATGACCGCGCATTCCCCGCCCGAAACCGACAACGACGACAGCGAGCGCGAGCTGCTCGAAGCCGCCATACCCCTGGAGTCGGCGGGCCGCCGGTTCGACCAGGTGCTGGCCGAGCTGTTCCCCGACTTCTCCCGGTCCCGCCTGACCGAATGGGTGAAATCCGGCGACGCCCTGCTCGACGGCCGCCTGGTGAAGCCCAAGGAGGCCGTGCGCGGCGGCGAGCCGGTCACGCTGTCCATCCGGGTGGAAGTGGAGACGGGCGAGGCCCTGCCCGAGGACATCCCGCTGGAGATCGTCTACCAGGACGAGGACGTGCTGGTGGTCAACAAGCCCGCCGGCCTGGTCGTGCACCCGGGCGCCGGCAACCCCCGCGGCACCCTGGTCAACGCCCTGCTGCACTTCGACGCCCGGCTGTCGGGCCTGCCGCGCGCCGGCATCGTCCACCGCCTGGACAAGGACACGTCCGGCCTGATGGTGGTCGCGCGTACGCTTCGCGCCCACACCTCGCTGGTCGAACAGCTTTCGGGCCGAGAGGTGCACCGCCAGTACCTGGCCGTGGTGCAGGGCACGATGGTGGCCGGCACCACCATCCGGGCGCCGATCGGCCGCCACCCCACCGACCGCATCCGCATGGCCGTGGCGAAGGAAGGCACCGGACGCGACGCGATCACCCACTACCGGGTGCGCGAGAAGTTCCGCTCGCACACGTTGGTGGAGTGCCGCCTGGAAACCGGCCGCACGCACCAGATCCGCGTGCACATGGCCTTCGTGCGCCATCCGGTCGTCGGCGACCCGCTCTACGGCGGGTCCTATCGCCAGCCCAAGGCGTCCACGCCCGAGCTGGCCGCGCGCCTGCAGGGCTTCAAGCGCCAGGCGCTGCACGCCGAGAAGCTCACCTTCCGGCATCCGGTAACCGGCGAAGACGTGACCAACGAGTCGCCGATGCCCGACGACATGCAGGGCCTGGTGCTGGACCTGCGCGTTGACACGGCCGCGGCAAAGAAATAAGCCGCCCATGACGGCGCCGGCCTGGATCGACGCCGACTGGCCCGCGCCGCCCGGCGTGCGCGGGCTCACCACGCTGCGCAGCGGCGACGGCGTGTCCAGGCCGCCCTTCGACCGGTTCAACCTGGGGCTGCGCAGTGGCGACGCCCCGGCGGACGCGGCCGCCAACCGCGCCCTGCTGTCGCAATGGCTGGACCTGCCGTCGCCGCCGCACTGGCTGCAGCAGGTGCACGGCACCGGCGTGCTTCGGTTCGACGCGCCGCCGCCGCCCGGCGACGAGCCGGTGGCCGATGCGGCGGTGACGTCCGCGCCCGGCGTGGTGCTGGCCATCCTCACCGCCGACTGCCTGCCGGTGCTGCTGGCGGCGCGCGACGGCAGCGAGATCGGCGCCGCGCACGCCGGCTGGCGCGGCCTGGCCGCCGGCATGCTGGAAGCCACGGTGGCGGCCATGCACACCCCGACCGCCGGCCTGGTGGCGTGGCTGGGTCCGGCCGCCGGCCCCTCGGCCTACGAAATCGGCGAGGAGGTGCGCCGGGCCTTCATCGAGGGCGACCCCGGCGCCGCGACCGCATTCGCACCGACCCGTCCGGGCCACTGGCGCGCGGACCTTTGCGCCCTGGCGCGCAGGCGCCTTGCCGCCTGTGGCGTGCACGCCGTTCATGGCGGCCACCGCTGCACGATCACCGAACCCGGGGCCTACTTCTCCCACCGCCGCGACGGGCGCAGCGGCCGCATGGCCACGCTGGCGTGGATCACGCGCTGATCGGCGGCTGACGCCTGCCTTCCGGCACCTTCGCCGGGGGCCGATCCGTGCGAATGTCGCGGCTTGCCCCCAGGAGCCTGCCGATGCGCTTTCGCCCGTTCGTGTTCTGCCTGCTGCTGGCGACCCTCGCCCCGGCCCACGCCGCCACCGTGGCGGAGGCCGACGCCTGGCTCAAGGCCCGGGACGCGCGCGCCGCGCCCGCCGTCGCCGCGCTGCTGAAGGCCAGTCCCCGCAGCGCCGAGGTCCGCATCCTGCAGGCAAGGCTGCTGCTGCAGCAGGACAAGGCCGACGACGCCATCGACGCCGCCAGCGAAGCCGTCGAACTGGCGCCGGCCAATGCCCAGGCCTACTACTGGCTGGGCAACGCCTACGGCAGCCGGATCGGCCGCGTGGGCACCCTGTCGCAGGCCCTCATGGCGCCCAAGCTGCGCGACGCGTTCGAGCGCGCCATTGCGCTGGACCCCGACCTGCACGATGCCCGCACCAGCCTGATGGAGTTCTACCTGCAGGCCCCCGCCGTGGTCGGCGGCGGCGTGGACAAGGCGCGTGCGCAGGCGGTCGAACTGGCCCGGCGCGACCCGCCGCGTGGCCACTACGCCCGCGGCCGCCTGGCCGCGTACGACAAGCAGCCCGAGGTGGCCGCCAAGGCCTACCTGGCCGCCTGGGAAGCCCGCCCCGAAAGCGTCAGCTACCGCACGGTCGCCGGCCTGGCGCTGCAGGAAACCAAACAGTGGGACCGCGCGTTCGGCCTGTACCTGGCCTGGACCGCCGAAGACGCCAAGGCCGCCGGGGCCTGGTACCAGCTGGCCCGCACTGCGGTGCTTTCGGGCCGGCGCGCGGACGTGGGCGCCGATGCGCTGCGCAAGTACATCGCCCTGCCGCTGGCGCCGGGCCAGCCGCCCGTGCACCACGCGTGGTACCGCCTGGGCCAGCTGCAGGCCCAGGCCGGTGACAAGGACGCGGCGCGTGCGTCGTTCGCAAAGGCGCTCAAGGGCGAGCCGGGCAACGCTGATTTCAAGGCGGCGCTCGCGGCGCTCTAGAACAGCGCGTCGGGTATCGCATCCGTAGACCGGCGCTTGAAAGTCCGCCCGGGAATCGCCAATCAAGGAAGATGAGGGCGGCGTGTTGCTTCCCAGTACCTTGAGGTCACGACCATGCGGATGGACAAGCTCACTTCGCGCTTCCAGCAGGCCTTGGGCGACGCCCAGTCGCTGGCGGTGGGCCGAGACCACAACCTCATCGAACCGGCGCACCTGCTGGCGGCGCTGGTGGACCAGCAGGGCGGCAGCACGCGGCCGATGCTGGCGCAGGCCGGCGTCAACGTGGCCGCCCTGCGCCAGCGCCTGGGCGAGGCGCTCGACAAGCTGCCCAAGGTCTCCGGCCAGGCGGGCGAGGTCAGTGCAGGCAACGACCTGGGCCGGCTGTTGAACGTGTGCGACAAGCTGGCGCAGCAGCGGGGCGACGATTTCATCGCCAGCGAACTGTTCGTGCTGGCCTGCGCCGACGACAAGGGCCCCGCGGGCCAGGCGCTCAAAGCCAGCGGCGGCAACAAGGCGTCGCTGGAGACGGCCGTTGAAAGCCTGCGCGGCGGCGAGAAAGTGGCCGACGCCAACGCCGAGGAAAACCGCCAGGCGCTGGAGAAGTACTGCATCGACCTCACCGCGCGCGCCGAAGCCAACAAGCTCGACCCGGTGATCGGCCGCGACGAGGAGATCCGCCGCACCATCCAGGTGCTGCAGCGGCGCACCAAGAACAACCCCGTGCTGATCGGCGAGCCGGGCGTGGGCAAGACCGCGATCGTCGAAGGCCTGGCCCAGCGCATCATCAACGGCGAAGTGCCCGAGGGCCTGCGCAACCGCCGCGTGCTTTCGCTGGACATGGGCGCGCTGATCGCCGGCGCCAAGTTCCGCGGCGAGTTCGAGGAGCGCCTCAAGGCGGTGCTCAGTGATCTTTCCAAGCAGGAAGGCAACGTCATCCTGTTCATCGACGAGCTGCACACCATGGTGGGCGCCGGCAAAGCCGAAGGTTCGATGGACGCCGGCAACATGCTCAAGCCCGCCCTGGCGCGCGGGGAACTGCACTGCATCGGCGCCACCACGCTCGACGAGTACCGCAAGTACGTGGAGAAGGACGCCGCGCTGGAGCGCCGGTTCCAGAAAGTGTTCGTGGGCGAGCCGTCGGTGGAGGACACCATCGCCATCCTGCGCGGGCTCAAGGAGCGCTACGCGGTGCACCACGGCGTCGAGATCACCGACCCGGCGATCGTCGCCGCGGCCACGCTGAGCCATCGCTACATCGCCGACCGCCAGCTGCCCGACAAGGCCATCGACCTGATGGACGAGGCGGCGTCGCGCATCCGCATGGAGATCGACTCCAAGCCCGAGGAAATGGACCGCAAGGAGCGCCGCCTGATCCAGCTCAAGATCCAGCGCGAGGCGCTCAAGAAGGAGAAGGACAGCGAGTCGAAGCAGCGCTTGGCCGACCTGGAAGCCGAAATCGCCGTACTGGAGCGCGAATTCAACGACCTGGAGGAAATCTGGAAGGCCGAGAAGGCCACGCTCACCGGCGCCACCAAGCTCAAGGAACAGCTCGAACAGGCCCGCCAGGAGCTCGAGGCCGCGCACCGCCACCAGGACTTTGCCAAGGCCAGCGAAATCCAGTACGGCCGCATCCCCGAACTGGAAAAGCAGGTCCAGGCCGCGTCGGAAGTCGAGTCCAAGGGCTTCACGCTGCTGCAGGACAAGGTCACGGCCGAAGAGATTGCGCAAGTGGTGTCGCGCTGGACCGGCATCCCGGTCAGCAAGATGCTCGAGGGCGAACGCGAGAAGCTGCTCAAGATGGAGGACGCGCTGCACCAGCGCGTGATCGGCCAGGACGAAGCGGTGAAGGCCGTGTCCGACGCCATCCGCCGCTCGCGCGCCGGCCTGTCCGATCCCGACCGTCCGAACGGGTCCTTCCTGTTCCTGGGCCCCACCGGCGTGGGCAAGACCGAGCTGTGCAAGGCGCTGGCCGGCTTCCTGTTCGACACCCAGGACGCCATGGTGCGCATCGACATGAGCGAGTTCATGGAGAAGCACTCCGTGGCCCGCCTGATCGGCGCGCCCCCGGGCTACGTCGGCTACGAGGAGGGCGGCTACCTCACCGAGGCCGTCCGTCGGCGTCCTTACTCGGTGCTGCTGCTCGACGAAGTCGAGAAGGCGCACCCGGACGTGTTCAACATCCTGCTGCAGGTGCTCGACGACGGCCGCCTGACCGACGGCCAGGGCCGCACGGTGGACTTCCGCAACACGGTGATCGTGATGACGTCCAACCTGGGCTCGCAGCACATCCAGGAGCTGAGCGCCGACGACAGCGCCGAAAGTTACACCCAGATAAAGGCCGCGGTGATGGGCGTGGTGCAGTCGCACTTCCGCCCCGAGTTCATCAACCGGCTCGACGAGATCGTGGTGTTCCACCCGCTGGGCAAGGCGCAGATCCGCAGC
>Ga0105045_10003826_pt1 | contig 13010 bp, 11 predicted proteins | sample MAT02_FD_78089 | JGI IMG/M metagenome (GOLD analysis project Ga0105045, IMG submission 78089) | Freshwater microbial communities from Lake Fryxell liftoff mats and glacier meltwater in Antarctica - MAT-02 (megahit assembly) | ecosystem: Environmental > Aquatic > Freshwater > Ice > Liftoff...
AAACGCACCACCAGCCGATGCTCGAAGGGTTCGATGTGGATGTCGGAGGCGCCTTCTTTGACCGCCTCGGTCAGCAGCGCGTTGATCAGTCGAATGATCACCGCATCATCGTCGGCTTCGAGCAGGTCTTCGGGTTCGGGTAGCTCGTCGGCCAGCGCCGCCAGATTGCGATCCTCGCCCATGCCTTCGACCATCGCCCGCGCATCGCCGCCGCTGGCCTCGTACAGATCGCGCAGCAGGCGTTCGAACGGGGCGTCGTCGAGTGGATCGAGTTTGAGCGGCGCGCCGAGGTGCCGGCGCAACTCGATCAGGCTTTCGGGCTTGACCCCGCGCCGGTGCGCAACCAAAGCGTGCGCGCCGTCCCAACCGGTCAGCGCCACACCGTGACGCTTGGCAAAGGCGAAGCTGGGCGGCTGCGGACGCGCGGGTTCGCTGATCAAGGGCCAGCGCTCAGCGCGGCGGCGCGGGTTCGAACGAATCGCCGCGCGGCAGTGTCGAGCGGTCGGGTAGGCGCAGATCGCGCTCCGGCAACAGCGGTTGCTCGATGCGCGGGGTCAAGCTTCCGCCGGCTTCGCGCTGGCGCAACTGCTCGGCGCGGATGAAGTTGTAGCGCTCGTTGGAGACCGCCGCCTCGGTCGCGGCGTCGCGCAAGATGGTCGGCTGTAAGAACACCATCAAATTGCGCCGACTGACGCTCGAGGATCGATAGCGAAACAGATTGCCGAGCACCGGAATATCGCCCAGTCCCGGCACTTTGTTGATCGTGTCGCGGACCTCGGACGAGCGCAGTCCGCCGATCACCAGCATGCCGCCGTCGGGCACCAGCACGCTGGTCGCCAAGGTACGTTTGTTGGTCACCAGATCGACCGCGCCGGCCGGGGTCGGGGCGATCGAGGACACCTCTTGGCTGATGTCCAGACGCACGCTGTCGCCTTCGTTGATATACGGCCGCACCTTGAGTTTCAAGCCGACTTCGCGGCGCTCGACGGTGCGAAACGGATTGCCGAGGATGCCACTGGCCTGATCGCCGCCCTGATTGGCGACGTTGGTGGTGAACTCGCCCTGGATGAACGGCACTTCCTGGCCGACCGAGAGCTCGGCCTCGGTGTTGTCGAGGGTCACTACCGACGGGGTCGACAAAATGCTGTTGCGCGCATCCCCGCCCAGTGCGCTGACCAGTGCACCGAGTTGCAGGATTGGCCGGTCTGATCCGGGCAGGGTGATCTCGCCACCGATCCAGCCGAGGTTCAAGCCGCCGCCGACGCTGGCCGGATTGATCGCCGCGCCGAGGATATTGTTGCGCCCGCCGGCGCCGGTGAAGTTGGTGCCGCCGATATAGCCCGAACCGACCGTGCCGTCGGGATTGTTATCAAGATTGGTCGACTGCCACTGCACGCCGATCTCTTTGGAGGTCTCATCGGCGATCTCGGCAATCACGCCTTCGATCAGCACCTGCGCGCGGCGGATATCGAGTTGCCGGATCACCGCCGACAACGCGCGATACACCGCCGGGTCGGCGGTAATCACCAGCGCATTGGTCTCGGCGTGGGCCTGGATCGAGGCGCTCCGCGCGGCGTCAGCGGCCAGCGACTGCGCGGTCAAGGTGTTGGCGGTTTGCTCCAGTACCGGGATCAGATCCGCGGCCTTGGCGTAGCGCAGATACACCACCTGGGTCGATTCACCGCTTTGCAGCGGCGTGTCCAGATGCGAGATCAGAATCCGCAAGCGCAAGCGCTGCCCGCGATCGCCGGTGAGCAGGATCGAATTGGTCCGCGCATCGGCAATGATCCGGGTCGCCATCGCGCCCGCGGCCTGCGCGGCGGCGCCCTCTTGGCCGAGCACGGTGAGGGTGCGCGCCAGCTCAGTCGCGCTGGCGTGCTGAAGCGGAATCACTTCGATGGTGCTGTCGCCGGCTTGATCGACCCGACGCACGATTTGTTCAATACGGTCGAGATTGCCGCTGCGATCCGACACCACCAGCGAGTTGGTTGAGCTGTGGATCGCGATCTGTCCGGCCTGCGGAATCAGTTGTTGCAAGATCGGCTGCATCTCCTGGGCCGAGACGTGGCGCAGCGCAATGATCCGGGTTTCCAGGGTGTCTGGCCCGCTGATCCGCGCGCCGCTCGCATCGCCATCCTGGCGGGCGACGGCTTCGGGCACGATTTTAACCATGGCGCCCGCTGGGACCGCGGCAAAGCCGTTCAAGCGCAGCACCGATTCGAACACGCGATAGACCTCATCGGCGTCCATCGGTTTGCGCGAGACGACGTTGACTTTACCCTCGACCCGCGGGTCGATGATGAAGCTTTTACCGGTGATCTCGGACACCGATTCGATAAACACGCGAATGTCGGCGTCTTTGAGATTCAAAGTGTGGGTGTTGCCATTTTGCGCGGTGGCGATGCCCAGCGGCAGGCAAAAAAGCAACAGCAAAAACAACAGTGGAGCAGGGCGCATCCGGGGCTTTCCGTCGATCAACGCACCCAGTGGTGCGGTCAGCGTGGCAGCGTAACGGAAAGCGTTTCGCTGCGGCCATCGCGGCGCACCGTGACGGTGACCGCGCTGGCGCCGCGCAGTGCGCCGGCGACCTCGGCGGCGCGGGTCGGTGAATCCAGCGCAATCCCGTTGATCGCGGTCACTACGTCCTCGGGCTGCAAACCCATCGCCGCTACCAGCGCCTGCTGGGCGCCGGCGTCGAGCCGCACGCCGACCATGGCGCCGTTCTCGATCACCGGCAGCACCGTCACCTGGCGCGCAAGCTCGGCCTCGTTGCCGCGCACCGCGGCTACGGCTTGGTTCCAGTCCATCCCCGAGGGCGCGATCATCGGCGTGACAAATGGCGCCGCTGCGGTTGTTGCGGCTGCCCCGCCATTCGGTGCAGAGGTTGGCGCAGCGCCCGCCGCGGCCGCATCCAGCGCGCCGCCCGGCGCGCCCGCCGCGTTCGCCGCGTTGATCTGCCCGCGCGGCAAACGCAGCGCCTCCAGCACGCCCGCGCGCGACAGCAGAATCCGATCTGGCAACACCGAGTCGACCACCACGCCCGAGAGAATTTCATCGCCCGGCCGGTAACCACGTTCGGGTACCCCCTCGCCGCTCAAAATCGCCAAGCCCAGCTTGGGGTCCTCGGCGGCGATGACCCCGAGCACGGTGAGCTTCAGATCGGTGTCAGGCGTCGTCGCCGCGCTACGGCCGCGGCCCAGTGGCGACAGCGCGCCGAACAGGTTCCATTGGGTAATCGAGCGCGGGGCTTGGCGTTCACTGGCGACCAGTTGATCGATCGACTGCGCCGACGCGCTTGGCGCCGGGTTCTGCTTCAGCGCCATCACGCTGACGATCAACTGTGCCAAGCCCAGCAGCGCCAGCAGCGCCAACGCCGTCACGCCCGCAGGCATCCACCACGCCAGCGCGGCGCGACCGGAGCGGTCAAAGCTTTGACGAAGCGCAGCAAGCATTGTGGCGATGGGTTATGAGAGCCGCCAAAGCCTAGCAGGGCGGGCAGCGCCGTCCGCGGGCGCCAAGCGGCCGGGTTAATCGAACTGGCCCCTAACTTGCTTACCTATTTCATCTTCAACCGGGCCTCCCCTCTGAAGCTCAATCGCGGGTCAAAACCAGCCATGGCGTTCACCGCGCGCTGCTTGTGCGCGCTGCTGCTGTGGGCGGGCGTCGGGGCCGGGGTTGCGCTGGCGGCGCCGATCGGGATCGCGCAATTGCCGCAGTCCGGCCACAACGAGCAGACCTTGCAAGCGGTGCGCGATTCGGGTCAATTTGTGACCCGCAACGTCACCCCAGAGGGCTACATGCGACTTCAGTCGGCGCCGCGCGGCAGCTGGCTGAGGGTCACGCTGCCGCCGACCCCGCTGACCGCCGCCGCCGCCGCCGCCGCCGCCGCCGGCGCCCATCCCGTACTGGTCGTCGACGGCGTCAACCCTTCGGCGCTGACGGCGTACTTTCCGCCGCGCTGGACGCCACAACACTACTCGGCGCCGCGCGGGGAATTGACCGCGGGTTTCACCCCCGGATCGATCACCATTCGACCACCGGCCGATTGGAACGGCGAGCCGAATCTGCTGATCCGGCTCGACCACCGCGGTCCGCGCTTGCTCGCGCTCGACTGGCTGGCCGAGGACGCTTGGCACGTCCAGGACAACCGGCGTTTGCGGATCAATCTGGTGATGCTCACAGTCACCATCTCTTTGCTGCTGCTGAGCCTCGCCTTCTGGGCCACCCAGCGCGACGCCTCGATCGGCTGGTTCGTGGGCTATATGGGCGCCGTCGCATTGCACCAATTGATCGTCACTGGCGAAGGCTACGGCTGGGCGCCGCTCGCCGCTTTGGCGGTCTGGGAGCGCGGGCTGTGGCTGGTCAATATCGTCGGCACCCTGTTTGGTGCATTGTTTTTGCGCAGATTCGTCGACTTGCCTCGCCTGGCGCCCTGGCTGGGGCGCCTGTTCGCCGGCTATGCGCTGTGGCTGACGCTGATGTTTGTGATGTTTGCACTGGCGCCGATTGAGGTGATCCTAAAGGGCTCGATCCAGTTCAATAATGCCGTAATCGGAATCATGCTGCTGGTAGCCGGCGTCGCTGCGGTGATCGCCTGGCTGCGCGGCAGCCGCGAGGCGTGGATCTATCTGCTGGGTTGGTTTCCGCTGACCGTGCTGGTGACCCTGCGCAGCGCCGAACTGCTCGGCATGGTGCCACCGCGCGGATTCAGCCAGCTCAGCATCATGGCGGCGACGGCGTTTGCCGCCACGGTGTTTCTGCTCGGTCTGGTATTGCGCGGCTGGCGTTTGCGCACCGAGCATGATCGCGCGCGTCTGGAGGCCGACCTGGACGCCCTGACCGAGGTCTTGAGCCGACGCAGCCTGCTGGCCGAAGGCGCGCGTCTGTTTGGCCACAACTCGGGCAGCGCCGCCAAGCTCGCGGTGTTGTTTCTCGATCTTGATCGCTTCAAGCCGATCAATGATTTGCACGGCCACGCGGTCGGCGATCAATGTCTGGCGGCCAGCGCCAAAGCGGCGGCGAGCGCGCTGCGCGAAGGCGATCTGCTCGGTCGCTATGGCGGCGAGGAGTTCGTCGCGATCCTGCCGGGCGCGAGCTTGGCGCAAGCCGCCGAAGTCGCCGAGCGACTGCGCGAGCGGGTCGCGCAAACGCGCTTGCCCGAAGTGCTGGGTGCGCATCGAATGGGCGTGACCATCGGCATCGCCGCACGCACTCCGGACGACGCCACCTTCGATGCGATTCTGAGCCGCGCCGACCGCGCGATGTACGCCGGCAAACGCGCCGGCCGCAATCGCGTGGTGGTCAGCGACAGCGATGCAAGCCCCCCGGCGGCGGCTGCGGAAACGACGTAGCCCGAGCGTTTTTCACGCGCGACAACTCGCGCAGCGTCTGAGCGTTGCCCTTGGTCGCTGCGCCGAGCAATGGCACCGCCAGCGCCAGCGGTACCGCAATCAGCTACCAGACGACCGCCGGTTTTGCAGGCAGCGAGCCCTTCACCTACACGGCGACCAACAGCGGTGGAGCCTCCGCCCCTGCGACGAGCAGCGTGACCGTTTCCAATCCGATGATTGCGGTCACGGCTCAAGGCGGCCTTGCAGCAGCGGCGGGGGCGACCTATACCCAGACCTTCACTTGAGCTGGTGGCGCGGCGCCCTACAGCGGCTATCAGGTCAGCAATCTGCCGGCCGGTTCGTCGATCACCGGCACCATGGCCAACAGTGCGACGGTTTCCGGCACGCCGACCGAAGTCGGCCGCTTCGCGCTCACTGCGTTGGCGACCGACAGCAGCAGCGGCAATGGGCCGTTCTCGGGCGCTCAGGCGTTCACCCTGACGGTGGCGGCGCCGACCCTGGCCCTGACCCCGGCAAGCCCGACGCTGAGCGGAACCTATCTGACCGCGTTCACCCAGGCCTTCAGCGCCAGCGGCGGCGTCTGCCCCTACACCTATGCGATCACGGCCGGTGCGCTGCCTGCTGGGCTGAGCCTGAGCGTCGGCGCCGTGTCGAGCGTGCCAACCGCTTCCGGCAGCTTCAATTTCACCGTCACCGCCATCGACGGCGGCGCTACCGGCAGCGGCGCGCCCTTCATCGTGGCGCGCGCCTATACCTTGGCGATCGCCGCACCGACCATCGTGGTGGTCCCGGCGACCCTACCCAACGGCGCGGTCGCCGCTTACGCGCAAACCCTGACGGCCAGCGGCGCTGCCGCGTCTTACACATTCACCGTCAGCAGCGGCGCCTTGCCGGCCGGGCTCAGCCTGGCCAACGGCGGCGCTTTGAGCACCACGCCCACGGCAACCGGCAGCTTCACCTTCAGCATTGACCGCGACCGACGCCAACGGTGAAACCGGCGTCCGCGCGTACACGCTGGCGATGGCTGCACCGACCTTGAGCCTGGCGCCGGCCAGCCTGCCGAACGGCATCGGCAGCACCCCGTACACCGCCAGCTTCTCGGCCAGCGGCGGCACTGCGCCGTATACGTTTGCGCTCAGTGCTGGCGCGCTGCCGAGCGGTTTGAGCTTGAACGCGGCGGGGGTTTTGAGCGGCACGCCCAGCGCGGTCGGCAGCTTCACATTCAGCGTTCGGGTGACCGACAGCACCGGCGGCACGCCGGCCACAGCGGGCAACAATTACACCGTGACGATCAGCGCGCCCAGCATCGTGATTACCACCTCGGTCCCGAGCCAGCTCACCTTGAGCGCGCCTTTCAGCTTGGCCTTGCAGGTCAGCGGCGGTGCGGCGCCGTGCACCTATGCGGTGACCGCGGGCGCCCTGGCGGCCAACCTGAGCCTGAGCCCGGCCGGCCTGCTCAGCGGCACGCCGACTGCCACCGTCCCGGCGAACTTCACCATTACGGTCACTGACGCCTTGGGCTTCACCGGCAGCGGCAGCTACACATTGGGCGTGCGTCCCGAACCGATCATGGTCTCAACGCACACACCCGCAGGCCTGCTGCTGCTGTTGCTGGCGGTACTGGCCATTGGCCTGCTGAGCATCCGCAGAATCCGCCAGCACAGCGCCAAGCGGTACGTCTAGTCAGGTCGGAAGGTTCGCCCTGCGCCGGCAAAGGTGCCGTTGCAGCGACGCCTTTGCCGGCGCAGGCGCGGCTCTGTCTGCTGCGCGCCGATTGCCAAGCAAAGACTGTCGTAGTGCTGCAGCGCACGGTGATGTCGCGCGCAGTGGTCAGCGACTGCGGCGAAAGCCCGCTCGCCAGCGTCGCCTAAACGATCCAGCAGCAAACATCGACACCGATGGGTTGCGGGACGCTCGGCATACGGTCTTGAGTCGATTGGTTTGCTGAGCGCGACGATCGAGTCGCCGAACGCGCGCGGGTGGGAGCCGACCGCCTCACGGCTGCGCTTGAATGCCGCTGTGTCAGCGGCCGGGTCACCGCGCTGGTCGTCCGGCGATCGGTCGCCGAGAAGATCCAGCGCAGGACCGATTGTTTTTATCCCAGTGGCGGCGCTGCGGCGAGCGGTGACGCGAAATGTCGCGCCACCCGCCTGACCATCAGCCCGCGCTGTCCGATCGGTTCAGGCGCCAGAGTCAGTGACGGCTGTCGGTGGGCGGGTCTTGGTCGATCGGAGGTGTGGGCGCGGCGGATTCGCCCGACGGACGGCGAAACGGCAGCACCCGCGAGGCGTGCTCTGGCGAAGGGGCCGCATCGTTGCGCTGCCACAGCACGGGCACCGATCCCGGGCGCGGCAGTTCCAGCTCGTCGGCGCGGGCGGCGGCAGCGCGCTCGGCGAGCTCGGCTTCGATCTCCCAGCTCCAGCGTGGGCGCGCCGGTGGTGGGTCTAGTGCGCGCCAGATCAGCGCCGCCAACACCCCGGCCAGCGCGCCGGACAAGTGATACTCCCAACTCACCCCGGGGTCTTGCGGCAGCACCCCGAACAACATCCCGCCATAGAGCAGAAATACGGTCATCGCGACCGCGATCGCGCGCGGCTCCCAGCGCAGCACGCCCATCGCGCCCAAGAAAAACATCAGCCCATAGGTGATGCCGCTGGCGCCGATATGGCTTGAATCGCGCCCGATCAGCCAAGTGCCGAGCCCGGCCAGAATCCAGATCAGCGGCAGCGCGCGTTTAAGCGCGCGCGGGTAGGCATACAGCGCCAATGCGCCGAGGATCGACAGCGCCATCGCGTTGTTGATCACGTGGCCCCACGAGCCGTGAACCATTGGTGCGGTCAGCACCCCGATCAGACCGGCGCCGCTGCGGGGGGTGATGCCCAGGCCGCGAAAATCGGCACCGAAAAACATCGCCAGCGCGTGCAGCCACAACACCGCGATCGGCGCGATCAGCGCCAGCAGCAAAGCCCGCCGCCAGCGCCGCAGATCTTGGCTGGCTGGATCGCCGGTGGTTGCCGCCTTTGCATGTGCATCCATGCCCAAAACGTTGGGGCGCAGCCGCCGAACCCAAGTCTGTCAGGCACGCAGAGCCGCCCGCCGGTGCGATTGGCTGCTGTGCAGGGCTTGGCAGTCAAAGGGGTGGCGCTGGCTGATGACCAACGCTCAACCGGCGGCCGAATGTCTGCTGGCGCAGCCAACGAAGTTGCCGGCCGCTGGAGCCAACTGGCCTATGGCGCGTCCGATGTGCCGAGCTATACCGCCCGCGGGCGCTGGAATCATCGCTACGGGGTCTAGGTTTGGACCGGCGAGCGCACTTGGCGCCCGCTGGCGCGCCGCGAATACATTGCCTGCAAAGAAGATGACCTGATCAACGGCGAGAATCGTCATACGGTGACCGCGCGCGGCTGGACGCACGAGCAGGACAACACCAACGTCGTGCGCCGCGACGGCGCTGCCGCTCGGACCTTGGTGCGCGAGTTTTGATTTAACGAATATCGGCGGATTGGCAATGTGGCGTTGGCGCCCAGGTACCGGCAACTGTCTCGCACCGCCGAGTTTTGGGCGCAGGTTTGCGGGCTCCGGGCTGAACTGCTGGCCGCGCCGAGTGCGCTGGTGCCGGCCGATCCGGTCGGCGATGTAGCAATGTCCGCCGCCGCCCACCGTGGCGGCCGAAATAGTCTACGAAGGCGCACGCGATGGATCAGCAGTGGCGGCAGCGTCACTTGCGGTCCGCGGGTGGCGCCGCCGCGCGCGGCGTGCCGGTGCGCTCAGCGGCCGGCCGTGCGCGGACCCTCGGGGCGCCGCCACAACCACAGTGCCACCAGCGCCATGATCACGATCGGCAGCTAATGCACCCAGACATTGGGCGCCAGCCACCAAAGGATCACAGCGCACAGCGCCATGGTCACACTTGCGGTCCATCTGGCACGCCGACTGACCGCGCCGGGGCGCGCCCAGTTGTCGATCAACGGCCCGAACTGGGCGTGCGCGCGCAGCTACGCATCGAGCCGCAGTGAGCCGCGGGTCGCAGCAAACGCGGCCAGCAGCACCAGCGGTGTGGTCGGCAGACCCGGCACCGCGACGCCGATCAAACCCAGCACCAACGCGACCCAGGCCAGCGCCCACCACAAGGTCCGCCGGCTCGCCGCCGACAACCGCCGCGCCAGCGTTGGCGGCGCGGGCGGCGCGCAGCCCTGCGCATCGGCTTGCGCATGCTCGCCGATCGGTTCGTGCGAGGCCGGTGGTCGAGTGATCAACGCTCGCGCTGTGCCTTCCAGGAGCGCGCGCATCATGCGCCGCCCAAGCTCTCTTCGCGTGCGGCCAGCAGCCGCGGAATTTTTTCGCGCAGCTTGAAAAATCCGGCGCTAGCGTGCGGCCACGCGGCGCGGTCGAACGCACGCTGATAGCGCACCAGCGCAACGCCTCCGGGCGCAAGTGCCAGCTCAAGCTGATCGAACTGCCACGCAATCAGACCCGTCGGCGCATAGCCCGTGACCAGCTCGCGCACCCCCAGCGCTTGGGCCCATGCGAGCACCGCCGCCGGCTCCAATACGGCGCCCGCATCAAGACCAAAATGCACCAGCGCGCGGGACCGGGCATCGAGCAAGGCGGCTTGCGAGAAGCGCGCAGCGGGCGCTGCGGGATCAGCTACTGCAACGCTTGCCAGCGCGCAAACCCCGGCCACCGACGCCCCGATCGACCAGCTTTCCGGATGCAGGTCCTCTTCGCTGAGCAGCACGCCAACGCGCGGTGTGCTGCTCACATTGCCGTCTGGCAACGCGGCGCGGAGATCGGCAACCGGCGGTTCGTTCAAAGGTGCGGCGCGCTCATCCAACTGTCCGCGCGGGTCAAAACGCTCCTGGGTGTAGCGCTTGATGTTCTCGGCCCGCGCCAGATAGTGCTTGCCGGGCGTGTGCAGCCCGGCAACCCAGCGCCACGACAGCGTGTTCGAGGCCGGATCGGCGTCGAGCAGGTGCTTGTAGAAAAAATCAGCGCCCAGTTGCCACGGTAGACGCAGGGTGAAAATCCAGATGCTGGCGAACCACATTCGCGCGTGATTGTGCAGCCAGCCGATGGTCACAAGCTCGGTGACCCAGGCATCGAAGCACTCGATCCCGGTGGCCGCGGCCTGCGCCTGTTGTACGCGCTCGGCAAGCGCCGCATCGCAGGCCAGCGACTCGCGTAGGTCCAAGCGCTCTTGGTTGAAACGGCGCAGCACCCCGAGGCGCATTTCCAGCCAACCCTTCCAGTAGGTGCGCCAGTAGACCTCCTGGATGAACTTCTCGGCCGCCGCCGGGCTGTGCTTGGCAAGCACCGCGTCGAGCACCTCGGCCTCGGTGATCAGCCGCCGCCGAATCCACGGCGACAGCGCCGATACGTTGGCGCGATCGCCCGGCCCGCGATCGACATTGCGATCGCGCGCATAGGCGCGGCCGGCGTTGGGCACGAATGCAGCCAGCCGAGCCAAACCGGCCGCCCGCGTGGGGATGAAATGCACGCTCGCCAACTCTGCGCCCACGCCGCCCAAATCCAACTCGTCTTGTCTCACTGCCTGACCCGCTTGTATCCCATCCGCCGCGAAACTATCCGGTCCAGCCTCGACCCACAAACGCGATGATTGATTGGCATCAGCGCGTCACTGAATCCCCGCACCATCGCATCCCTCGCCTCAGAGCCATCAGACGCCGGTGCGCCGAACCGCGCTGCGGCATCGCATCGAACCGGAAGGCCAAGGCCAGCCGTCTCGACCTTGGGCGCTGCAACCCGATCGCTCAGCCTCATTTCGATTTTGCAATGCGTTGGCATCCCGACTTGATCGCCTCAGCCGCGGCTGGAGACCATGAGCGGGTGGCTGGCGTCGTGAGATCGCCGGCACTGCAACGCTCGCGTCCAGAGGTGTGGTGGGCCCACCAGGATTCGAACCTGGAACCAATGGATTATGAGTCCACTGCTCTAACCGTTGAGCTATAGGCCCGAGAGTGCTGCGTCGCGGCGCAGCCCAAGCGCTGATTGTGGGACGTGACCCGGTTGGTTCCAAGGATTGCCCGTTCTGCGCGCGCTTCGAGCTTGGAATACCCGCCTCGCACCCCGTGCACTCGGCGCGCGTCCGCGCGCTATGACGGGCGCTGACCTTGCGCGCAGCGCAGGGCGGCGCTCAGGCCGATATCGCCAACTGCTCGCGGTGATACAGGCGCGCGGCGATGCCCCAGACCAGCGCCGCCAGCAGCAGCGCGCCGGCGATGCAAACCAGCCAGTCGAGTGCGCTGATCGGCTCGGCGCGGATCATCATCATGATCATCTGGTTCTGGCCGAGGAACGGCACCGCCAGCATCCAGGTCTGGGTTTTCACCGGCGAGACCAGCAGCACCATGGTTGGCAGGATCGGCAGTAGCAGCAGCAGGCTGGTGTAACTCTGCGCCTCTTTGTAGCTCTTGGCAAAGGCCGAGATCAGGGTCAGCAGCGCGGCGCCGAAAATCGCCAGCGGCACCAGCACTGCAAAAATTTTGACCGCGGTCAACGCCGACAAATCGACGCTCATGCCGATCTTGTCGGTTGGCATCAGCGGGAAGGTCAAGGTAATCGCGACCAAGGTTAGGGTCAGCGCGATCAGCGCAAAGCTCGCTGCGGCGGCGAGTTTGCCGCTCATCAACGCACTGCGTTTGGCCGGTGTGGCCAATAGCGGTTCAAGAGATTGCCGCTCGCGCTCGCCAGCGGTCGAGTCCATGGCGATATGCATCGCGCCGAGGAAAGCGCCGAGGATCAGGATGTACGGCAAAAACGACAGCAACATCCCGGAGCGCGCTTCCGGCGTGGCCAGATCGCGGTTGCCCAGCGCCACCGGCGCGGCGACCCCGGGGTGTATGCCGCGCGCGACCAAGCGCATCGAGCCGATTTGCTGGCCGTAGACCTGGAGCAGACTTTGCACCCGATTGATGGTGACGCCGGTCTGTTGCGCGCGCGACGAATCAAGCACGAGCTCGACCAGCGCCGGCTCGTTGGCGCGCCAGGCGTCGCCAAATCCCGGATCGATCACCAGCACCACGTCCTCGTCTTGGGCGCGGATCGCGGCGTTGACATCGGCTGGGGCGGGCTTGATCACCACGCCCTGGCCGCGCAGCCATTCGACCAGATTGGGCGCATGCTCCTGGCCGGCGACCGGCAGCTCCAGCGGGCGCTCGGCACGCTCGACCTGCTGGCTGACCATCATCGAGACCAGCCCAAACATCAGCAGCGGGCCGAGCAGTGGGCCCATCAGCAGGGCGGTGAGCAGGGTGCGCCGATCGCGAAAGGTATCGGTGAGCTCCTTCATCCATACGGTCCACATCGCGTGCATCAGTGCAGGCCCTCCGCCGAGCCGATCGCCTTGACGAAGGCGTCTTCGAGGTTGGCCTCGCCGGTCGCGCTGCGCAGCTCTTCGGCGCTGCCGTCGGCGACCACCCGGCCTTTGGCGATGATCACGATGCGGTCGCACAGCGCGGCAACCTCTTGCATCACGTGGCTGGAGAACAGCACGCAGCGACCCTCATTGCGCAGGCGTTTCAGAAAATCGCGCAGCGCGCGGGTGGTCATCACATCGAGCCCGTTGGTTGGCTCATCCAAAATAACGTTCTTGGGGTCGTGAACCAGCGCGCGGGCGATCGCGGTCTTGGTGCGCTGGCC
>Ga0105045_10003828_pt1 | contig 13009 bp, 7 predicted proteins | sample MAT02_FD_78089 | JGI IMG/M metagenome (GOLD analysis project Ga0105045, IMG submission 78089) | Freshwater microbial communities from Lake Fryxell liftoff mats and glacier meltwater in Antarctica - MAT-02 (megahit assembly) | ecosystem: Environmental > Aquatic > Freshwater > Ice > Liftoff...
CCCGGGAAGAATGATAAGTTTGGTGGCAGATGCAACGCATTTTATAAGCTGTGGCGGAAAAATAACCATGCAAAATTGTGTGTTTGAAAGCCAGGTAGATGATGCAACCAATGTCCATGGCATTTATGTAAAAATTATAAAAATTATTTCACAAACCGAAGTGCTGGTTAAGCTTGTTCATTACCAGCAATTTGGTTTTGATTTTCTTAAGCCCAATTCAAATGTTGAAATTGTGGAAGCAGCAAGTTTAAATACCTATGGCGAAAACAGCGTAAAAAAATCGGAGCGTTTGAATAAGGAATATACCAAAGTAACCTTCAATAAGCCATTGCTGGATAAAGTAAAGTTGGGTGATGTAATTGCCTCTGTAGATCAGTATCCAGAAGTATTGATCACTAACTGTAAAATTCAAAAAAACAGGGCCCGTGGGTTTTTATTGGGATCAAGGGGAAAAATTGTTATTGAAAACAATTACTTCCATACCCACTGCGCCGCTATTGTGTTGGAAGGCGATGGTCGCTTTTGGTTTGAACAGGCAGGGGTTCGAAATTTGACTATCCGCAACAACACGTTTGATAATTGCAATTATAGTTTTATGCTCGGTATAGGTATTATAATGGTTGGTTCTGGCATAGAAGAAAGTAAAAAAGCCGTTTCCCGATATAATAGAAACATTTTAATAGAGAAGAACAGCTTCCGCATTTTTAATCCAAACATTGTAAGAATGTATTCGGTAGATAACGTTACGATCAAAGATAATAAAATTGAAAAAACTACCGACTACCCGTTGTCTGACTGGTTTAGAAAATTGAATTTGCAACCCTACATGATTAGTAATTCTTCTAACATTAAAATTGATTCAGCAGGAACGCAAAACATGGGTGATGCGAAATAAAAAATAGTTTTAGACTTAAAACTTTACTTTTTTGGAGTCTTTAAAAAAATGAAGAAAGATCCTGTTACTGGTTCATCTATTTCCCTTATTATTACCAGCCCAGCAAATTAAGAAACAACCAGCAATGTTGCTGGAAGATGCCGATGCAGGAGGGTGGGCAGCTATAGCCATCCACACCAGCGAAATGCCAGATCAAAAATTTGTATTGGAAATTCCAGAGGTTTTTGCTTTATGGGAAGTTAATGGCGACCTGAGTAATTATGCTAAACAAAATTGGAAATACAACCCCAAGGGAGCAGAATTAAATTATGAGGACAAAAAATTTCAATACGTAATAAAATTAAAAATTATCAGCACTAAAAAATCTGTTGGGCTTAAATGGGATATCTCCTGCAAGAATACCACCGGTTCTACAATGTATGATGTTGCTGCTTTTAATTACCGGACGATGAGTTTTGCACCTTTGTTTAAAGACACAAAAATGGAGAGATCATTGGTATATGATATTAATGGACAAAAAACTAATTAAAGATGTAGTTAAAAACACAAGGTTCTGGTTGAAGAACAATCCAGTTTTATCCAGCAGTTGGCGGCGTTGAAGACCTCTCCTAATCAGGATGGATTCAGCAGTGGGATGTAAATTCTCCCGAAAAGTTAAACGCAAAAAAAATTTCGATTGTTTCAACAGTTGGTCGTTGGGTTTTTGAAAATTTGTTAAATGGAAAAATAGCTTTTTTCTTTAATAATTGGGAAGAAGATCATGGCTATTTACCTGCCTCTCTTTTAATAGCAAAACAACTTAACCCCGGAGAAACGGCACGAGCCAGTGGCGTTTTTATTTTTACAAATCAACGAAAATAATTTCAATTATTATTTGTGTGATTTTTTTTTGCAACTAAAGTGTGCCCACAATAAATTTTATATACAAAAAATTATAAACTTGGAAGGTTTCAAATGGCATGTATAAAATTTTAATAAACCATTTGAAAGGATGCCTCTACCGAATCATTTGTCCTATTTCATTTGAGTAAAAAAAAAGTACATAATTTCGGTTTGTTGACTGTACGTTGCTGATACTGTATGAGTATTCGGATGATGTTTTTCTATTATTATAGTTTGCAATTTGGTGCAGCAACTCAACATCTAAACCCACTAACCTAAGTTGCTTTAAAATTTATGGTGCAGACTAATTACTAAAAGATTATTAATTTCTAATGCTTTCAATTTTTTATTAGGTTTCATATTTATTAAAATCGGTTTTGATAGATCCCAATAGAGGAGTTGTCTAATACATTTTCATGGAATTTTTCTACTTTATTAAAAATAGAGAAATTAACAATTAGCAAATCAACCACAAAAATAAAAAAGTTATAAAATTATTTTTATCAAGAATTGATAGATACAGACAGAGCAGGATGCTAAATACAACTTAATAATAGAACTTGTACTTATTATTTAAACCAAAACTTTTTTTATGCATGCAAAAAAATTAAATCTGGGATTTCGATGGAAATCTATTTACTTGCTAGCAGTGTTTTCTGTAGTAAGTTTAATCAGTTTAGCACAACAGGCCGTGACTGTTACAGGCCTGGTGGTGGATTCAACAGATAATTCAAATTTGAAAGGAGTTACCATCACTCTGTCAGGATCAAAAAAAGCGACACAAACAAATTCGGATGGTAATTTTACCATCACAGTCGACCCTAATTCAACGCTGATATTTGAATATGTGGGTTTCGAAAAAAAAGCCATTAATATTGGCAACCAAACAAGCCTTACTATAAATTTAGTCCGTAGAGATGAAGGTCTTGGCGAAGTAGTAGTAGTAGCCTACGGTACTCAGAAAAAAGTTAATTTAACAGGATCGGTTGCCACTGTAAAAGCGGAAGAATTAGGTGCTGCTTCTAATGTAGCTAGTGCGTCAAATGCGCTGGTAGGTCGTTTGGCAGGTTTGGTATCGGTTCAATCAAGTGGTCAACCTGGATATGATGGAGCAGGCGTAAGTATTCGTGGATTTGGTAGTGCCTTAATAATTGTTGACGGTGTTGAAACTAATTTTAATAATATTGACGTAAACCAAATTGAATCGGTTTCCATATTAAAAGATGGTTCTGCTTCCATCTATGGTTCAAGGGCAGGCAACGGTGTTATTCTGGTTACAATGAAAAGAGGGACCATTAGTAAACCACTTATCAGTTTTGGTTCAGCCTATACCGCTCAGAGTGTTACAAATCAGCCCACTGGAGTTACGTCATGGGAATTTGCAGAACTTTCAAGAGAGGCACATTTAAATGCTGGATTCCCGGAGAGTACAGCACCTTTTACCACAGAACAAGTTGAGAAATACAGACTTGGAACTGACCCTAATTTTCCAAATACGAATTGGTACGATTATTTAGTTAGAGACAGGGCTCCACAGTTGCAAAACAGTATTGGTATTCGTGGTGGAAGCGATAAAATAAAATACTACGGTTATATTGGTGTTCTGGATCAGGCAACCATGTTTAAATTTAATGGTGGGGGTTATAAAAGGTATAATTTTCAATCGAATATTGATGCAAAAATTCTGGATAACCTTTCGCTTAGGATTGATGTGGCGGGTACTATAGAATCCAAACTTCAATCAGCCGCTGGATACGGCCAGGGAGGGGATAACCCTGAGGGCGGGGCTTTTACCGCTATATGGCAATCTCAACCTATTTTTCCAGCCACTTTACCCGACCCGTCAAAAATACCATCCAATAGAGTTGGAGGAGGAGGTCAGGGACACATTATGACAAATGTTGATCAGATCGGATATGCGGATGATAAGTCCCAAAATTTTAGAGGAACAGCAGTTTTAGATTATCAGTTTAAGCAGATCAAAGGCCTCTCTGCAAAAGCTTTTTATAATGCTAACCAGTTTTTCAATATGAATAGGTATTTTCTTAGACCTAGAGTCTTGTATTACTATGATTTTACCAGCGACATATATACCCCCGCAGGTAGTGGTGAGGCTAGCCTTCAAGTAAGCAATAATCAGGCTTCTATAATTACTCAGCAATATTCATTGAACTACGTTCGGAAACTTGGAAATAATCACAATCTGAATATGTTAGCTCTATATGAAGATATAGAACAATGGGACAATAATACATCAGCAAGACGTAGAAATTTTTTAACGCCGGCAATTGAACAATTGATTGGAGGTGATCCTGCAACAATGGAATCTTATGGTAGTGCAAACGAAATGGGAAGAAAGAGTTATTTATTTAGATTAAACTATTCATTTAAAGATAAATACCTCCTTGAATCATCAGTAAGGGCGGATGCATCTGCAAGGTTTGCTAAAGATTATCGATGGGGTTATTTTCCTAGTGTTTCAGCAGGGTGGGTTATTAGTAAAGAAAATTTCATGAAAAATATTTCTTCACTTGATTTACTAAAATTAAGAGGGAGTTACGGTAAGACAGGAAATGATGGAGGTGGTAACTTTCAGTATCTATCCGGGTTTCAACTATCCACTTTTCCATTTGGCGGTAGTTATGCCTTTGGCCCAACTAATCTTTTACCAACTTTGTTAGTAACCGGTTTAGCCAATCCTAGATTATCATGGGAAGAAGTTGACATTTATAATGGAGGTGTTGATTTTTCACTATGGGGAAGAAAACTTTATGGTTCGTTTGATGTATTTTATCGCACCCGGACTGGGATAGCAGCAACACGACTTACATCTCTTCCATCTACATTTGGCTCCGACCTGCCTCCTGAAAACCTGAATAGCTTAAACGACCGTGGTTTCGAGCTAGAACTAGGAACACAAGGCAGGATTGGTGAGTTAACTTATAATCTTAGAGGCACACTTTCTAATACAGTTTCCCGGTGGGATCATTTTGAAGAGCCAGTATATACTGACGCTGACCAGGAAAGGACTAATAAAAGATCTGGAAGAAGAACAGATGTAAGGTTTGGATATTTGAATGACGGTATTTTTGCCTCACAAAAGGAGATCGACAATTTGGGTTTCGATCAGGATACAAGAGGTAATGTATCATTACGCCCTGGAGATATTAGGTATAAGAATACCAATGGCGACGATAGACTCGACTGGAAAGATCAGGTTGAAATAGGAAAGGGAAACGTACCGCGTTGGATAACCGGACTTAATATAAATTTGAAGTATAAACAATTTGATCTTTCAGCGTTGTTTCAAGGTGCATTTGACTTCTATACATATATAGCAATATCTAATCAAACTTATACCGATCAGTATTACAAAACCAGGTGGACAGAAGAGAACGGCAATGTCAATGCATTGTATCCTAGAAATGGAGGAAGTTTATTAAATACCGCCAATTCTGATTTTTGGTATAGAAATGCAAGTTATATGAGATTAAAAGCGCTAAATATTGGATATTCTCTTCCAAACAAACTGTTGTCTAAAGTGAAAATACATGACTGCAGGATTTATTTTGCTGGTCAAAATCTCTTAACAGTCTCTGGATTAAATGAATATAGTATTGATCCGGAAGCTCCAAATACTGCTGGCATGTACTATTATCCTCAACAAAGAGGACTTACCCTCGGGTTAAATATTTCATTATAATATTTTAAAGTAAAAAATATGAAAAAGTTAAAATGCATTATTATATTATTAATTGTGGTTGTTGCTACATCTTGCAATAAAGATTTATTAGACAAAAAACCGCTTGGTCTTATTACAGAGGAGACTGTATGGAAAGACCAGATATTGATTGAATCCTATTTAGGGCAAGTTTATTTTGAATGCCAATTTATGGAAAACGATCAAAATCAAACGAATGGGGATGTTTTAAACAATTGGTTTGGCAGGTTGATGATAAATGAAGTGTCTGATGAGTGTTATACTCAATGGGTTCAAATATGGTCTTCTTTTAAATGGGGAAACCTTTTAATTGGGGGTGGTTTATTAGAATGGTGGGAGCAATCGTATAGAATAAACCGAAAAATAAATGAATTTATTGAGAGGGTTCCAACTGCACCTGTTGACGAAAATTTTAAGAAACAAAGAATTGCCGAAGCTCGTTTTTTAAGAGCCTATAATTATTTTACACTGGTGAAAAGATATGGAGGGGTTCCGCTCATTACTAAGTTGCAAAATATTGACGACCCTAAAGAAGAATTAGCACCAGCCCGTAATAAAGAATCTGAAATTTATGATTTTATCATCAGTGAACTGGAGGCGATAAAAGATATACTACCTGCGCAACAAAGTGGTGACGAAATAGGAAGGCCTAGCAAATATGCTGCGCTCTCTTTACAAAGCAGGGCTGCACTTTATGCTGGAAGTATCGCCCAATTTGGTACGGTTAAATTAAGTGGAATTGTAGGTATTGATGCTGCTAAATCGGTTGCTTATTATCAAAAAGCCTATGATGCGGCCAAAACAATTAAAGAGAGCAACAACTTCAGCCTTTATAATCGTTCAGGTGATAAGGCAGCAAATTTCAGAAACTTGTTTTTAGATGAAGCTGCAAATCCTGAAGCTATATTCACCATAATTCACAACGAATCTCCAAGAGAAGCCGGAGGAAGAGGTACTGTCTATGATTACTTTCAAGGACCGGCACCAAATGCGTGGGGCCTTGGTAACCAGGATATGCCGTATTTAGAAATGGCCGAAGAATTTGAACTTATTGACGGTAGCTCAGGTAAGTTAAACAGGGTGCTGGTTCAGCAAGGATTATGGACTATGGCAGATCTTTGGAAAAATAAAGACCCACGTTTTTTTGCCAGTATTTATACTAATGAAACGAAATGGAAAGGTGGATTACTCGACTACACTAAAGGATTGGTATTACCCGATGGCTCAATTCAGCTTGATGGCTCCTACCAGGGGCAAAGAGCAAGAGGAAATCAATTCCTGGATGGATCTTCATTTGGAGTTTTAAAATATTTGGATGAAAGTAATAAGATGCTCCTTACTACCGGTGATTCTAAAACTGATTATCTGGTATTTCGTTATGGCGAAACATTGCTAAACCTTGCTGAAGCTGCATTTGAATTAGGTAAACCAGTTGAGGCATTGGCTGCTGTTAACCTGGTTCGCAACAGAGCGGGAATTGCTCCATTACCAAGCATTGACCGGACCAAATTAAGACATGAACGAAAAGTTGAATTATTCGCTGAAGGGCATCGTTACTGGGACGTAAGAAGATGGAGAACTGCGACAGTTGCTCTTTCAATTAACCAATCAGGAATACAATATATTAAAGACGTAGTTACCGGAAAGTATAAATTGGTAATAAAGGCTAATATTGATCCTTCTACAACACCTCCCAAGTTTACTGAAGCAAACTATTACTTCCCTATTACTCCTGGTCGTACCGGACAAAATCCAAATCTGGTCGAAAACCCCGGTTATTAGTAATTGAATTTTGGGAGAACGATAAATAATTTTAAATAGAAAGGTGATTTGGCTGTGCAAATACTGAGAGACAGTATGGCAGCCAGATCACCTTCTTTTAAGTCTAATTATTCAAATTATTATATGAACTAAAAACTTTTACCTATTTTTTTTGTAAGCGACTAACCCATTTTTAGGGTATAGCGGAAATACCAAAGTCTTATTTTTCGAAAAGGAAATTGCTGTAAGTGCCCAATCAAAAAGAACTCCTATGAATTCCCTACGCATAGCAGCTCCTACGGTTTATTCAAGTTCCAAACTCACCCAACACATCACTTTAATTTAGAAAAAGGTCAAATGTTTTTTGTTCTATCAAAGTACAAAAAAAATGTTTTGAATGAACGAATAGGGCCAATCTCTCAGCACAATCTGGTTCTGGTTATTAGTAGTCCTGATGGCAAACTTGCACTTGCTTGTAATCACATTTAATTAATTTTTTAAACTTGTCCTTTTATGAAAGAAATATATTTTGTACCGGCTTCATCATTAGTGCTATTGATTAATCTATTTCTTTTATGTAGTTTTTCCTTGTCTGCTCAGAATATTGCCGTTACAGCAATTACAGCCGATTGGTGGCCACAAAACAATCAGGCTGCAACCAATTTGACCTCTCCTGATGGATGGTATTATCGTTCGGATCCCGGTTCAGAAAGCTTAGCGTTTGATGGTACAGTTAGCGATCGTACAGCGATAGCAACCCAGTTTGGATTTGGTGCTTCTTATACATCATTTAACCTTAAGTTTGATGCAACGATTCCTTCAACCGAAGAATTTATACAGGTTATTCTTGGGGTCGACAATATGAGCATTAATGGCCTTCAGCTCGACATTTCTAAGTATGGCGTTAAAGCTCTTCCACAAAATGATTATGCTAATGCCGTTTGGCTAATGGATGCACCTGCTTATCAGGCTGTAAACCTCGCTGGCGGGTTAAAATCCTGTGAAATAAATGTTACAGATGCTGGACAAATCACCGTTAGTGTCGGCGGTTATTTGTGTACTACAAGCTATCAGGGAAATTTAACAATATTGGCCAACCCTTTTGTATTTATTAAACCAGGCAAGAGTGGATTCAGGTTGAGTAACGTGATTGCCACAAAAGGCGGGATTACAAAAAAATACTTTGGTCATGCTAGTGCTCCTCCGCTTAATGGCACATTTTATATAGATGCGGTAAACGGTAACGACTTATCTACTGGTATGTCTGAAGCCCAGGCATGGAAAACTTTTGCTAATGTAAACGCTTCCTTACTCTTAGCCGGCACTAAAATTCTTTTAAAAAAAGGAAGTGTTTGGAATCAACGAATCGAAGTTAGAGGTGCTGGAACTGTTAATAATTGGATCTCAGTTGGTTCGTATGGTACAGATGCTGCCAAACCAAAAATTTCTCTCACCAATAATCCCAATGATATTGGCTTGTTAATATGCGATTTAGATAAAACCAGTGGAGCGCCCCGGTCACAAAACATAAGTTATATTGAAGTGAAAGACATAGAAATTTCAAATACCCGTTTGGGGATTTTTTATCGGACCATTACAGGTACTACCAATACCGGATTTAGGGTATCCAATGTTACTTTCAACAACATCAACTGTGATCCGATGATGACGGCTATCAATACTGCATCTGAGAAAAACGCAGAAATTACTGCACAACTCGCTACAGCGAAAGGAAATTTAGAAACAATTAACGGAACATCCAACGGGGGTGCTTATGAATATGTTTTCCCAGCAGCTATAATGATTGGAGGCAGCACGTTGAGTAATCAAAGGGTAAGCGGAACGCACACTACAGTGTTAACAGAATTTGAAGTGAAAGACTGTCAGTTCAATGAAGCAACAACGGGTATCATTTCTTGGTTTTATTGGCCATTCACTTCTGGAATGGGTACTGATGCGTGGAGACAGATTGTAAATAAAGTGAAACTTACAAATATTAGCTCTACAGGAATTGTAAACGGCGTAGTTGCGTTCGATGGAGTTAATGGTGGTGGACTTGCTGACGTAAACGGAGTAATACAGCCAGATGCAGATGGCTGGGGTTTAATTAAAAATGTAAATACTATAATGGGTTCGGCTGTTCCTGGAAGAACCTGGCCTAATGGAACTACTGCTGTAATTATCAATAATTCTCAGAAGTTATTATTTGATAATTGCGAATTTTCGGACATGCTCAATCAAGGTAATCCTGATGGATGTGGTTTTGATTTTGAATCAAACAATACTTTGGTAACTATTCAAAATACAAAGTTTTTAAACAATGATGGGCATTCAATTCTGTTGATGAACGGCGGTGGCTTTGGTGGAAATACCAATCTGACAATACAAAAAAATCTATTTGCAAAAAATATAAAATCCGGAGTTTCAATTTTTGAACTGTATTGGAATCCTACTAATGACCACGGCGGTAGACATGCAAATGTAAAACTCAATGATAATATTTTCTTCTTAAGAAAGAAAAATATTAATAATCAGTCTATTAGCCTTTACGATTTTGCAAATTGTACTTATGTAACAGCTACTAAAAACATAGTATATACACTCGACCCAACGGGAAGCCCGGTTACAATTAGTTTTCTTGGCCAGCCATATACTTACAATGTTGTAGGAGGGGGTGGAGCGTCACAAACAGGTTTTAAAGCATATCCAAATCCCACAAAAGATAATTTAACCATTGAAACAGATGGAGGCAGTGCAGTTCAACATTTTAATATTTTAAACATGTTGGGTCAAACGATATACCGTTCACAAATTGTAAATAAAGCGGTTGTAAACTTGTCGAAATTTCAATCAGGATTTTATTTTATTCAATTGTATGATAAAAAATCAATTAGGGCGAAAAAAATATTTAAGCAATAATTGATGATTTCTATAGTATAGCATTTTCCAAAAGCACCAAATTCCGACAAATTGTATAACAAATATTAGTTTGGCGGGATTTGTTTTTTGAATTTGGCTATTATCAATATTCCAACAGACGCTTGTTTCTAAATATTGTACTTGTTACAGCGTATATAAAAGTTGCTTTAGTTTTTAAAATACCAAATTATTTATGCTACTAAAATTACCGCTTGTTACTAAACCGCCCCAATAGATTAACACATACAGAGCAGGATGATCTAGAAAAAAACAGTTAATAATTTAGCATAATCAAAAAAGTCTAAACTAATATGGTGAGTTCCATGAATAAAATGGTCGTTTCATTGCTGTTATGCTGCGGTAGCCTTTATGCAATTAGCCAAACAGCCCACTATAACATGCACCTGTCCACTACAGATGATGGCAGGGTGGTCATTGCAATGACATTGGACGCTATTCCGGATCAGAAATTTATATTTACCATACCTGAAGTTTTTGCTGTAAATGGTTTTGAAGGTGGAAAGGGAGGACTGATGGCCTGCAGATTGCAATATTGGAAAATTAGTGACAATTGTATAAGCACTAATTTTGGAGACATTAATTTTAAATACTATGTAAAACTTGATGTATTAAAGCGCAAAGAAAAATACAGTTTAATATAGAATGTCAGGTTCGAAAATCATTCGGTTGATGCCTTGTCCGATCTCTCTGCTTTTAATTGCGTGAGCATGAAAGCTGTGTAATTTTTTAAAGATGATTTGATGGAAAAAAAATGGTTGTATGATATTAGTGGAAAAAAAATTAATAAAGGAGTAAAAAAGAAATTTGATAATTTATTAGTTTCTCTATTAAAGCCAGCTAAGAAATCAAAGAAGTTGTTAAATATTAAATTATGGAATTTTAGGGTGGATGATTTGGTTTTTGATGATGGGATACTTTTCGACTGGCGCAGTAACTATAAATTAAAGTATATTCTAAAGTTGCAACCTATACATCTTCTTTCACATGGGAAAATAAAGAGGCAAAAGATTATTTTCTTGATTTAGGCGAGGTTTATTTTATTTCAGAAGTATACGTTAACGGTGAACATACTGGGGAAAAAATATGGCAACCCTATTGCCTTGACATATCAAGATTTATAAAGTAGGGCGAAATACAATTGAGGTAAGGGTAACCCCAACTAATAGGAATAAATTTATTGGCGACGCAGTTAGTGGAAACATTAAATACAATCATTTTAAAGGAAAAGAAAATACTTTAATGCCTGTCGGCTTAATCGGTCCAGTTACAGTTAATCCAAAGGAATATTAATTAAGCAGGTTCAAAGAAAATTGGATACCTAATCTGAATAATATGTATAAGATACTCTTGCTATCTACAAGCATTTTCATTATTTCTGTTATGTGCTTTCTGTGGAATATAGATTGTTCCAAGAGTACGACAATTAGACAATTTAATTTTAATAACCAAGCTAAAACAAATTCTATTGCCAGTACTAAGAGAATACCTGATAAATTAGTTGTTTTAACTTTTGATGATGCAGTGGCATCTCATTATACTTTTGTGCGCCCAATACTTAAACAATATGGTTTTTCTGCTACTTTTTTTATTACAGAAGGCTTTAATTTTAAGACTGATAAAGTAAACTACTTAACATGGAATCAGGTAGCCGATCTTAATAAAGATGGTTTTGAAATAGGAAATCATACAAGGGATCATGTTATTATCAACGAACAGTCTTTGGGTCAGCTTCTTTTCCAGTTAACCTCAATTAATGACAGTTGTGAGTATTACGGCATACCCCGTCCTGTTTCTTTTGCTTACCCGGGAAATTTTATCCATGCCCGAGCATTGCCCATTTTAAAAACTGCTGGATTTAGCTGGGCAAGGCGAGGGAATATCCCTGAGCTTAGCGGTGGAGAAGATGGGCGTGGATTTGCTTATGAGCCATATGCTGATGACCCTTTGCTTATACCTTCCTCAGGTATAGCTTTGCCTGCATGGAGCCTTGAAGATTTTAAAAATGCTGAAGCCTGTGCAAAAAATGGAAAGATAGCTGTACTCCAATTTCATGGGGTGCCGGATACCGAGCATCCTTGGGTAAATACTACCAAAGAACAGTTTCGTTCTTATATGGATTATCTACGTAATGGAAAATATCAGGTAATAGCATTAAGGGATATTGCTCGTTACATTAACCCTAACATTCGTCCCAAAGATCCTTGGGATATAATTATAAAAAGAAAAAATGGACTTACACCTAACACGAAAATTTTCTGAGGATTTTAAATGGATTGTAAATACCACCGTAGTTGGAAGAGTTGCTTATTTTTTTAACAACTTCGAAATAACACATTGCTGTATTCACACTGCACCGTTTATTTCGAGCATTTTAAACCGGACGAGGCTGCTGTTGCCAGTGGTAGCATCAATTTTAACAGGCAATAATAAAGTGTAATACTCTTTTAAATATTTAATAACAATATTATAATTTTTAAATTTTATGGATTCTTTAAAAAAATGTAATTTATTTCTACTGCTGGTTCTGTTATTTCCGTTATTATTAAAAGCGCAGCAAATTAAAAAACAACCTGCAATGTTAATGGAAGATGCAGACGCAGGGGGACGAGCCGCTATAGCCATTCACATCAGTGAAATGCCAGATCAAAAATTTGTTTTGGAAATCCCGGAAGTATTTACTTTAAGGGAAGTTAATGGCGACCTGTATAATTATTCCAAACAAAATTGGAAATACTATCCCGGGGGTGCAGAATTAAATTATGAAGACAAAAAATTTCAATATTCGATTAAATTAAAAATTGTCAGCAATA
>Ga0105045_10003830_pt1 | contig 13007 bp, 9 predicted proteins | sample MAT02_FD_78089 | JGI IMG/M metagenome (GOLD analysis project Ga0105045, IMG submission 78089) | Freshwater microbial communities from Lake Fryxell liftoff mats and glacier meltwater in Antarctica - MAT-02 (megahit assembly) | ecosystem: Environmental > Aquatic > Freshwater > Ice > Liftoff...
CGACGCAGACCGCGCTGGACGATGCCGTCGAGCACCTCCGCCGGGCCGACGGGCCGGTCGCGGTCGACGCCGAGCGCGCGTCCGGCTACCGCTACGGGCAGGCGGCGTACCTGGTCCAGCTCCGTCGCGACGACGGCCCGATCGTGCTCCTCGACCCCGTCGCCCGCCTCGACCTGACCGCGCTGGCCGACGTGCTCGACGGTCCGGAGTGGGTGCTGCACGCCGCCTCGCAGGACCTGCCGTGCCTGGCCGAGCTCGGCCTGCGACCTCGGACGGTCTTCGACACCGAGCTGGGCGCGCGCGTGGCCGGCCTGCCCAAGGTCGGGCTCGCCGCCGTCACGGAGCACTACCTGGGCATCGGGCTGGCGAAGGAGCACTCGGCGGTCGACTGGTCCACCCGCCCGATGCCCGCCTCGTGGCTGACCTACGCGGCCCTGGACGTCGAGCTGCTGCTGGACGTCCGGGACGCGCTGGCCGCCGACCTGGACGCCCAGGGCAAGCTCGGCTGGGCGCGCGAGGAGTTCGCGGCGGTGGCCACGGCGGGCCCTCCCGCCCCCAAGGTCGACCCCTGGCGCAAGACGTCCGGGGTCCACAAGCTCCGCTCCCGCCGCGCCCAGGCCGTGGTCCGCTCCCTCTGGTTCGCCCGCGAGGAGCAGGCCCGCCGTCGCGACGTCTCACCGGGACGGGTCCTGCCCGACGCCGCCATCATCAACGCCGCCACGTCGCAGCCCCGCTCGGTGGAGGCCCTCGCCGCCCTGCCGGTGTTCTCCGGTCCTGCCAACCGTCGCCTGGGGCGCTACTGGCTGGACGCCGTCGACTCCGCGCTCGCCCTTCCCGACGGCGAGCTGCCAGGTCCGCCGCCCCGCGGCGACGGGCCGCCGCCGGTGCGCGCCTGGGCCGACCGCGACCCCGTGGCCGCGGCGCGACTGGTCCACGTCCGGGCCGCGTTGGCCGACCTCGCCGCTGCCAACGACCTGCCCCTGGAGAACCTGCTGACCCCGGACAGCGCGCGTCGGCTGGCCTGGGACCCGCCCGGCACGGACGCCGCCGCGGTCGCCGGGCTGCTGCGCGGTCGGGGGGCACGCGAGTGGCAGGTCACCCTCACGGCTCAGGCGCTGGCGGACGCCCTGGTCGCCGCCGAGGCCGCCCAGGCCACCCGGACCGCCCAGGCCGCCATGACCCCGGACGTGACCGTGGAAGACGTGACCGCGGACGACGTGACCGCGAGCACCCTGGACGAACGTCCCACCCCGTAGTTACTCGGTAGTAACATAAGTCGGGAAGCCCGTGAGGACGCGGGCGTCCAGACCGAACCGGGAGGCCCCGTGCCCACCACCGTCAGAGATGTCGTCTTCGTGGACGGCGTCCGCACCCCCTTCGGCAAGGCCGGAGACAAGGGGATGTACGCCCAGACCCGAGCCGACGACATGGTCGTCCGCTGCATCCGCGGCCTGCTCGAGCGCAACCCGTCGTTGCCTCCGGAGCGGATCGACGAGGTCGCGGTCGCGGCCACGACCCAGACCGGCGACCAAGGCCTGACGATCGGCCGGACCGCGGCGCTGCTCGCGGGGCTTCCCAAGTCGGTCCCCGGCTTCGCCATCGACCGGATGTGCGCCGGCGCCATGACCGCCGTCACCACGACGGCGTCCGGCATCGGCTTCGGCGCCTACGACATCGCGGTGGCCGGAGGTGTCGAGCACATGGGCCACCACCCGATGGGCTCCGGCGTCGACCCCAACCCCCGCTTCGTCGCCGAGCAGATCGTCGACCCGTCCGCCCTGGTGATGGGGTCCACGGCCGAGAACCTGCACGACCGGTTCCCGCACATCACCAAGGAGCGCGCCGACGCCTACGCCGTCGCGAGCCAGACCAAGCTCGCTGCGGCCTACGAGGCCGGCAAGGTACAGCAGGGCCTGGTGACGATGGCCACCCGTCACGACGAGCGCGGCTGGGGCCTGGCCACCGCCGACGAGCCCCCGCGGCCGGGCACCACGGTGGAGGACCTGGCCTCGCTGAAGACCCCGTTCCGCCCCCACGGGCGCGTCACCGCCGGCAACGCCGCCGGGCTCAACGACGGTGCGACCGCCTGCCTGATGGCCGAGGCGGGTACCGCCCGTGAGCTCGGCCTGACCGCCCGGATGCGGCTGGTCGGCTACGCGTTCGCCGGCGTCGACCCGTCGGTGATGGGCGTCGGCCCGGTGCCCGCCACCGAGAAGGCCCTGTCCCGCGCCGGGCTCACCATCGACGACATCGGCCTGTTCGAGATCAACGAGGCCTTCGCCGTTCAGGTGCTGGCGTTCCTGGACCACTTCGGCATCGCCGACGACGACGCCCGCGTCAACCCGTGGGGCGGCGCGATCGCGGTCGGTCACCCGCTCGCCTCCTCCGGCGTGCGGCTGATGAGCCAGCTCGCCGACCACTTCGTCGACCACCCCGAGGTCCGCTACGGCCTGACCACGATGTGCATCGGCATCGGCATGGGCGGCACCGTGATCTGGGAGAACCCGCACCACGCCGACGCCGGCGACTGGGCCCGCCCCGCGGCCACCACGACCCACGAGGAGGACGCCGCGTGAGCGCCACCACCGAGACCGCGGCCACGACCCGCTACGACCGGGAGCAGATGACGTCGCTGTTCGCCGACGAGGTCGTCACCAGCAGCCACGTCCAGCTCGTGCCCCTGGCCGACGGCGGTGCCCTGGCGCTGCTCACCCTGGACAACGGCTTCGACCACACCAAGCCCACCACCTTCGGCCCCGCCGGGCTGTTCGGGATCGGTGACGCGCTGGACTCCCTCGACGACGGCATCGCCGCGGGCCAGGTGCGTGGGGTCGCCGTCACCGGCAAGCCGTTCGTGTTCGCCGTCGGCGCCGACCTCAAGGGCACCGCGCAGGTCGTCACCAGGGAGCAGGCCCTGGCCGTCGCCCGCCTGGGCCACGACGTCTTCCGTCGCCTGGGCGAGCTGGGTGTGCCCTCATTCGCCTTCGTGAACGGTGCAGTGATGGGTGGCGGGCTCGAGATCGCCCTGCACTGCACCCACCGCACCATCTCCTCCGGGGTACCTGCCGTGGCGCTGCCCGAGTGCTTCCTCGGCCTGGTCCCCGGTTGGGGCGGGACGTACCTGCTTCCCCGCCTGATCGGTGCGCCCGGAGCCCTGACCGTCATGGTCGACAACGCGCTGAACCAGAACCGCATGCTCAGCGGACCCAAGGCGTTCGGGCTGGGAATCGCCGACGCGATGTTCGAGCCTGCGGACTTCCTGGAGCGGTCGGTGGCCTGGGCCGCCGACGTCATCGCCGGCCGGGTGGAGGTCCCCCGCACCGACCACACCGCCGACACCGCCACCTGGGACGGCGCCGTCGCCGCCGCCCGCGCCGGGGTCAGGGCCCGTCTGGGCGGGGCCGCACCGGCCGCGCCTCGGGCCATCGACCTCCTCGAGGCCGCCCGCACCAACGACCGCGACGCCGGGTTCGCGGCCGAGGACGAGGCGTTGGCCGACCTGATCGTGTCGCCGCAGTTCCGCGCCGGGATGTACGCCTTCGACCTGGTCCAGCGGCGCGCCAAGCGCCCGGTCGGCGTGCCCGACAAGGCCCTCGCCCGGCCTGTCGGCTCGGTCGGCGTGGTGGGCGCAGGGTTGATGGCCTCGCAGCTCGCGCTGCTCTTCGTGCGCCGGCTGAAGGTGCCCGTCGTCATGACGGACCTCGACCAGGACCGCGCCGACGCCGGCGTCGCCCGCGTCCACGGCGAGCTCGACACCCTGGCCGGCAAGGGTCGGATGGGTCCCGACGAGGTGAACCGGCTCAAGGCGCTGGTCAGCGGGGGCACGGACCACGCGCTGTTCGCCGGCTGCGACCTGGTCGTCGAGGCCGTCTTCGAGGAGATGCAGCTCAAGAAGCAGGTGCTGGCCAGCCTCGAGCAGGTCGTGCGGCCCGACTGCGTCCTGGCCACGAACACCTCCAGCCTGTCGGTCACGGAGATGGCCGCCGACCTGCAGCACCCCGAGCGGATGGTCGGCTTCCACTTCTTCAACCCGGTCGCGGTCATGCCCCTGGTCGAGATCGCCCGCGCCCCGCGCACCGACGACGCCACCGTGGCGACCGCGTTCGCCGTCGGCAAGCAGCTGAAGAAGTCGTGCGTGCCGGTGCAGGACGCCCCCGCGTTCGTCGTCAACCGGCTCCTGATCCGGATGCTGTCCGAGGTCTTCGCCGCCGTCGACGAGGGCACCCCGCCCGACGTGGTCGACCAGGCGTTCCGCCCGCTCGGCCTGCCGATGTCGCCGTTGGTCCTGCTCCAGCTCGTGGGCCCGGCCGTGGCGCTGCACGTGCTGGAGAGCCTGCACACGGCGTTCCCCGACCGGTTCCAGGTGTCGGGGACGCTGCAGAAGGTCGTGCAGGCCCGTCAGCCCGGGATCTGGTCGTGGGACGAGCGCGGCACACCGTTCCTGTCGGAGGAGACCCTGGCGCTGCTGCCCGCCGGCGGCCGTGCCAGCACGCCCGAGCAGGTCCACGACCGGGCGCTGTCGGCCCTGGCGCAGGAGGCCGGCCTGCTGCTGGACGAGGGCGTCGTGGCCGACCCCCGCGACATCGACCTGTGCATGATCACCGGGGCGGGGTGGCCGTTCCACCTGGGTGGGCTGGTCCCGCTGCTGGACCGCGAGGGCTTCAGCGAACGGGCCACCGGTCGCCGCCTGCTGCCCGCGGGTGCGGCCAGCCTGCCGGCCTGAGTCCGGCCTGGGACCGGTCTGGGACCGGTCTGGGACCGAGCGGGACCCGGACGGGTGCAGCACCTCGAGCCGGTCACCGCCGGCCCTCGTCACGGCGAGGTCGCCGGTGGTGACCGGCTCTCGTGCATCCGGGTGACGTCCGACGTGCCCCCGCCGCGCCGGGTTTGGACGCGAGCGGGAACCGGGGAGGCTGCCCAGGTGACCGCCCCGCCCTCCCCGCCCGGGTCCAGGGCCGAGCTGCGTCAGGCGGTCCTGGCCCTGGCCGTGCTCGACGAGGTCGACCTGCAACCGCGAGACCACGGCGTCGTCCTCGCGGCGGGCGGGTCGCTGGGCTGGGACGACGTGGCGTGCGCCCTGGGGCCATGGGCGTCGCTGCCCGACCACCCGGTCACCCGGCGCCGGCTCCGGCTGGCCGCCGAGGTGGTCGGGCTCGTGGCTCTCGGCGGGGAGGACGAGCTGCTGGGAGCGTGTCACGCCCACGGCGAGGCGGTCGGGACGGCCGTGATGGGGGCCGCCGACGGATGGGTGCGGGAGCGCGTCCCCGGCGGCGTGCTGACGCTGGGCCTCGGGGTGAGCGACCTGGGCGGCATCGTCGGACCGCATCCCCTGCCACCGCTGCCGTGCCTGCAGGGCCCGCTGCGGGTGCGTCTGGACGCGCGCTGGGCCGATGTCCGCGAGGACCTGGAGCGGCTGGGTGGCCTGGTTCAGCAGCGGCTGCTGCGCGACCAGCGCGAGGGGCGGCCCCTGGTGCTGCGCCCCATGGGCACGGCCGACGTCGTCACCCTGCTGGGTAGCGTCCGGCTCCGCTCAGCCCTGGCCCGCGGCGACGGCACGGGCATGCGCGCCGTGGCGGTCCCGGTGAGGGACCGCGGCTGGTTCGACCTGGCCCGGATCGACCCGGCCTACGTCGGGGCCGCCTGGGGGGCCAGCCACCCGCTAGAACGGGCCTTCGACCGTCCCGTGCTGGTCACGGCCGACGAGGTCGTCGCACCGGTCCCCTCAGGTGACGTCCTGGGGGCCGGTGTCCTCGCCGACCCTGCCGCTCGAAGCCTCGACCGCGACCTCCGGCGCCGCTGACCCGCCGACGGACCTCGACCCGTACGACGACTTGCCGGTCTCGGGCGCCGCGGAGCCCGTGCGGGTGGCGACCTCCACGACCCTGCGGGCGATGGCCTGCGGCGTGAGCCCGCTGCGGGCCAGCACGTCGGCCCGGCTCATGTGGTCGAAGAAGGTCTGCTCGAGCCCGAACCCGACGACCGTGGCGTCGACGTCGGCGTCGGCCAGCGCCTGGCGCACGGCCGCGCCCACGCCACCGACCCGGCCGCCGTCCTCGACGACGACCACGACCCGGTGCGCCCGGGCCAGCTCGACCAGCGAGACGTCGACGGGCTTGACCCAGCGCGGGTCGACCACGGTGCTGTCGAGGCCGTGCGCAGCCAACCGCTCGGCGACCTCCAGGCAGATCGGCGCCATCGAGCCGACGCTCACGAGGAGGACCTCCGGGCTCGGGCTGCGCGCGGTACGCAGGACGTCGGTGGGTCCATGGGACGCCACGGACGGGACCTCGGCCGCGAGCGCCCCCTTGGGGAACCGCAGCACCGTCGGGGCGTGGTCCACGTCGAGGGCCTCGCGCAGCTCCGCGCGCAGGGTGACCTCGTCACGAGGAGCGGCGAGACGCAGCCCGGGCACCATCTGCAGGATCGACATGTCCCACATGCCGTTGTGGCTCGCGCCGTCGTCGCCGGTGGCCCCGGCCCGGTCCAGCACGAACGTCACCCCGGCCTTGTGCAGGGCGACGTCCATGAGCACCTGGTCGAAGGCGCGGTTGAGGAACGTCGCATAGACCGCCATCACGGGATGGAGCCCGCCGAGCGCCATGCCGGCGGCGCTGGTGGCCCCGTGCTGCTCGGCGATGCCGACGTCGACGATCCGGTCGGGGTGCGCCTCGGCGAAGGGCTTGAGGCCGACCGGGATGAGCATGGCGGCGGTGATGGCGACCACGTCCTGACGCTCACGGCCGACCGCCACCATCTCGTCGGCGAAGACCGCCGTCCACGAGGGCTTGGCCTTGCTCAACGCGCGGCCGGTGACGGGGTCGATGGCCGAGATGCCGTGGAAGCGGTCCGCGTCGTCCGCCTCGGCGAGCTCGTAACCGCGACCCTTCTGGGTGATGACGTGCACGATGACGGGCCCGCCGAAGCGCTTGGCCCGCTCCAGCGCACGCTCGACCGCGCCACGGTCGTGCCCGTCGACGGGCCCGACGTACTTCAGGCCGAGGTCGCTGAACATGCCCTGCGGCGACATGTAGTCCTTGACCGCGGCCTTGGTGGCGTGCAGCGCGTCGTACAGCCAGCGGCCGATCCGACCGCGACGGGTCAGGGAGTCCCGGCCCCAGGTGAGGACCCGCTCGTAGCGGCGGTCGGTGCGCAGGCCTTCCAGGTGCGTGGCCAGCCCCCCGATCGTCGGGGAGTACGAGCGGCCGTTGTCGTTCACGACGACGACGACGGGGCGCTCGGGGTCGTGGGCGATGTTGTTCAGCGCCTCCCACGACATGCCACCGGTCAGCGCGCCGTCACCCACGACCGCCACGGCGTGACGGTTCTCGACCCCCTGGACCTGGAAGGCGCGGGCGATCCCGTCCGCCCAGGACAGCGCCGTGGACGCGTGGGAGTTCTCCACGACGTCGTGCTCGGACTCCGCGCGGCTGGGGTAGCCGGACAGCCCGCCCCGACGACGCAGCATCGAGAAGTCCTGCCGGCCGGTGAGCAGCTTGTGCACGTACGACTGGTGACCGGTGTCGAAGACGATGCGGTCGCGCGGGGAGTCGAAGACCCGGTGCAGCGCGAGCGTGAGCTCGACCACGCCCAGGTTGGGGCCCAGGTGACCTCCGGTGGCGGTCACGGTGCGGATCAGGTGCTCGCGGATCTCGTCGGCCAGCGTGTCCAGGTCGGCGGCGTCCAGCGTCCGCAGGACGGCGGGGCTGGTGACCTTGGGCAGGACGCGGGAGGGCCCCACCGTGGCCTGCGGGACCCCGGGGACGGCGGCGACTGGCGGCACGACGACCGCTGCGTCGTCCGTGCCGGTCTGGTCGTTCCTGTCCGTGGTCACCACTCCCTCGTGTGCGTCGGGGCGGGCTGCCCGGCCCCTCGGCCCTGGTCGGACCGTCGTCCCACGATACGTGCCCCAGGGCCTGCCCGCCGTCCGCACCGGCGGTGAGCCCCGGACCGGCGCAGCATCTCCACACCCTTGGACCGCTCCCCCCGGTCGGGGCCCGGTCAGAGGCGTGGGACCCAGCGGCTGCCTTGCAGGGCGCCGGCGAGCAGCTCGGCGCCCCGGGCGGCTGCGCGCAGCCGCGTGCCCTCGCTGTGCAGCACCTCGAGGACCTCCTCCACCGTCCGGCCGGCCACGCCACGGGCCACCAGCTCGGCCCGGGCCTGGGCCAGGGCCACCGTGGCGGCCTCGACCTGCGCGGCGACGTGCCTGCTGGCCAGCCAAGCCAGCACGGGCGGGTGCTTGAGCAGGACCGGGTGCTCGCGGTACTCCGGCGGGCAGACGTCCAGCAGCCACCCGACGGCGCGGTCCACGAAACCGGTCGCGTCCGGCGGCGGGACGCTGCGCGGCCACCCCGGCGGCACCGACCCGGACGCCCGGGTGTGCCCACCGCCGCCCCGGGGGCCCGCCCCCCGCGGCCACGGCTGGTCGGTGCTCACGGTGCGGGCGGGTGGGCGTGCGCCAGCGCCAGCTCCCGGAGCCGGCCGATGGCCTTCGACGCGTCGTCGGCGCCGTAGACGGCGGACCCCGCGACGAACACGTCGGCCCCGGCCTCGGCGCAGCGCGCGATGGTGTCCTCCGACACACCGCCGTCGACCTGGACGCGGACCTCGAGGTCGGCCGCCGCCACGGCCCGACGGACGCGGCGCATCTTGGGCAGGACGACGTCCAGGAACGACTGACCCCCGAAGCCCGGCTCCACCGACATGACGAGCACCATGTCGAACTCCGGCAGCAGGTCCTCGTAGGCCTCGAACCCGGTACCGGGGCGCAGAGCCAGCCCGGCCTTGGCCCCCGCGGCGCGCAGCTCGCGCGCCGTGCGGACCGGCGCGGCAGAGGCCTCGGCGTGGATGGTGACGCTGTAGGCACCGGCCTCGGCGTAGTCCACGGCCCAGCGGTCGACGTCGGTGATCATCAGGTGGCAGTCCACCGGCACCGGGCTCACCGCGGCCAGCGCCTTCACGACCGGCACGCCCAGGGTCAGGTTGGGGACGAAGTGACCGTCCATGACGTCCACGTGGGCCCAGTCGGCGTCCGAGATGCGGTCCAGCTCCTCGGCCAGGCGGGCGAAGTCGGCGCTGAGGATGCTGGGGGCGATCAAGGGGGCGGCCACCGGAGAAGACTAGGACAGGGCGGGGGCGAAGGACCTGAGCCACCGTCCCGGTGAGGCGCGGGCGCACGTGGACCGCGTCACCCGGCCCGCGGCGGTTGGGGACAATGGTCGTCATGTCACTCCCGCACCTCTGGGTACGCCACGAGACGCGCTCGACCGAACGTCGGGCACCCCTCGTCCCCGACGACGTGGCCCGGCTGCTGGTCGCCGGCGTGCAGGTGACCGTGGAGCGGTCGCCGCAGCGGGTCTTCGCCATCGATGAGTACTCCGGGGCGGGTGCTGCCGTCGCTGAGCCCGGCTCCTGGTCCGAGGCACCGGACGACGCCTTCGTCCTCGGCATCAAGGAGCTGCCGGACCAGCCGTTCCAGCTGCGGCACCGGCACATCTACTTCGCCCACGCCTACAAGGGGCAGAACGACGCGATGCTCACGTTGAGCCGCTTCCAGGAAGGCGGTGGGCGGCTCTACGACATCGAGTACCTCACCGACCAGAGCGGCCGGCGTGTGGTGGCCTTCGGCTACTGGGCGGGTTACGTCGGGGCCGCGCTGGGTGCCCTGCAGCTCGCAGGCGCGCTGACGCGACCGCTGGCCCCCACCGACAAGGCCACGCTCGACCTGCAGCTGCTCGAAGCCGCGCTCTCCCCGGGTACCACTGCCGTCGTCACCGGCGCCCGGGGACGGTCGGGCATCGGAGCCGTCGACGCGCTCGCGGCCGCCGGGCTGGAGGCGGCCCGATGGGACCGCGGCGAGAGCCGCACGCTCGACCCCGCGCGGCTGCTCGACCACGACCTGCTCGTCAACTGCGTGTCCACCACGGTGCCGACCACACCGTTCATCACCACCGCCGACCTGGCCCGCGAGCGTCGGCTGCGGCTGGTCTCCGACGTCACCTGCGACGTCACGTCCGCCACCAACATGCTGCCGGTCAACCGGTCCGTCACGACCTGGAGCGACCCGGTGCGCCAGGTCAGTGATGACGAGGGGCGCTCGCTCGGGGTCATCGCGATCGACAACCTCCCCTCGCTGCTGCCGCGAGAGGCCAGCACGACCTTCTCCGCCGACCTGACCCCACACCTGCTCGGCCTCGTCGAGGACGCTCTGGGAGGCCCCTGGCAGGCGGCGGCCGCCGCCTTCGACCAGGCGACCCTCGGGGTGGCCTGACACCACCGGTCGAGGGGCGGAAGGCAGGTCAACGCCGGCGCAGCAGCGCCAGGAACATGCCGTCCGTACCGTGCGCGTGCGGCCACAGCTGTACCGACGACCCGGCCGCAGCACCGGTGACCGGACGGCCGACGGCGACGTCGAGCACCTCGGCCGTGGGCAGAAGCTCGACCTCGACACCCCGCTTGTGCGCGGCCCGGACGGCGTCCTCCACCACCACGGTGGTCTCGGCCAGGTGCGGCGAGCAGGTCACGTAGGCGACGACGCCACCGACTCGGACCGCGTCCAGGCCCGAGGCCAGCAGCGAGCGCTGCAGGGACGCCAGCCCCGCGAGGTCGCCCGGGGTGCGGCGCCAGCGGGCCTCGGGGCGTCGCCGGAGCGCACCCAGGCCGGTGCACGGGGCGTCGACGAGGACCCGGTCGTAGCGGCCGGGCTCGTCCTCGCCGACCTCCCGGCCGTCGCCGGTACGGACGGTCCAGACCGCTTCGGCGCCGCGGACGGCCTGCTCGACCAGTCGGGTCCGGTGCTCGGCGAGCTCGACCGCGACCCCGGTGGCACCGTCGCGCAAGGCCAGCGCGGACAGCAGCGAGGACTTACCGCCCGGACCGGCGCACAGGTCCAGCCAGCGCTCGCCCGCCCGAACGGGGTCGGCCTCGCGGACGTCGCGCGGGGCGGACCCGTCCAGCCCGGCCCCGACCAGGGCCGCCGCGACCAGCTGGCTGCCCTCGTCCTGCACCCGGGCCCGGGAGTCGCGTACGGCGCGCAGGCCCCCGGGCGAGCCCGACGCCATGGTCACCGCGAACGGCGACCAGCTACCGGCGCTGCCGCCGTCGGCCAGCAGCTCGTCCACGCCGATCAGGCCGGGCCGGGCCAGCAGCGTGACGTCGGCAGGCGCGTTGTCCGCGGCCAGCAGGTCCTCGAGCTCCTCGGCCGGGCGGCCGTGGCCGACCAGCGCCTGCCGCAGGGCCCGGACGATCCACTGCGGGTGGGAGTGCCGGGTGGCGAGGGCCTGGTCGCGGTCGGCGTCCTCGGCGGGGGCCACCTCGTCCAGCCAGCCGGCCAGGTCCTTCTCGGTGATCTTGCGCAGGCAGGCGTTGACCAGCCCGGACGAACCGATGCCCAGCTCCTGGCGGGCCAGGCCTACGGTCGAGGCGACGGCCGCGTGGTCGGGGACCCGCATACCGAGCAGCTGGTGCGCGCCGAGCCGCAGGACGTCCAGCGTCGGGCGGTCGAGCTTGTCCAGCGGTCGGTCGACGACCTTCGCCAGGACCGCGTCGTAGAGGCCCTGCATCCGCAGCGTGCCGTAGGTCAGCTCGGTGGCGAACGCCGCGTCCCGGCCGACCAGGCCTTCGCGGGTCAGCACGCCGGGCAGGACCAGGTTGGCGTAGGCGTCGTTGCCCCCGACCTCGCGCAGCACCCGGAAGGCGGCCGTGCGGGGGGCGTCGGAGCCACGCAGCCGCTCGCGGGCCGGCGCGCGGTCGGGCCCGCTGCCGTTGCGACGAGGAGGGCCGTCGCCACGACGCGGGGTGCCGTACGAGCCGCCCTCGCGACGAGGGGGCCCGCCTCGTCCCCGGTCTGGGCGCTCGCGGTCTGGGCGGTCGGGGCGGTCGTCAGGGCGGTCGGCGTCAGCCATCGTGCTCCTCGTCTGTCGTCGGCGCGGGTGACGGTGCGGGGTCGCCGAGGACGGACACGGTCGACAGCCGGGCACCGCGGGCCCAGTCCCCCGCCGGCATCGGTCGCTTGCCCTCCGGCTGAACGGTGCTGAGGCGGACCGGCACGGTGGCCGTCCCGACCAGCACGTCGGCGCCGATGAACCGGACATGGCCGGGTGGCAGCAGGTCGTCGAGCTCCCCACCGGACGGCTCGACCGGGGTGACGGGACCGAGCTTGAGCCGACGGCCCTGGAGCGTCGTCCAGGCCCCCGGCGAGGGGGTGCAACCGCGAACCAGTCGGTCCACGGCGACCGCCGGCAGCGTCAGGTCGACCCGGGCGTCGGCGACCCCGATCTTGGGCGCCAGGCTGGCCCCGTCCGCCGGCTGCGGAACCGGCTGGACCGCCCCGTCCTCCAGGGCGTCCATCACCTGCACCAGCAGCTGTGCACCCGCCGTGGCGAGCCGGTCGAGCACGGCACCGGCGGTGTCGTCGGCGCGCAACCGCTCGGTCATCGTCGCCAGCAGCGGACCGGTGTCCATGCCCTCGTCCAGCCGGAACACCGTGACGCCGCTGATGTCGTCACCGGCCATCAACGCGTGCTGCACGGGGGCGGCACCCCGCCAGGCGGGCAGCAACGAGAAGTGCAGGTTGACCCAGCCGTGCGTGGGCACGTCTCGGGCGGCCCGGGGCACGAGCGCCCCGTAGGCCACGACGGGCACGCAGTCGGGCTGCAGGTCGCGCAGCGCAGCGACGAAGTCCGGCTCCCGCGGGTGCCGCGGGGCCAGCACCGGGATGCCGTGCGCCTGCGCCAGCACCCGCACCGGGCTCGGGCGGGACCGGCGACCACGACCCGCTGCTGCGTCGGGCCGGGTGACGACCCCGACGACGTCGTGCCGGCTCGCGACCAGGGCGGCCAGGCTCGGGACCGCGACCTCGGGGGTGCCGGCGAGGACGAGACGCACTCAGCGCGCCGTACCGAAGGTGGAGTGCGGGCTCACCCTCACCGTGGGCGAGTCGAGCCCGGCCCACTCGGCCTCGCGGATCATGCGCAAGGCCTGCTTCTTCGGCTCCCGGTCCAGCCGGTCGA
>Ga0105045_10003832_pt1 | contig 13004 bp, 7 predicted proteins | sample MAT02_FD_78089 | JGI IMG/M metagenome (GOLD analysis project Ga0105045, IMG submission 78089) | Freshwater microbial communities from Lake Fryxell liftoff mats and glacier meltwater in Antarctica - MAT-02 (megahit assembly) | ecosystem: Environmental > Aquatic > Freshwater > Ice > Liftoff...
ACGTTGTTTTCTACTTGACAAGCAATTAAACAAGCTCCACAGCCGATACAATTTGACAAATCAATAGTCATTCCCCAACGATGTCCAATGTCTTCTACTGGGTGCGCATCCCACAAATCAAACTCATCCATTGGAGCTGAAACGTGCTTTCCATGTTCGTCCAATTTCATCAATGTCCAAGCAGGATTATATGCTTCTTTATCTTGTTTTTTGAAAATATCTAAGGTTGTTTCACGAACGATGGAATTTCTTCCCATAACCGTTCCGTGAATTTGCGTAGCCGCAATTAAATATGAACCTTCAGATGCAGAAATTGAACCAGATGCTTCATAAGAATACGTTCCATTTTGTACACTTGAAAAAATGAAAGCATTTGCTCCAATAGGTTTTGGATTTCCGTTTTCTAAAGTCTCATAACCACCATATTCCTTGGTTTGGAAAGCTGCTTTACCAATTTTTTCGGCATTTGCGCCTCTTCCGTATCCAAGTGCAACACCGACTGTTCCAAGTGCTTGTCCCGGTAAAGGATAAACTGGCAATGTTACTTTCTTGCCTCCAACTGTCAATGTAGCTAAACTCAAACCATTTTCTTGGTCAAATGTTGTAGCATACTTATCATTCATCTCAACTGGATTCATGGTAATGTAGTTGTCCCAAGTAACCTTAGTTAATGGATCCGGTAATTCTTGTAACCAAGGATTGTTCGCTTGAACCCCTGTTCCTATTCCTGCTTTTTGGTATAACACCACCTCAAGACCTGAGACTTTTGGCAATTGCGCTTTTAAACTAGAAACTGAACCAGTAAAACTTGGCGCACTAGGTGCCGCTGCTAACGCATTGTCTGTACTATTATGCACAGTCATGTTCCAGAATGTTTCAGCTTCTGCATATTTTGTTTGACCGGGAAAACCTAAAGTCACCCAATTGTTTTTAATCGCGTCGTAAGCAACTTTAGAGTCCTTTCCTCCACGTGTAGCTTTCCCCGCCCACACCATGAAGTTTTCGATTGGCGAAGCAACATTGTATAGTGGTCGAATAGTTGGCTGTGCAACTGACCATTCAGCTGCGGTTGGATTGTAATCCATCCAAGTTTCTAATGCATGTAACTCTGGACATACGATTTTACAGTTTGAGGCAGTTTCGTCTGCATATTGAGTTATAGCTACTGATGTTTTAATTTTTGATATTGCTTTAGCAAATTCACCCCCGTTTGGCAAGGTATATGCAGGATTTGTATCCATGAAGATTACAACATCCGAAGCTTTACCAGCAATAACATCCTTCACAAAAGTGTTCATTTTGGTGTCTTGCGACATGAACATATTTATTGGATTATTAATATTTATTGTTTTTGAATACGCCCCAAGAGCATCATTCAATTTGTTTGTTAATATTTGAATTGCTTTGTTGTTTGACCCTGCAACAACGAGAGATTCAGATTTAGATGCTTTCAACGACTTCAACGCTTCATCCGCAATTTTTTGAGTTGCAGCAGACAATGTTGTGCTCACATCTGTAGATACACCAAATCCTTTTAATAGATAAGCTAAAACATTTGCTTGCTCAGATGGTTTGATCATTCCTCTATAATCAGCATTTGAACCCGTAATCGACATGATAGATTCAAACATGAAGAATTTCGACATCCAGTCACCATCAGGATTACGACGAGCTGCAAATTGATGTGCGAATTGCGTTGGTAACAGCCATGAATTCAAGAAATCTGCACCAATACTAACGATTGTTTTTGCTTTAGAGAAATCATAATCAGGAATGATACCATCCGCTGAAGCATCAGCTGCAACTTCCATACCTTGGAGTTTAACAGTTAAGCCAAAAGATTCTTTATTTGCTGCGCGCATTCCTGCGTAAGAAACAGCATCATATTGAATATGTTCAAATTTTCCAGTTCCAACAACTGTTGCTAATACACCAATTGCACCAGCAAGTGTTGGGCTAATCACTGTATTGGAAACAAGCGTTACTTTATTTGCTGAGCTAATTGCGGTTTTGATTTTAGAATCTGCATCAGACCACGGTTTATTCTCTCCTCCGATAGTTGGGCTTTGCACTCTTGCTCCGTCATATAATCCAAGAACAGATGCTATGATTTGTGCATTTGTTGTTCCTTTCGTAAAACCGAAATCACGATTACCTTTAATATAGATTGGTCTTCCTTCTCTTGTCTTAACTAAAATACTAGCATAAGAATTACCATCATAATATGTTGATGCATACCAAGTAGGCATTCCAGGAGTAACTTCTTCTGGTTTGTTTACATAAGGAATCGCCTTAGTAACTGGTGACTCGCAAGCTGCTAAAGTTGCTGCGGCAACACTAAATCCTAAAAACTTTAGGAAATCCCGACGTGCCGTAGATGTTTCGTTCAATTTCTCGTCTCCTAAAAACTCTTCTACCGATTGTTGAGCTGGAAACTCTTGATCTCTTGCTTGTAGGAATTCAGGCGTCTCAATTAACTCGTCAAGACCCTTCCAATATTTTCTTGTCAATCCCATGATTATTTCGACTTCTTCAATATATTATTAATAGTGGCATTTAGCACATTCCCAACCACCTAATTCTTTCACGGTTACTTTTCCGTCCTCTAAATATTTTCCATACAACGTTTTGTCGTTAGCCAATAATCTTTTGTGAATTTCGTCGTAGTAACCATTTCCTTTTGTATCTATATTTCCTGTGGTAATTTCTTTTTCGCCATGACATTCGATACACCATCCCATAGTTAAAGTAGGCCTTGTCAACTTAACGTTTCCTTCTACTTTATTCAATTCACTAACAGGTTGAACTTTTGCGTTTTCTTTCATTTGCGTCATGTCACCGTGACATTGTTTACAGTCAACACCACCAACGACAGCGTGTTGTGCGTGATTGAAATAAACGTGATCTGGTAAAACATGCACTTTGTTCCAAACGATTTCTTTTGTCTTCCCTGTATATTTAGCTCCATCCCATCCAGCAGCCTCATAAATCTTAGCAATTTTCGATTGTTGCTCTGGGGTGTTTCCATTGATTTGTTTATGACAATTCATACAAACATTTACAGAAGGTAAACCAGCAGATTTTGATTCTGTAACTGAATTATGACAATACTTACAATCAATTCCATTAATTCCAGCATGCACTGAGTGAGGAAAATCTATTGGCTGTGATGGCTGATAATTCTCTTTAATATCTATGCTATATAAAGACAAGAACAAAGTAACGATTAAAGCGATTACAATGACCAAGGAGCCTAAGCCGACATACAATCTATATTTCCATGCCCAAATTTTGAACTCTTCGGTATATGTTGCACCTTCCTTATACTTCTCGCCATCCTTATCTGCAGCTACCATTTTTAATTGACGACGCACACCGCCAACAGCCATAATAATTGTAAAGAAAATTACTCCTAGAATTATCCATATCCAACCTGTAGATGATTCTCCTGTTGCTTCAACCGAGCCGTCCATTGGAGCGCCACCGCCATCAACTGGCGCAGCGCCAGGCAAAGGCTGAGCATCCACGTAATCAAAGATTGCGTCTATTTCTTCGTTTGTAATACTCGGGAAAGCATTCATTGCCGTCGGCATAATTTTAGAAACTGCCTCAGCATAAGGATCACTTGCTGCAGCGGTGCTCCAGTTTTTTACCCAAGTGTAAAGTGAACCTTCTTTTGCGCCACCCTGTTCCCATTTAGCTCGAACACCAGCCAATTTAGGTCCGGTACCATCTTTATGGGGTTGGTGACATGTTGCGCACTGCTTGAACAACGTTGCGCCGTCTGGTTGTGCCTGAACGTTGAATGTTCCAGCAGAAAACATTACCGTTAACGCGCCAAAACACCATTTGCTAAAGTTTCTAAACATCTGAATATTAGATATTTTCATGTAAAAAACTGTCTTGTTTCAGTTGAAAAACCACTTTTCAACGGTAGCAAATTTAGGAGATTCGAGCCATTCTATGACAGTTTTATGACATTTTTAGCAGGAAAAAAGCTAATTTAAATTCATTCTAAATAAGAAAATAGTCGAACCTGTTTTTACATTTTAAGTGATTCAATTCGCAACATCTTGACTTATACCGATAATAGATTCTAAAATTTAAAATAAATCACTATTTTGTTGGATTTATTCCACAGAAATGACCTTAAACATACCGAAATTTCAAAGTACTGAGTCCATGCTTTCAACAGCTCACTAGTTGAAATGAAATTTTTGGCACGAAATAGGCAATGACCTCATCAAAATAATTAATTTTGCCAAAAAGAAAAATAGCATGAAAAACTTTTTAACTATTATAACTTTATGTATTTGGTTCAGTACAATTTCATTTTCACAAAAAGGAAATGTGGAAATCATTAAGGATTCCAGAATTGATGGGTTAGTTTATCGTCAAGGAGCAATTGTTCCACCAAATACCTCGCCTCAAATTAGCGGTTACCGCATTCATTTATTTTTCGACTCCAACAAAACACTTGTTGATAAAGCCAGAATTGATTTTATTTCTAAATATCCGAAAGTGGATGCGTACGTTGTATTCAGAGCGCCAAACTATTTTCTAAAAGTTGGAGATTTCAGATCAGAATCTGAAGCTCAAAAAGTAAAAAAAGATATCAAATCTGACTTTCCGACTGCCTTCGTGGTTAAGGAAATGATTAATCTACCTCGAATAGATTAGTTCTTTTGGGAAACCGCTCTTGCGGCGGCCATTCCTGTAGAAAAACAAGCCTGTAATAAAAAACCTCCAGTTGGAGCGTCCCAATCAAGCATTTCACCAACGCAATAGTGATTTTCAAGTTTTTTTAATTCAAAGTTTGAATCAATTTCCTCCATTGATATTCCACCAACGGTTGAAATTGCTTCGTCGATTGGTCTTAATTTCCCTAATTGAAAAGGCAGATGTTTAATGTATTCAGCAAGAAAATCATTATTCAGGAATTCTTCCTTGGATACGCTTAACTTTAAATGACGAATGATTTTTCTGTTAATTTTCAATTGTGTTAATTGCTCGGTTCTATTAAAGTTTCCATTTTGCAATACTGAAAGGATTTTTTCTTCAGTTAAGCTTGGTTTTAAATCGACGAAAACTGTTTCTGCTCCCAATCGAATACTTGCGTTCAAAGCATAAATCGGTGGGCCTTCAATTCCATATTCAGTGAACAAAAGTTCGCCTTTGATTTGCTCATCATCAATCTTTGCGGAACAATTTTTTAAAATTGTGCCTTTGAGCACCGAATTCCAATTTTGAATTTCAACTCCAGCATTACTTGATTCAAATGGGACAATTTGAATATTTAAATCCATAAACATTTTACACCATTTTCCATCCGAACCTGTTTTTCCCCACGATGATCCTCCTAGCGAAAAAATCACCTCATCAAATCTGACGGTTCGCTCTCTGTTTTTATGGATAAACGTTAATTGATTCGCTTGAAAAGATTTTAAAGTATATTCGAAATTAAAATTTCCACCAAGTTCTTTTATTTTATTTACGATGGCTGAAACTACATCTATTGGTTTGATGCCTTTTTTAGGGAAAATCTTTCCCGAAGATCCAACGAATGTCTCAATTCCAAGTTCTTTCAGCATCAGAACGGCGTCTTTATTGCTAAATTTTTCAACCGCTATTTTTATAAATGAATGGTTGTATTTAGAAACGAACTCATTTATTTCCAATGAATTAGAAAGATTAAATCCACCTTCTCCAGCAACGAGGAATTTTCGTCCAGCTGTTTTTTTTTGATCAAAAAACTGAACATCATGTCCAGACTTCAATAGTTCCAATCCGGCCATTAATCCAGCGGGGCCCGTGCCAACAATTCCAATAGATTTCATTCTGGCGAAGTTACCTTTTTCAAATTTAAACGAAGATTTCGAAGAATCAGGAGTCGGTTAATTAATAAATTCAACTCTATGTCTTTCAATGAAAATGTTGTTGTTGGATTCGTAAACTAATTCCAAAATGTAATGACCAGCAGAAATATTGTTTGGAGTAATTGTTATGTTGTTTTGCTCAAAACTATTAAAGTCTCCTACTTCAATTTCTCGACCACTAAGATCTATCAGGCTGTAACCAAGTTTTGTGATTTCTGAAACAGAAAAAATTTGAATACTTGACGTAGCTGGATTTGGCGCTATAACCAATTGATTCATTCCGCCTGACAACTCTTCAAGTCCAACTCCATCACCAACAACAACATTCGTTGTCTTTACATTCGTTACAAGGCCGCAAAAAGAACTAGTTAAAGTCACAGTATATATTCCATTCTGAGCAAAACTATGCGTTGGGTTTTGAAGTATAGATGTTGTTCCATCTCCAAAATTCCATAGCCAAGAAGTTGGGTTAGATTGACTAAGATCGTTAAACTGCGCTGATTGCCCAGCATTTGGATTTGTTGGATTGATTGTGAAGTTTGCATTTGTGAGTCCTATTGATGCATAGCTAACTATAAAACCGCCTTGAGTAACGGATTCATTTGATTCAAATTTTAAAAATACATTTCCACTATTTACAGTGCATGATGCGGCAGAATTACCGCTAATCATATTAACAAGTGGCGCAAAATCGCTCGTACCTTGATAAACGTACAAGTAATCATAACCATTTTCTAATGACACGTATGGAAAAGTGAGGGTGATGCTTGATGCGTTGCACGGTGATATTAAAAAGGAACAGCTTTCAAAATCTTGATAATCACCGGTTTGTCCTCCTGAATCAAATATCACACCACTAGTGGCTAATGTTGAGCTATTTAAGCACATTTTTAGATTTTGGCTTACCATAATAGAACTTACCAGAGTGCTGGAGCCAGCGCAATTTTGCACAATCAATGTGATAGTGTATGTTCCAGATGAGCTGTATGTATGAGATGGATTTTGAAGGATGGAGGTTCCTCCATCGCCAAAATTCCATTGCCAAGAAGTTGGTCCGTATAGGGACGCATCTGAAAAAAGTATTGGAAATTGTTCTGCACCAAGCCCACTCGTGCTAAAAGCCGCAACAGGATTAATTGCATTAATGACAACTGCATTGTTAATTAATTCAATATCTTGATCTGGACAAAGCGTTGTGTTTGATACCGTTAAAGTAACATTAAAATTCCCTGTTGTGTTATAAGAATGTGACGGATTCGGAATTGCGGAAGTCACTCCATCTCCAAAATTCCAAGCATAATTCTGATATCCAGGATTAGAAGTAAAATTTATATTTAACGGCGGAGCACAAGCAAAATTAGTTGATTGAGTAAAGTCTGCATCGAGTAAGCCGCTTATGTTATTATTACCTACGCCAACCGCATACCAAGCATGGATAACTTCAAAATGTTGTGGAGAGCATAAACCAAATAAGTCTATCGCTGCTTGCTCTGCCCCATCTCTTGCATCAGCAAAATTTGAACTTGGCGTTAAATAAACCGTCAAATTACGATACGCAATGCGCATTGCGTCGTTCATCCCAATTCCTGTGACAGCATAATTATCTCCATTATCATTAGTTCCTGTTCCTCCTTCAACTAAAAGGTAATACCAGAAATTTTGAATTCCGCTGTCATAGTGCACATTATATCCATTACTAAAGAAAATCCCTCCATAAGTATCTGCATTTTGAAACTCGTTTGGATTTGCCATGTTTCTAAAAGCGAAATCACCCGAGCCTCCTGGTCTTAAAAGTTGGTCACCAATATACCACGTGGCAAAACTAGGGCCATATAAAAATCGAATCGTATTGCCAAAAATATCACTAAATGACTCATTCAAAGCTCCTGACTCATCCGCGTAAATAAGCGAAGCAGAATATTCTGTAACGCCATGTGTAAGTTCGTGCCCAGCAACATCTAAAGATGCGACTGGAAAATAGTCCGCATCACCGTTTCCATAATACATTGCATTCTCTAATCCACCAGACCAATAGGCATTGACCTCAACACTTGGATCATTCGCATAACTTGTAATTGTGGTGCCTAAATTGTCAAAAGAATTTCTGGCAAAATTTGTGAAATAAAAATTATATGTTGATTCTGCTCCAAAATGCACGTCAGTTGCAAATTCATCCTGTGCTGCATTAATATTGTTCCAATTATTATCAGAATCGGTATACGTTTGAACATTTGAAGCTCTAAGAGTTACTATTCCTCCTCCACTCGCTGTTTGTTGCAATTGAAAATTTGTTGGTGATGTGCTATTGGTTGTAATATTTTGCGTGCCTGAAAATTGCGTTTGTGCTACACCAACAACATTAGCGCTACAAATGTGATTAATTTCTTTTAAGAACTTTCCTGTCGAGGCACTTACATAAATTGATTTATTCACATGCGGATTACGAGCTAAAATTTGACATTTATAGGCTAACACAGGTTTTGAATTTATCCATGTAATTAATAATTCGCTGCTCGTTTGCTCCAAATCATGCAAAGTTAATGACGCGGTAATATTGTCCATCGCAAAATTCATTGCTTGATTTCCATTAATCCATGGTGAAACTTCAATATTCAAATTTGGCATGAAATCACCATTAGCCGAACTCAAAACATCATTTTTCAAATGGAAAATATAAACGCCTCCTTCAATCTCAATGTCTTTATAATATTGTTGATAACGTTCATGTGTAAAACCCAAATCATCGCTGTCAACTCGAATGATACTCCATGAATCTTCTTGACGACTACTGAACAATTTATTACATAGATTGGGAATATCAGTTTTAGAATAATTGCTGTTCTCAGCAAAATAAGCCCATTGAATTGAATTGTTAGTTTTGTTCATTACTGTTTTGACTAGACCAGAAACTTCTAGGTTGGTTAAAGTCGACTGAGAAAAACATATATTCCCAACTAGCAATGTGATTGAAAACAAGAAAGGAATCTGATTTAAAGTTTTCATAAGGCAAGTATATTTATTTGAACAAATATAAAGTAATTCACTATCAATTCACTAACCGTTAAATAAATAGAACAATTCTATGAATCAGCAATTAAAAACTTAATCCTATTATCTTTGCTCCAATGAATGAATCATTCGGAAAGGAATATAAATTATGCAGTCAGAAGTTGATAAAAGATCTTTTCGATTCGGGCAACAAATCTTACACTTTTCCGTTTGCCTATCATTATAAGTTAACCAACTTATCAACTTCCGCCGGATTTCAGGTAACGATTTCTGTTCCGAAAAGAAAGTTTAAACATGCACACGACAGAAATCGAATAAAGCGATTGATTCGTGAGGCAATTCGAAAGAATAAACTAATTTTGGAGGAGCCACTGAAAGTAAATCAAAAACAATTGGCACTATTTCTGATTTACTCACATGATGCAGAAATTGACTTCAATTCACTAATTCAAAAAATAAAAACACTTTTTCTTAAATTGAATGATTCTTTATATGATACAAAAGACTAATTTTTCAAAAAAACTATTTTCCCTTTTTCTAGGGGTAGTGTTCATTTTTCCATGTGTTAATGCACAATCTAATGGTTTTGAGGTAATAAAAAACCTTGAGCTTATTGACCAAATCTATGAGCATTTGGACAAGTATTATGTTGATGAACCTCAACCAGGAAAAATGTCGGTAGCTGGAATTTCTGCCATGCTTAAAAATTTAGATCCATATACCGTTTTCTATCCAGAATCGGATATTGAAGACTATCGTTTGATGACAACAGGTCAATATGGTGGCATCGGTGCATTGATTGTGAAAATGAAAGAGTACACCTATATTTCTGAGCCTTATGAGGGAAAGCCTGCACAAATTGCTGGATTAAAAGCTGGAGATAAAATTCTTACCATTGACGGCAAAGACATGAAAGCAAAAGATACCGATGAAGTTTCAAACGCTTTGAAAGGTCCAAAGGGAACAACTGTTTCAATAAAAATAGATCGAAGTGGTGAAACGAAAACAATCAACGTTCCTCGGGATGAAATCAAGCTACCTGATGTTCCTTATTCAGGAATGTTGACAGCCAGTGTTGGTTATGTAAAGTTGAACGGTTTCACCCAAACTGCTTCGGCGGACGTTAAATCAGCGTTTTTAGCATTAAAAGCGAAAGGAATGACTGAATTTGTTCTTGACCTTCGAGGAAACGGCGGTGGATTATTGATTGAAGCTGTAAAAATTGTAAATATGTTTGTGCCAAAGGGTCAAACAGTTGTAACCACAAAAGGTCGAGTGATGGAAGAAAATCGTGTTTACCTAACTTTGGATGAGCCAACAGATTTACAAATTCCTTTGACGGTTTTGATTGATGAAGGTTCGGCATCTGCAAGTGAAATTGTTTCGGGAACACTTCAAGATTTGGATAGAGCAGTCATTATTGGTGAAACTTCTTTTGGAAAAGGATTGGTTCAGCGCACTTACGATTTAAAATATGGAACAAAAGTTAAGTTGACTGTTGCAAAATATTACACGCCTTCTGGCAGATGTGTTCAACGTCTTGAATACTACGATCATGAATTAGGGCTGAAACCTGAAGAGGTGCCAGATTCATTGCTTAAAATTTTTAAAACTTTTGCTGGGCGTGACGTAATTGATGGTCGTGGAATTGAACCAGATATGAAAGTTGAGGTTAAAGAAATTAGTCGTTTAACTTCCACCTTATTTCTCAACAACGTGTTTTTCAACTATGCAACAAAATTTGCATTAGAACATGAATCCATTGCTGACGCGAAAACATTTCGTTTGTCAGAACAAGAATATGCAGCATTCAAAGAATATGCCCTCAAAGAAACCTTTACCTATTCCACTGCTTCTGAAGAAATGCTAAAAAAGATGAAGGCGACTGCTGAGGAAGAAGGTTTTTACGAAGATTCAAAATCGGAGTATGAAGCTTTAATGAATAAGGTAATTCCATCAAAAACGAGGGATTTAGACAAATTCTCTGACGAAATAAGAATGTTGCTTGAAAATGAAATCGTTTCGCGCTATTATTATCAAGAAGGAAGAGCGCTAAACGCATTCAGTCATGATGATATTCTTTTAAAAGCTCTAACTATTTTAGAAAATAAATCATCTTACGATACGATATTGAAAAAATAAGCGTTCCATAAGTTAAGAAAGAATACCTGCTTATGTTAGACCGGATATTTGAGGCAAAAGTTCACTATTTTATTTATATTATTTCACTTATTGTAATTGCAATTGGAATGCCTTTTGGCAAGGCTGTTCTGTCTATTGGAATGGTTCTAATGATCATTAACTTTCTATTAGAATTTAAATATATCAGTGCATTTAAATCTATTAAAGGAAATATTCCACTCATAGCGATTCTTTCTTTTTTCGCATTTTTGATAATTGGTTTATTTTGGTCCATTGATCCTTATCAAGGATTGAGTGATCTAAAATCACGCATTCCAATACTTGTCATTCCGCTGATTGTAGGTACTACTGTTCCATTATCAAAAAAAGAACTTTCTTGGATTTTGATTGTGTTTCTGGCCTCAATTGTGTTGAGTTCATTGATAAATTTTCTTAATTACACAATTGTTTTAGGTTCGAAGGAATTTATAGACATCCGCGGAATGTCGCTTTTTGGTTCGCATATTCGCTATGGTATAGTCATTGCACTCGGGATTTCAGTTTGTATTTGCATTCAATACCAAGCAAAAAAGCTAAAATTAATTTATCTTTTAGCTATTGGCTGGCTACTTTTTTACTCCTATTACAGCCAAGTTCTCAGTGGTTATTTATCAGTCACTATGATTATCCTTGCCTTAATTTTTTATTTTTTATGGAAATGGAATAAGATTTTGGCAACGGTTACATTAACAGTCCAAGTTGCCATTTTAGTAATGCTTGTCTATCAATTTTTGAATTTCTCAAAGAAGCCCGCCGTCATAGATTCTTTGCCAACTTTCAGTGCGCAAGGAAATCTCTATTACCACTCGAATGAAGAGTTTTCGGAGTTTAATGGCTTACCTATTCACACGTTTGTTGCGCCGAGTGAACTTGAGTATGGATGGAACAAATTGTCAAAGTTTGATTTCAAGGGGCTAGACCGGAAAAATCACATGTTAGTTTCGACCATAATGAGGTATATGACAGCTCTTCAACTCACGAAAGACTCCGTGGGTTTGAGTCACTTGTCGAAAGAAGATATTCGGAATATTGAAAACGGATTCACCTATCCAGATGAAGAAAATCAACCATTCCAAAGCAGAATGAATGGTCTTCGCTACCAACTTTTAAATGAAGTGAATGTCAATGGTCACTCTCTCTTGCAACGTTTTGAGTATTGGAAAACATCCCTTTACCTCATAAAGAAAAACGGAATTTTCGGTGTTGGCACAGGTGGAAACCATAAAGCATTTAATCAGGCCTATGTGGCTACAAACAGTCAATTAAATCCTGAAATTAGATGTCGCAGTCATAATATGTTTTTTAGTGTTTTAATTGGTCAAGGAATCCTTGGACTCATTATTTTTCTGGCTATGTTGTTCGTTCTTATCCGAACGAGTATTCAAATCAAATTTTTACTAGGAATTTTATTTTTAGCTATAATTATTCCTTCTTTTTTGATTGAAGACACCTTGGAAACACAATTAGGTGTAACCATTTTTGGATTTTTTAGCGCACTAATTATTTCCGAATATCGCAAGGAAAAAATGAAAAGCAAACCAAAAGAAGGAGATGATTTTTCTAGTTTTCACTAACAACACATGCAGTATAATCCAATTTCGGATAAGCCTTCTGCACAATATCGGAAGGGCTATTTCGATGTTATATCGGAATTAACCAATGTAAATACTTTTAGAGCAGTCTAAAATTTATCTCTTACAGACAGGGTTTTTGAGGTTTAAAACATACATCTACTATCTTATCACTCCTAATTCATAACTCTTTTCCGTACCTTTGCACAAAATTTTAGGTCATGCAATTCGAGGTAACCAAAGATTTTATTGAACAACTTCGTATCGCCATTGCTGAAAGAAACAATGAGTGGGTAGAAAAGTATGTCCATGAATTACATTTTGCGGATATTGCCGAAGTGCTTGATCGCTTAAATCTTGAAGAAGC
>Ga0105045_10003834_pt1 | contig 13003 bp, 7 predicted proteins | sample MAT02_FD_78089 | JGI IMG/M metagenome (GOLD analysis project Ga0105045, IMG submission 78089) | Freshwater microbial communities from Lake Fryxell liftoff mats and glacier meltwater in Antarctica - MAT-02 (megahit assembly) | ecosystem: Environmental > Aquatic > Freshwater > Ice > Liftoff...
CCCCCTTGAGTGGTACATCCCGATTAGCGTAGCGGTTCGGGAGTGGGGATTTAGGGGGGCTAAGGGGTCGGACCACTACGTTCTACGGGATTTGGAACGTCCGCTTCGTAACTGCCCCACCCCTACCCTCTCCTCTAGGAGATGGCGATCGATTGCGTCTGGCGAAAGGTTGGTTCTTGCGAGGCGAATCGTTTTGTCCCAAAAAACGCAGTTCTAGTAACTGCCCCACCCCGTCCCTGCCCCTTTAGGGGAGGGCGATCGATTGCGTCAGGCGAGCGAAATTAGTTTGAAGACGGAATTTGAAGTCCCCCCTTGAGGGGGGATTTAGGGGGGCTAAGCGGAGCCAAACCACTGTGTTCCACAGGATTTGCAAGCGAAGAGGGAGGGCGATCGATGACGTCATGGGAGCGAAATTAGTTTAAAGACGGAATTTAAAGTCCCCCCTTGAGGGGGGATTTAGGGGGGCTAAGCGGAGCCAAACCACTGCGTTCCAAGGGATTTGAAAGCGAAGAGGGAGGGCGATTGATTACGTCATGGGAGCGAAATTTGTTAAAGACGGAATTTAAAGTCCCCCCTTGAGGGGGATTTGGGAGGCAAACAAAGATCAAAAACAGCTCTCCAAATCCGTCCCATCCGCTTCATCCGCGTTCCATCAAAACCAATATGGCAAAAATTACGGAATGCGGATTTTGACGTTTTGAATTCAGGGCAGATCAAATCTCATCGGTATGTTACTTTATATTTAAAAAATCAGAACTTAATTAAATCTCAAATTATCAATACTTTATTAACTTGTTTTTTGTAGGTGCCAAACAATAACCCTATATTTAGTAAACTTCTTTACCAAAACCCAAACCACCACCCCTATGCTACTTTTTGCCACATTCATCCAAACAAAGAAGGGAAATGCAATTGTTTCCTGGGTAATTTTTCGGCTGCTGACAGCAGTAGTTTTCAATCGGAAAAATCTTCCTGAGCGGATTGAGGACTTAGATGATTCCCTTACCAATCACTGCACCCGTAAACGGAGAAACAGTTGGGTTAAAGGGGTCAACTATGTTGTTCATCCCAAATGGGTTCGAAGAATGATTGAAACCAGGCTAAATAAAAAATCCCCCTCGCATGAGGCTGTGATGCTTTCATTTGATCATGAACTTTCCTACAGTAAAATTTATAAAAGCGACTTCCCCCTCAGACAGCGGTGGAGCAATTGGTATGGAAACCATAGTTCCGAACCCCTCAAAATTTTTGTGCCAGGCAGTGGAAGCCATGGAGATTTTGTGAAGATATCCGATAAATGGGTAAACTACGATTACGAAGGACTACAACAAGTAAAAGACATCATCGTCCAAGCTGAAAAAGAAGAAAGAAAAATTAGGGCCATAGGTTCAGGGCATGCACTGACTCCTATTGCCCAATCCGAAGATTTTATCATTTGCACCCACAACCTAAACCTCACCCAGCGTAGAGCCTCCGAATTCATCAAACCAGAATATCTGGAAGGGTTTGAGGTAGAAGTAAATTTTGGTAACCAGAAATCAGTGGAAAAACATTATCTCTTCGAAACCAGCGGGGGGACAAAAATTCACCAACTGATTACCGCGCTGGAAAAGGAGGGACTTGCCTTGATGAATCAAGGGGGTTCCAGCATACAAGCTATTTCCGGCGCAATAGCGACCTCAACCCATGGATCGGGAATAGGAATTGGTCCACTGCCAAGCATGGTGATGTCCATGACTATCGTAGGCACAGGGGGAAAAGCTTACCGGATCGAGCCAAAAGACGGAATAACGGATCCTATCCTTTTTATGGCAGACAGTGAGGTTCAAAAGCATGCCATTGAGCTGATCCAGGATGACGAAACCTTTCATGCAGCCATGGTCGGTGTTGGGTCTATGGGACTGGTTTTTTCCATGATCTTGGAGGTTCAGGAGTCTTATCGGCTTTATGAGGAGCGAGAAATATGGGAGTGGGAAAAAATGAAAGCCAAGATGCTGGAAGGAGACCTGTACACCTTTATCAATAGCAATAGGCATTTTGAGGTATTGATCAATCCCTACATTGACGAAAACGAAGAATCACCTGCTAGAAAGTGTTTGGTTACAACCAGAAATTACACCCATTCCAGCAAAGTACCCCCGAACGCGCAACGGGAAAGAAATTATTTTTCATCGTTTGTCTCAGGCATCTCTATTTCAGGCAGGTTGTCTTCTTGGATTTTTAACAGAAATTCCCAAAACATACCCCGATTGACAAATAATTCACTCCTCAGGTTAGAAGATTTTGCGGAAAATGGAGGGGGTTTTGAAGACCTTTCTACCAGAGTTTTGGATCAAGGACTCGGGGAGCTTAAATTTTATGGTTATGCCATCGAAATTGGTTTTGAAATTGACAAGGCTTTTGAAGCAGTAGAAGTAATCATTAAGATCTGTCAGGAAGCCAGGGAATACGGACATTACCTGGCGGCTCCCTTTTCAATGCGGTATGTCAAGCAATGCCCCGCATTCTTTTCCATGATGAACCGTTCTGACACCTGCATGATAGAAGTCGTAAGTGTAAAAGGAGTCACAGGTTCCATCTCACTTTTGAAACGCATAGAAGCTGAATTGGTGGAAATCGGTGGAGTTCCCCACTGGGGGCTTTCCCTGCTCCCATGGTCCAAGGAGATGGTGTCCTCGGCTTTTCCCAATTACGAACACTGGAAAAAACACCAGGCAAAATTGGGAGGAGAAACCTTTACCAATCCGTTCATCAAAAACTTTCTAGACTGAAAACCCATTTTTCCTTAATTCCGCCATTTCTCTATAAACCGCCCTTCTGGCCCGATTTATGGCACCTACAGGTTTGTGGGCCTCCATGCATACCCAGGGAGAGAATGACAGTGCTTCTCCAAAAGCATTTCTTTGGTCTGTATCAAATTCCTGCGCTGGGATAAGTAAATCAGCCACAGGCACCGCTTCTTTTTTCCAGACAATGGATGTGTTCTCCAACGGTTCCGTCTTTTCGTCAGTATGCACTTGTACACATAAGGTAAATCCCTGCTTGGCTCCCTGAATATCCACTTTTAACTGTTCCCTCAAAAAATCGTCCGACTTATCTCCCCCCAACGAATATCCCAAGGTAGGATTATGGGGTTTCAACAGGAACTTGACAAAGCGTTCCGGCCCATAAGAAAAAGCCCCTCCGGAAAAATACGACTGGGCCAACAGGTTGTCGTGCTTTTTGGAATATTTCAGGGTTAGATACAAGCTTCTCCAATGCCTTGGGTTTAGCGCAAAGACCAGTTGCTGCTTCCAGCCCATCAAAATGGCTTTGATGGCCTTATTATACAAGGGGATATTCCAGGCAGAAAGGATGGGACTTGTCGTCAACAAGAAATTCTGGCAATTTATTCCAATTGGATCTTCTTCAAGTACTGGTGCGGATACATCCAACACCTTGATGGCCAGCCCCCTGCCAGAGCTTCCTTTATCAGATCCTTTTTTCGGTGGAGCATTGGAAAACCTTAGCCAGACATCATAGCTTTTTGGATGCTGGAACAGACCCTGCCTAAGCATTTCCGGTATGTCGTTGTGAACGACCAACGTTCCCTTCAGACATCCGTGCATCTTGGGATGAAAATTTCTCTTGATAGTTCCTTGAGGATAGGTTTTCAAAAGGAAATCTTTCATGGTCTGAATGATATCCTCGATGTCTTTTTCTTCGGATTGATTTTTGCTGGATTTATTCATGGGTTGCTAGGTAGTGTAAAGCCCGAAGGCCGGGAAAAAAGAAATAGCTTCCGCCTTTGATGACGGTAAAGTTCGGCATATCCTTGAGTTTTCGCCTTATGGGATACTCGGGAATACTAAACTCATCTGATATAACCGTATCGGATTTGTAGTGGTTACCTATTATGGGGTCGGCATCGTGTTCTAGGCCACCGAATTTGTGAAAGTTGACCCAATTGTTTTGCACGAACTCAAATTGCCTCCGAATGTCCGTCACAAGGCAAAGGAAGTGCAATCCCCGTTTTTCATTGTCCCTGGGCAAATCCATGATTTCCGTTGGTTGAAGGGGCTCGGTGACCGGAACACCATATGGCCTACCTTTGCGGATCATCCGATGTTTTGCTGCCATTTCGAGGGAATCTTTTTGAGTTCGTTCGGTAACGAGGTGGTCCCTGGGGTTGGTTCTCCGGATATGTGCGCCGATGGGGCATTTCAATCCGGCCTTATCCTCTTTCCAAAACCCAAATGCATTACTGGTACTCATAGCTGGATCTGGTTTATCAGGTGTCAGGGTAAGCGGGGAGCCATCGGGCCACCTGCCCACCATCTTGCTGGCCAAGCGTATGGCTTCTTCTTTGTCTTTTCCCTGACTTTTGAGGTAATCCCAAAAACCAAAGACATCCTGTTCCATTTGTCTAAAAACCAGGTAGGTGCCATTTTTTCCAAAATCCTTCTTATCAGCAAAATCCGGTGCCTTTGGCAGGATGTTTTCCGGGTCTAGGATAACTGGCAAGTGCGGCGCCGGCGCAAACTCATCGTACAGGTTTTTGTATCCCATGATAAATTCCCCCGCTGGAAAAGTCACACCTTCCTGCCTCACGGGGTTATCCACCAATTCCTCGATAATGGGTCTTGAAATATCATCCCGAAATCCAAAATGCTCCTTGTGGTCCCGCAACAGACCTGTAGGGAGTGAATGTAATTCCACTACCCCGAATTTGTCTGCCCGTGTTTTTTCGAAAAGAAGCTTCTCTGCCAGCGTTTCTGAATCCTTGGAATAAATAATCAGCATTAGGTGAATTTCCTCCTGCGCCGGATTTCCCCACGCCCAGTTTTCCGGCGCATTTTCTCCTCTGTCTCCAAGGATAAACTGCCGGTGGCTTTCAGTCATACCCTCCCTAAATTCCCTTGAAAAACTGGCCAAACCTTCTGAAGGCAACTGCAAAAAAGAAAACCCCGCATACGTGAACGCAATTTGGACTGCATTGTCCGAAGGCTTATCCGTGGCAGGTGTAATGGATGGGAGCAATTCATTCACATATTGCTTTCCCAAGGCAACATCCGAAAAGCGAAGTAAAATGTATTGCGCCCCTAGCAGATTCCCAAACCCACGTATCAGAAGCCCTTGCATGTCATTCAGTTCCAGTGTCATGAGCCTAAATCGTTAAAAGCCATTCCCTAATTTCATCTTCATCCATTTTTTTAAATAAAGCTTCCCGGAATTTATGGTTATTCTTGAGATTTTCCACGCTGAGATCTGTGTTAAAGGCATACCAAAATTGGGTGATTTTTTGATGGACACGGACTCCATTCATGTATTGACTGCGGTGGTTATATCCCCGTTTTACCAGCCACTTTGTTGCGGGAAATCCGGCCGCATGGCTGAAAACCACTGCCATATTTCGGGAACGGTTGTCGCTGTCAACGAAGTCGTGCGCATACGCTTCGGAAATATTGTCAAAATTGGCGATAAAAACGAGCCGTTTTCCTCCATCGAGCTGAAGCCATCGGGCGGTATGGACCGTTGGTATGTAGGAGAAATAACCCACTAACGTAATCAATCTGAGAGAAAGACCTAGAAAGATCCGTCGGATCAATCCTTTTTTAAGGGGTGAAATGACGGTCATTTCGTTGAGGACTGAATTCTTTTCTCTTTCAATAATCTGACGGATCCACCCATCGGATGCGGGTTCATTGGCAATATGCGAATTGTTTTCATTGATTCTGAGCCAGAGGAAAAGGACACCAAGCGCTACCAAGAATGCAGGAAAAATCAACCCTATCCAAAACAAAGCAGCAGGTGCCAAAAAAATAGAAAGGATAAGACATATCAAAGAGCACCCCATCAGAAAAAGGAAAACTCCCAATGGCAACAGCATGCTAAAGGTGTCAATCTTCTTACTTTTGGTTCCCTGCCCCACCCAACCAAACTCGACCTGTTTTTTGATAAAATCTTCAATTTCTGTTTTTATTTTGGCTGGAGATAAATTGGTAAATCCGGGGTATTTACGTTTCTGGTCCAAGTATTCAAATACCCTGTCTTTGATTTCCTTTTCCCTACTTACCTCTTGGGGGGGAATAAACTTAAATCCGGAGTAAAATGCCTGGAAAACCGTCTTTTTGCGAATGAAAGATATCAAGTCCGGCAGATTGGAAACCGTAGGAGGGAACTCCTCGCTATATTCAAAAACCGCCTGAATTCGCTGCCCCAAGAAATTGGCCAATTCCAAAATATGCCGATTTTTGTTTCCCACAAAGCTGGTCATCAACAGTATCCTTGCAGGTAAGATTACCCCTTTGGCATATACCTGTTTGGGAAGAGTCAGCCAACTAATGAAGTAAGTACTTGGCATATTCTCCTTGTACTGTGCTTGGTTGTTTTTGGCATGTTGGTTAAATTTCATCAGTAATGCGTTGATCTCTTCCAACATTTGCTCCTCAACGACTACTGTAACAGTCAATCCTCTATGAATTGTGGACATAGGAGTAGAATAAAATTTATAAACTCCAATGTAAAAAATAAACCGCAATAAAATTTCATTTTTACGAATTATTCAAGAAACTAGATGTTTAAAAATTCTTGAATCGGGAATTGGCTAATAACAACCGAGCCACGGGGAAAATAAATACAGCCCATTCAATCTTTGGGACTTAGTTTGACAAATATTTATGTAAACGGTATTTTTTATTGAATGAAGTTAATTAAATTTATTATATTAAAAAGGTCAAAAGAATATACCTTATATTTCGCCTATTACTCACGACCTATTTTGTTATTTCTGTATTATTCCAATTACCCGAACAGCTTGGTTTAATTAATACCTGATAATGGCATTTTGATTCACAATCATACAAATACAGTAAAAATGCTGATCAAGCAATAGGTAGGATTACGTATAATCAGTTATAATTTAATACATTATATATAAATATATTTTTCAATTAATCAAAACCCAAGCCATGTATTGTGAAAAAATTAACGGATTGTTGGATTTCCAATTGCAGCACATTGCATTCAAGCATTTTGATCATTTATCCTCCTATCCAAATGTAATCAGTCCCTTTTCTAGGATGTATTTGATTACTGAAGGGACCGGAAAGCTTACCACTGGAACTGGTAAGTTCCGTATGGAGGGGGACCATATTTATCTATTGCCAAGTTTTACTCCCTGTACCTATGTGTTTCAACCTGGGCTCAGTCATATTTATATTCACTTTAAGGTCAGTATGAAAAATGGTCTCAACTTTTTCTCCTTGTTCCAGACCAACAAAAAGGAAAAATCGTCCCCTTTTATCCAATGTCTTTTTCAACGTTTGCTGGAAATAAACCCGGGACTGGAACTGCCCCATGACGATCCAAAAGTCTATCAGAACAAACCTTGGATAAACAAGTCGGCCACGTTTGAATCTCTCAAACACCACCTCGAAACGACAAGTATGATTGGCCAACTGTTTTGCAATTTTATCAATCCGGAGCCTACTTTACCCACCACTAAGGTATTGCGCTATAACATGCAGCCTATTCTCAACTTCATCCAAGCGAACCTCCACAATGATATATCTGTGGATGAACTTGCTACGATGGCTTGTTTTTCCAAAGATCATTTTACCAGGATATTCAAGTCCATCATGGGAATACCACCCCATGAATACCTTATCCGAAAAAGGATTGAAAAAGCACAAGGGTTGCTGATGACTTCAGATTTCTCCCATGCACAAATCATGGAAGAGACTGGAATCAGAAACGTTTCCTACTTTTCCCGAATGTTCAAGAAACATACAGACAAAACTCCCGCAGAATACCGAAAACAAAGTTGGGATATGGGATGAGTTTTTGCTTTCAAGATGCGCCTTTCTATATTGGTAAATAATAAAAGTGGTCAACTTTTATTATTATGGAAAAATCCGGTGTGAAAAGAGGCCAGATCCCTGGGGAACTGGCCTCTTTAGCATTAGAAAAGTGTATTCGCAGCACTCAATATCCGGGATTCTGGACCAGATTTGGATTTATGTCCATTTCGGACAGTGGGAATGGGAATAGGTAATGCTTTGACGGATCAAATACCCTGCGAATGTTGGTTCCTGGTTCTATGAGCGTGTTGATGTATGTTTCAGCCAACTTCCATCTTCGTATATCCCGGTACCGCATGCCCTCAAAGGCAAATTCCACCCTCCTTTCGTTCCAAATCCTGCTTCTCATTTGTTCCTTTGACAATCCGGCCGGCAAAGGAGGCATGTCCACGCCAGGTCTTGCTCTCACTTCATTTATTGCTTCATAGACAGCGGCAATAGGACCTTGTACCTCATTGGTGGCTTCGGCAAAATTCAAAAGAACCTCGGCATACCGGATTAATATCCAGTCCTGTTCGCTTCGGGTGGAATAGTCAATCGGTAAAGACTCCACATTTCCTGCTTTGACGGGAGATAATCCGGTCTGGGAGGGAGTATTCCACGCAATACTTACGACTGCCCCCGACGCTTTAATTGCTGGATCCGTAAAGGCCCGGATGTTTTCCTTCAAGCGTGGGTCCCTGTTGAGCTTCCAGTTGCTGGGGCTATACAGCGGTGAGGTACCAATGGGTAATCCGTCGATGCATTCAAAGGCATCCCTTAATTCTGCTCGGGGATTCCACGAGCCCCACCAAATTAGCTGTATGTCCTGATCGCTCGAATTGTCGGGGTTCAGGTATTTGGTAGAAAACATAATCTCCGGATTGTTACTCTGGCCAACGGCCAGGAACATGGTCTTATAATTGTTGAAAAGACTGAATTTCCCTTCATCCATTACCTGCTTGGCCGCTGCCGCAGCACCGGGCCAATCAGACATGTTGAGCATTACCCTGCTTTTGAGCGTAAGGGCAGAACCCCTCACTGCATGCCCCCTTCCGCTATAATCTGTATTGGGAAGATTCGCTATGGCAAAATCCAAATCGGTTAATACTTGGGCATATACCTGTTCTTTGGTGCTTTTGGCAATCGTGCCTTCCTCTATGGTCACCGGCGTGGTGTATAATGGAACGCCACCATAAAAGTCCACCAAATTAAAATAAAACAACCCCCGCAAAAACTGTACTTCGGCTTTGTAGATCGTCCTGACACTTTCGGGCATATCCACCTTTTCGATATTTGCCAAAAAGAAATTACACGAAGCTACCCCCCGGTAGCATTGATTATAAATATTGGCCAGTAATCCCCCGGATTCAGCTTCCATCATGCCCATGGCAAATGACCCTGTAGAACTTGTTCCCAAGCTTGCTGCGCCTTCATTTGCATCTCCTGCCATAATGGCCAAAGAATACACCCCATTGAAGTTAAAGGTACTCACATTTAGTCGGGAGTAAACCCCTGCCAATGCCATATCCGCATCTTTTTGGGTTTTCCAAAATGTGGGACTCGAAATCTGCGTTGTCGGATCTTTTTCTAGAAAATCATTACAAGACACCAACGCTATTAAAAGGGCACATACTAGGAGGTGCGGACGAGCTATATATTGCTTGATTTTATCTATCTGATTCATAGTCTTTCAAAATTTTTGGTTGGAAAAAGCCAGGGTTAAAGGCGTACTTTGAGGCCCATGGTGTAGGTGGAGATTTGTGGATAAGCTTGAAACCAGTTGGTAGCAGCTCTTTCAGGATCGGAACCCGGCCATTTGGTAAACGTCAGGAGGTTATCTCCGGAAACATAAATCCGTGCATTCTGTAAACCAATTCGCTGGGCAATTACCCGTGGGACATTATATCCGAGAGCAAGGTTCTTTAATCTCAGGTAGGAAGCATCCAACAACCAATAAGAGTTTCTGGTACCCGTTACAGGCCCATAGCCAGATATATACATCGCTGGATGGTCGTTGGTAGACCCTTCGCCGGTCCACATGTTGTTGATAAAGTCTATTGGAGGTGGTGATCCCTGGATATAGGGAACCAGACCCCAGGATAGGCCTTGGGTGCTTTGTTTGATTCCTTCGACACCTTGAAAGAAGGCATTGATATCAAAATTTCTCCAGGCCAAATTAATGGTACTGCCGTAAATAAAATCCGGGTGAGCTCCGTCCATCACCACCCTGTCTAGGGAGTTGATTACCCCATCTTCATTTTGGTCTTTAAATTTCAAATCTCCCGGCTTGGGATTAAAAGGGTGTCTGGGACCTTCCGCAATCTCTTGCGCATTTTGGAAAATACCCGTCCACTCTGTCATGAAATGGGAATTGAAAGGTAGCCCTTCCTGGACGGTAAAGTTTCCGTAGATCGGAGCTAAAATGTTCATCACTTCATTCCTGTAAGTAGAGAAGTTTAAACTGACATTATACGTCAGTTCTCCAATCTGCTTGGTGGAGCCTAATTCAATCTCATATCCCCTGTTTCTCATCTTGCCGAAATTAACGGTAGGGGAAGTCATACCGATACTTGCTGGTATGGGTATATTAAAAAGGATATCATCCGTCACTTTGTCATACCAGTCAAAGGTAACATTCAACAGGCCTTCTTTGATACTTAAGTCGAAGCCAATATCTGCCATGGTGGTAGTTTCCCATCTTAGTCTCGGATCAACCATTCGGTTCATAACGGCTCCCGGAAAGTTTGTAGAAAAGGGATAGGAGGTGGTGGCCAATAATTCCTGATAGGGATACAGTCCGATGTTTTGATTCCCCAATTGTCCCCAGGAAGCCCTTATTTTCAAATTATCCATCCAAGTACTCTGCATCAGGAACGGCTCCTGGGAAATCCTCCATCCCGCAGATACGGAAGGAAAAAGTCCCCAGCGGGTGTCAGCCGCAATTCGTGATGTACCGTCATACCGGGCATTGGCTTCAAAGAGGTATTTTCCCTTGAATCCATACATTGCACGCATGAAGAGAGATTGAATGGCCCATTCTCCCGAACTTCCACTCGTACTTTGATTAAGGGGCGCACCGGCATCCAATTCTTTCAATTCATTTGTCGGAAAAAAGATCCTGGTACCTCCAAGTGATCGGTCCAGGTTATATTCTTGGTTGTATCCTGCCAGAATATTTACATCATGGATGCCATTGAATTGTTTTTGATAATTCAGTGTGGAATAAAAGGTGGACAACATCTGTGTACGCCAGTTTTCCCTCACGCCAAGTTGCCAGGTGGCATTGTTGTGGGCATAAGACCCGTCTTTAAAAAAATAGTTGTCCACCGGAATTTCATGGTTCTTAAATGCCATGGTATTGTAATTGATTGCTCCCTTGGTAAACCAAGTCAGATTTTTCAGGGGTTTGATTTCCGCATAAAGTTGTGGAAGCACATTATATCTGATATCGGTTTGAACGCCGCTGACATTTTGGGCATCGGGATTACGGACGGTCCACTCTCCTATCGCAGAGCTATAGCGGGCCACATAACCCTGCGAACCATTGGGTAAGGTCCTTGTTGGCGTATAGTTGGGGGCTGCCCCATAAATCGCCAATACCTGAAAATCCACATCGCCATTATCCCAGTTACTCCGCTGAATGTTCTGGTTTACAAATTGGATATCTCCGCCAAGCTTGAACCAATCCTTCACTTGGGTCTCAATAACCACCCGGGAGTTTAGTTTTTTAAAATCATATACACTTGTAATCCCCGGCTGGTCAAAATAACCCAATGAAACGTTAAAGGTGGTCTTTTCATTTCCCCCTCCTATGTTGATGGACTGGTTATGGGCTACCGCTGTCCTGAAGGAATGGTCAATCCAATCAAAATTGGGATAGTTTATGGGATCATTGGTATTGTTTCTGAAAGCATCAATCTCCGTCTGCGTAAAATAAGGCGCCTGCCCGGAGCGTTCTCTGCCTTGATTCCAATACATCATATAGTCCGCAGAGTTAGACAACAAATTCGGCAATCGGGTAGCTTGCTGTACTTGTACGTTGCTATGGATGTCAATGGTCATTTCTCCAGCTTTTCCTTTCTTGGTAGTGATCAATATGACACCATTTGCTGCCCGGGCGCCATAAATGGCACTGGATGCGGCATCCTTCAGCACCGAAATGGATTCCACATCGTTTGGATCCAAGGTGGTCATATCCCCGGCGATGCCGTTAATCAATACAAGCGGATCACTTCCCGCAGCACTAAAGGTACCTAGCCCCCTAATGCGGAGGGTGTTGTTTTCGCTTCCCGGTTTGCCGGAGTGTGATGAAACCTGCAATCCCGCTACTTTGCCCTGCAATAGGTTTGCTACGTTGGTTCCGGGTCGCTTGATGATTTCTTCGGATCCGATGGTCGCTACCGAACCGGTCAGATTTGCCTTCTTTTGCGTGCCAAACCCGACTACCACTACCTCATCCAGGCTTTTCAGATCCTCCTCCAAGACCACGTCTATCACGCTTCTGTTACCGATCGAAATACTTTGGCTGACAAAGCCGATAAAGGAGAAGGTCAGCGTGGCATTTTCCGGCGCATTCACACGGTAAGATCCGTCTCCATCCGTCACAGTACCCACACTGCTTCCCTGTACGACAACAATGACACCGGGCAAGGGCAGGGCATTGATGTCTTTGACGGTTCCCCGAACGATAATGTCCAATTTATTCGTTTCCATAGCCACCGTCAAATTCGGTGAAAGCACCTGAATGCCAATGTAAAGAGCAAGAATCAATGCCTTGCCCCACAATTTATTGATAAAGATTTTTTTCATAATGGGTTTTTGATTTTTTTCAACCGTAAATCTATCCATTATCGAAGCCGCATCTTATGCACAAATCCGACATTTTTTGTCATAAAAACGACATAATAAATAGATTTTGGAATAAAGCCCACTAACCAACTGGACGCATAAAAAAAATAGCATTCGCCCAAGGCCATTGGGATCAAGGTACTTTCAGAAGTTTTCCTTGATCTATTTCGACCCGAAATCTGAAATAGATATAATATTAGTTGGTGGAATCAACTCAAAATCAGTCTGTTTGTTGCTATTTTCGATTTCACCGCAGCGATGCCATGATTCAGTCTCCAACCCCCTGATTTTTTGGTGATTACAATCCTTCCCAAGAAAAATCAGCTTGTTTA
>Ga0105045_10003835_pt1 | contig 13002 bp, 12 predicted proteins | sample MAT02_FD_78089 | JGI IMG/M metagenome (GOLD analysis project Ga0105045, IMG submission 78089) | Freshwater microbial communities from Lake Fryxell liftoff mats and glacier meltwater in Antarctica - MAT-02 (megahit assembly) | ecosystem: Environmental > Aquatic > Freshwater > Ice > Liftoff...
CAAGGAGGGAGTCAATCGCCAACCGGGTGATGGGCTGTGTCGCCCTGGCTCTGGCGGCTGGTTTGTTAGACATGGGCACGTCCGGTCTATTGTCGAGAGCGGTTGCCGCCTCACCGCTGACAATTCACCTCTTAGCAGCTCCAGGCCTAGATCAACCCGCCCAGGTTGCTGCCCCTGCCAACCCGGTGCTGCTTCAGCCTGGGGCCGAGGGCAATGAAGTGACCATTTCCCAGGCCTCCCCCAGCCCCGCCGAACCGACCGAGGCCTCTAGCGAAGCACTCGCCGAGGAGGATGCCCCTGAGAGCGATATCCCTGAGAGCGATATCCCTGAGAACGATACCGCTGCACCCGACGGCGATCTTCCTCCGAGCGGAGAGCGCCGCCTCGGCTGGTGGCTGGTGGGCAGTCTAGCCCTAGCTACCAGCCTGGGCGGCTGGCTGCTTTTAGGCAGAGGAAAGCAGCGCCCCCGCGCCGATGGGTTAGCCCCCGCGCCTGCGGCGGACGTGCCGCCATCGCCCAGCCAAACAGAGGGCGCAGCGGCGGCCCTCGCCGACACCAATGCCCTTGTGGCAACCGAACCGCCCCTAGAATCCACTGTCCGCCTCAGCCCTGTGGATCTTGTGGATTCTCTAGTCAACCAGCTAGCCAGCACCGATGCTGCCTCCCGTCGCCACGCCATTTGGGAACTGGGGCAGCGGGGCAATTCCGACGCGATTCAGCCCCTGGTAAACGGCCTGCTCCAGGGCGACTCCCAGGAAAAGAGCCTGATTCTTGCCGCCCTGGCTGAAATCAGCAGCCGCAGCCTCAAACCCATGCACCGCGCCCTGGCCCTGGGGCTGCAAGACCCCAGCCCCGAGGTGCGCAAAAACGCAATTCGTGACCTCAGCCGGGTTTACGATACGGTGGTGCAACTCAGCCACATGCTCGCCCACGCCAGCCAAGACCCCGACCCCGGCGTGCAAGAAACCGCCCAGTGGGCGCTCAGCCAGCTCAACCGCATTCCTGCGGCCCCCTACCCCAGCGAACCCGCTGCTCTAGAAACTTCCTACGATGGTGAGGGCCATCGACTCCCACCCAGCTAGCGTCAATATAATCCCCATGCCCTCTCCCCTCCGCCTGCTCTTCGTCTCAACCCCCGTAGGGCCACTGGGGTCGGGCCTCGGCGGCGGCGTCGAGCTAACCCTGACCAACCTATGTCAGGGGCTAAGGGAGCGGGGACACCACATCACTGTGCTGGCTCCCGAGGGGTCTAAGCTGAGGAATATTTCCATTGTGGAAATCGGCGGGCAGCTTCAGCCCACAGCCCACACCCAAGGGCGCAGTACGCCAGTGATTATCCCCGGCGGCAGCGTACTGGGCGGCATGTGGCGCTATGCCCGGCAGCAGCAAGATCAGTTTGACCTGATCGTTAACCTGGCCTACGACTGGCTGCCCTTTTACCTGACCGAGTTTTTTAGCACTCCCGTGGCCCACTTTGTCACCATGGGTTCTCTCAGCGAGGCCATGGATCAGGCGATTCAGCAGGTGGCTAAGCAGTTTCCTCGCCGCTTGGGAGCCTACACCCGCAGCCAGGCTGAAACCTTTGGGGCCGAGACCTTCGGGGCCGAGACCTTTGGGATGGCCGATGCCTTTGCAATTCTCAGCAGCGCCATTGACCTAGAGCTATACGAATTTTGCCCCACCCCCGGCAGTGCCCTGGCCTGGCTGGGCCGCATCTCCCCTGAAAAGGGCCTGGAGGATGCCCTAGAGGCCGCCGAAATCGCCCAGGCTCCGCTCAAAATTCTCGGCAAGCTGGAGGATGGAGAATACTGGCGAACGATTTGCGATCGCTTTCCCCACGCTACCGACTGCTACCTGGGCTTTTTGCCCACCCGCGAGCTACAGCAGGTGCTGCGCCAGTGCCGCGCCCTATTGATGACGCCGCGCTGGGTCGAAGCCTTTGGCAATGTGGCGATCGAGGCCCTGGCCTGCGGCGTGCCGGTGATTGCCTACCAGCGGGGCGGCCCCGCTGAAATTGTGCGCCATGGCACAACCGGCTGGCTGGTGCCGCCGGACGATGTGCAAGGGCTAGTGGATGCGATCGCATCTATCGACCACCTCGACCGCCACGCCTGCCGCCATCAGGCGGAAACCGAGTATTCCCTCGATGCCCTAGCGCTGCGGTTTGAGCAATGGTTTGAAGCAATCATCCAAACCGTGTAAATCGGGCACCCCTGTTTAGGCCTCGTCCACAGGTGGTGACTGGAAAACGGCTTGGCCAGCATCACCAAACAAAGCTAGGACTGTCTTGTTTGGGAGGTGCTGGGGGCTGTCATCAATAAGCTAAATTCCAAAATCGCCTTACTGCGCCTGGGGCATAGGAGCCTGGCGCAGGTACTCAAGCCGCTGAAAATCATTCAGCAAGGCCTGGCGCAGGGATTTATTTTGAGGATCAACCCGACGGGCTTTTTTCAGGCAGACCTCGGCTTTTGGGAGATTGCCGTTGTTCAGCAGGTCGTGGCCCCAACGGTAATAGGTGATGGCATGCCATTGTCGAATTTCGGGGTCTTCAGGAAAGCGTTGCACCAGCCCCTCCACCAGGGCCACCGCGCGGGGAAAGCGCTGCCCACCAAAAAACTCTCGCAGCTGCTTATAGCTATCGATTTTGAGCCGCTGATCGGCCTCAGAGCCGCCAGGAGTAGGGCTAATGGTAAATTCGACTGCGGCAGCCAGAGCTGGCTCAGATTGAGCCACCGGTCGCGACGCGGGTTTTGCAGCGGGTGGGGCCGCTTTAACGGGGTGCTCAGAGGCCACAGGCCTAACCGGAGCAGCCCGACGGGTGGCAGCCACAGATGCGGCGGGTAGGGCATCCACTAAAGACTTATAGGCCTGGGTAACCTGAATAAACTTTTCCTTCGCCAGCTGATCGCCGGGGTTCACGTCGGGATGATACAGCCGGGCCAAATTGCGATAGGCCAGCTTGACATCGTCAAAGCCGGCCCCAGTTCTTAGCCCTAGTATGCGGTAGTAGTGCGCCAGCGCCATTGTTGCCAACTCTATAGCAGAAGGTAGGTGTGCTGCCCCTATTTTGCCAACAGTTGGTAAAAATGGCGCGTCTATACCGAGTCCAGTTCAAGGATCTGGAATTTTCCCAGACAAACCTCCACCTCTGGACTTGAATTTGGCTGGCTTAGATGGCAGCCGATGCGGGTGTGACCAACTCTTGGGTGCGTTCTTCAATCACCCGGTCGATCAGACCGTAGGCAACTGCTTCTTCGGCAGACATAAAGTAGTCGCGGTCGGTGTCTTTTTGAATTTGCTCAATGGGGCGACCGGTATGGCGAGCCATCATTTCGTTGAGCTCTTGGCGCACCCGCAAAATCTCTTTGGCCTCAATGGCAATGTCGCTGGCCTGGAGGCGCTGCCGCCCGGTGCCACCCATGGGCTGGTGAATCATGATGCGCGAGTGGGGCAGAGCCACCCGCTTGCCGTGGCTGCCCGCCGCCAGCAAAAACGCCCCCATGGAGGCCGCCAAACCCAGGCAAATGGTGACCACGTCAGACTTGATGTACTGCATGGTGTCATAGATAGCCATGCCCGCCGTCACCGACCCGCCGGGGGAGTTGATGTACAGATAGATGGGCTTGCTGTTGTCGTCAGAGTCGAGGTACAGCAGGGCCGCCACAATGGAGTTAGCCAGGGTATCAGTGACCTCTTGGCCCAAAAAGATAATTCGCTCCTGGTTCAGGCGGGTGTAGATGTCGACCCACTGGGAGTACTGGCTACCGGGCAAACGATAGGGAACCTTGGGAGTGCCGATGGGCATAGTGCTCTTTCAACCTAAAAACAAAACAACGGACGTGGAATGGTTCAAAGATGGCTTTGAGGGGCGATCGCCCTTAAAGCTTAGGCTACGGGGCTAAACCCCTATCGGTGCGGGCATGGGCAGCTCTTTGCGGCTGGTCAATACCCGGTCAATGAGGCCATATTCCTTGGCCTCTTCAGGCTTCATATAGAACATGCGGTCAGAATCGCGCATCAGCTGCTCGGCGGTCTTGCCGGTGCTCTTGGCCAGGATATCCATCATTGAGCGCTTGTTGTCAAGCACTTCTTTTGCCCGAATCTCGATGTCGCTGGCCTGGCCCTGGGCACCGCTGCGGGGCTGGTTGAGCACAATGCGGGCGTGGGGCAAACTGGCCCGAAAACCCTTGGTACCCGCCGCCAAAATCACGGCGGCAGACCCCATCGCCTGGCCCAGGCAAATGGTGTGTACCGGCGGCTTGATATAGTTCATGGTGTCGCAGATGGCAAAGGCTTCGGTGTCGAAGCCAATCATGCTGCCGTCGTACCAGGAGGTGCCGGTGGAGTTGATGTAGAAGAAAATAGGCTTATCGGGGTCGTCGAACTGCAAGAAGAGCAGCTGAGCAATAATCAGCTCGGTGACATCAATGCCTACCTGCTGCTTAACGTCATCCCCCGAGAACAGGGGTAGGCCCAGATACACGATCCGCTCTTTGAGCAGCAAAGAGGGCAGATCTGGGGGCGGCGTGCGGTACGTCGCGTCGCCATAGGGTGCCTGCACGGCTTTAATCTCTAAACTCATAGACCGAAGACGCCCAAATACGGGTTTTTAACAGTGTAACGCGGGATAGAGCTGGGTTCTACGCCGCCCCCAAGACGGATATCCCCACCTGAATCTCCCCCGGTTGAGATAGCGCCGGTGACCGGCTCACCGCCTGGCTTACCCCAGCGCAGGCTAGCCTGCATTATTCATAACCCTAAGAAAATGCCCGTTATTCCCGTAGAAACGGGAATCTACGCGAAGCAATCTACTCTCGACTGGATTCCCTCCCCACGCCTTCGCGGGGGCAGGCACTGCGCGAGAATGACAGCCTTCGACTTCTGTTCTCGTAAATAATTCGAGCTAGGGAGCAGCGGGGTTTAGGGTAGAGGCTGGCCCATGGTAGCCCTGCCCTGAGGATTTGTTTACACTCTAGATCTGTTTACACGTTAGAAAAATTTCTTTTCTGCACCCCATGCTGCTTCAGCCCGATCAACGCACCAAGCTAGACGACTCTAGCGACACCTTTTTCTACGACGCGCCTCGCTTTGTCACCCACGTCGATGACGGCTTCATTCGGCAGCTGACAGATCTATACAAAGAGCGCCTTAGCCCCAACAGCCGTATCTTTGACCTGATGAGCAGCTGGGTGTCGCACCTGCCAAAGGATTTGGCTTTCGAGCACGTCGAAGGCCACGGCATGAACGCTGAAGAACTGGCCAAAAACCGCCGCCTCAACCACTATTTTGTGCAAAACCTGAATGAGAACCCCAAGCTGCCCCTGGCGGATCAATCCTTTGATGCCGTGCTGAATACGGTGTCGGTGCAGTACCTCCAGCAGCCTGAGGTGGTGTTTGGCGAGATCTATCGCGTTCTCAAGCCAGGCGGCATTGCTATTGTCAGTTTCTCAAACCGAATGTTTTACCAAAAGGCGATCGCCGCCTGGCGCGACGGCAGCGAAACCCGCCGGGTCAACCTGGTGAAGAGCTATTTTGGCGCGGTGCCGGGCTTTGGTAGCCCTGACGTGATTACCCACACCCCCAGCGCTCCCTCTATTCTGCAAATGCTGGGCATGCCCGGCTGCGACCCCTTCTACGCCGTCATCGCTGAGCGTCTGGAACCCCTGGTGACGCCATGACCGCAGTTTTTATCGCACTGGCTGTCCGCCAAAGCCCTAGTGAGTGCTAATCAGGTACCAAAAAGGAGGGCAGTGCGGTCAGCGATCGCTCTCAGGTTTCGGCTCAAGTCGTTGCGAATATGCCGTTCGATCAGGGCCACGGGCATGGCTCGCGGCGGGCGAATCACCAAGTCGTAGCCCAGACGCACTATAGAATCCTGGGCTTCAGCCACAGGCTCCAGCGTCCACTTGCCCTCAAACTGGCGAAAGTCACCCTCCACCATCGAGAAGCGCAGTTCCTGAGGGAAAGCTTCGACCATATCGAGCACCACTCGGGCGCAAAATTTAATGTTGAGAAAGCACTGGGAACCCATCTGCTCTAGCCGAATGCCCCCCTCAGGGTGGCTGAGCCGCTTGCTACAGGAAAGGTTAGGAATAAAGCTGGCCAAATTGTCGTAGTCGGTAATCACCTGCCACACCTGCTCAGCCGTGGCGGGTATCTCGGTAAAGGCCAAAATGCGCCGCTGCTGCCCCGCTAGCTTTTCGGTGTGAACAGTCACATCGGCAGCCCTAGAGACTTGACTCTTTGCCCTAGCTCCGGCAAAAGTCTCAGCGGCGAGGGACGCTGTCTTGAGGTTAGTGGTGTCGGAGATGTTTGCAGTCATTGGTTAAAACCAGCTGTTAGCGGTGCAGTTTAGCCAGGCTGCCGCGCCTGTGCTCAGAATACCAGCAAATTTTGATGGCAGGGTGTTGCCCCGATGAATTCTTGTCCTAGGAATTTTGCTCCGATGAACTGTAGATAGATGGGTCATGGCGTTCAAACTGTAGGGTGAAGCAAGTTTGCCAGAGCTGGCCGTCGCTGGGTTGACTTGATACCTTAATGGTGCCCTCCAGACGCTCCATTAGCCCACGTACCAGGGCCAGCCCGGTGCCCGTACCCGCAATACCTTCCTTAGTGGCCTTAGATCCCCGACGAAACTGGTCAAAAATGTGGGGTAAATCGTCGGCTTCAATGGCCATGCCTAGGTTGCTAATCTGTAGCGTCACTCGCCCGTTTGGGGTCTGGTTGTCGGCCAAGGCAAGGGTAATCACCGTCTCGGGAGCCGAGTATTTGCGGGCATTCTCCAGCAGCTCTTGCACCACCTTAGTCAGGCTCTCTGGATCGGTAGCCAAGATTACTGGGGCAGCAGGCACTTGGCAATTGAGAGTGAGTTGCGCCTGTTGCCAGGTTTCCTTTGACTGCCCGGCCAGGTCGGTGAGCAGCTGCCCTAGATCAATAGACTGACCAACAGACTGGCGGGCAACGGCATCGGGCTTAGCCCCCAGGGTTTGCAGCATCAGCAGGTCGTTAACCAGGCCAATTTCGCGGCTGCACTGCTGCTCCAAGATATCTAAATACATGGCTGAGCGCTCTGGGGTGAGGTCGGGGCGGCGCAGCATGCGAATGGCCAGCATCATGCTGGTGAGGGGGGTGCGCAACTCGTGGTTGAGGGTGCTGAGAAAGTCTTCTTTGAGGTGCTGCAGGTAGCGCAGCTGCTCGGTGTGGCGCTGGGCCTGCCCCTGTAGGTATTGCTGGTGGAAGGCGATCGCCCCCAGGCTGGCCAGGTTAGCCCGCACGGTTTGCTCTAGCCCCAGGCCAGCCGCACCTAGCAGCAACATAGCTCCCTGCAAGCCCGACCCATCTACGGCGATCGCCGTGGCGGCAGAAATAGATCGCAGCCAGATCGGGGGGCAGTTGTCTGCTTGCAGCAGCTCCGCCAGGCCCTTGCGCCAGTGACGCAAGCCCTGACCCGACGCTTGGTCGAGGGTCTGCCCAATTAGGCCTAGGGCCACTCGCCGCTGCCAATCTAGCCGAGAGTCGGCCTCTGTCGCCCCCAGCCGATGGCAGGTGGGAGGCGCGCCCCGGTGCCAGCAGATATAGATGAGGTCGTTGGTGGCGGGGTAGTGGCACAGCAGTAGGCAGGCTCTGGCACCAAAATGTGTGCCCAGTACCTCGGCTAAATCGGGCAGAGGGCTAGGGCTATTGAGGGTAGCGGCAAGGGCGTGAACCAGCGGCCAAGTTTCTCGATCTTCGGCACCCTCGCGGCCCTCGGCTAAGGGGGTGGGCTGCGAGGCCCCGGCGGATAGCATCCCCTCTAGCGGGCGGGCTTGGAACAAAACCGGCGAGTTTTCAGATGCCATGGGCAGCCATCGAGCGACATGTGCCTAATTTCCTCAGCCGAGGGCAAGATGTCAGCATTGCTGGTCTTACCCTCGACTCCCTTTAGCCTATCGACTCGATACCGGGGCAGTATCCGTGAATCCGCCAATCTTTCCACGGCCCTGCCGCCGAGAAATCCGCAATCTCCGCGTAATTGCAGCCGCTGTTTTATAGTCTCTATTACCTCTGCCCAATATTGCCCCTACCCTAATTTTCAGCAGGACATTAGTATTAATGAAGCCTGGGCCAAGATAGCGTGGCCCTGGCGAGGCGAACAGCGGTTTTTCAGCGGGGTTTCTATGGCACGGTCATCAAAGCCTTCGGTATCGCCGGTCATCGGCACCGTCAAGGGGCCGGGGGAAGACGGTAACCAGTACTTATTCATTACTGCCGACAATCGCCAGGTCAAAATTGGCGAGTTTGTCTATTACTCGGTCGATCTGGCCGATACGCCAGGCGCTCAAATCTTGGGCAAAATCTCTGACCGCCGCCTGATTGACCACCTGCCCGATCGCCTCTTTGCTGACCCCGATATTGACCCCGAGGCGATCGCCGCCCTGGTCGGCTTTGCCCACCCCCACCCCGAAATCTACGAAGTCACCGTCGATGTGGTGGGCCACTTTCACCCCGCCCTCGGGTTTATGAACCCTCGCATTGCCCCAGACCCCGGCGCTAAGGTGCGCCTGGCCGACGACGAGAGCCTGCGCCAGATTATCAACAAAAAACAGCGGGAAGAAATTGGCTCGGCCCACATTGGTTCCCTGCTGCTGCGCCCCGGTGGTCGGGTGCCTGTGACGCTGGATGTGAAAGAGCTGGTCAGCACCCACATGGCGATTTTGGCGGGCACCGGCTCCGGCAAGTCTTACACTGCCGGGGTGCTGATCGAAGAATTGCTCAGCCCCTATAACCGCGCCGCCGTGCTGATCTTTGACCCCCACGGCGAGTACGGCACCCTGGCCGACATGCGGGGCCACCCCAGCTTCGCCAGCGACGATGGCTACAGCCCTGAGGTGAAGCTGCTCACCCCCGACGACATTCGCATTCGCATGTCGTCCCTCGACTACTACGACATTCTGACGCTCTTGCCGGATATGAGCGATCGCCAGCAGGCCATTCTCAACAAGGCCTTTAGCCTGCTGGGCAAGCACAAGTTTGGCGAACACCGCTGGGACGTGCAGGATTTAATCTCGGCCTGCTACGAGTCAGACCGCAGCACCGATGACGAGGGCAACGAGAAAACCGGCTCCTCGGCCCCGGCCCTGGAGTGGAAGCTGGGCAAACTGGAGCGATCAGACTACTTTCACCGCGTGGAGCACCTGGCCCCAAAAGACCTCTTTGCCCCCGGCCAGGTAACGGTGCTGCAAATGAACGAGATCAGCCAGGAAGAGCAGCAGGTGATCTGCGCCGCCGTGCTGCGCCAGAGCTACCAGGCCCGCATCAACACCGCCAAGGACAAAATCTCTGCCGACGACGAAAACTACCTGCCCTACCCGGTGTTTATTTTGATCGAGGAGGCCCACCGCTTTGCCCCGGCCAACGAACCGGCCCGCTGCAAGCAGGTGCTGCGCACCATTCTCAGCGAGGGCCGCAAGTTTGGCATGGGAGTAGGGCTGATCACCCAGCGCCCCGGCAAGCTCGACTCCGACGTGCTCTCGCAGTGCATGAGCCAGTTTCTCATGCGCATCGTCAACCCGGTGGATCAAGACAGTCTGAAATACGGCGTGGAGGCCGCCGGGCGCGATCTGCTCAAAGAACTGCCCTCGCTGACCAAGGGCCAGGTGATTGTGTCGGGGGCCTGCGTCAACACCCCGGTGCTCTGCCAGGTGCGCCAGCGCCTCACCAAGCACGGCGGCGAAACTATGAATGCTCCCGAAGCCTGGATGAGTCATTTTCAGAGCCACCGCCAGCAGGCCCGCCAGCTCGAAAAAGCCGCCCCGGCCAGCCCCGGCAAAAAAGCCGAAACCTTCGGCGGGGTGAGTATTGAGTAAAGCTGATGCCGCCCCGACTAATCTCGCCCGCTGAGGGCGCGGGCGGTCTCGCGACCTTCTTGCTTGCGCTTGAGGCTTTCGCGCTTGTCGTGGAGTTTTTTACCCTTGCCGAGGGCGATCGTGGCCTTAACCCAGCCCCGCTGGAGATAGAGCTTAAGCGGTACTAGGGTCAGCCCTTTTTGCTCAACCTTGCCGATCAGCTTGCGAATTTCGTCGCGGTGCAGCAGCAGCTTGCGGGCGCGCTTGGCCTCGTGGTTGTAGGCCTTGTTGGTCATGGTGTAGGGAGAAATGTGCACGTTGTGCAGCCACAGCTCACCGTCTTTGATCAGGGCGTAGCCGTCGCGCAGGTTAACCCTGCCCTGGCGAATAGACTTGACCTCTGAACCCATCAGCTCTAAACCAGCTTCGTAGGTCTCTAAAATTTCGTACTCGTGGCGAGCCTGGCGGTTGTCGCTGACAATTTTGTACCCATCACTTGAATCGGCCACGGCGCATTCTCCTATTCGACCACCAATCGCCATTCGTGCAGCTCGTACTCGACGCAGTTGTTTTGAACCAGCGGGTCAGCGGCGACGATGGCGCGGGCCTCATCGATTGAATTGGCTTTGAATAACAGCATACCACCCCCATATTCGGCCCAGTAGCCGGTCTTGGCTGCGTGGCCCTTGGCTATGAGGTCTTTGACGTAGGCCACATGGTCGGCCACAAACAGGTCAAAGGTGGCTTTGTTGACAACGCCTCTTTCGAGCTTGACGAACCAGGGCATGGGAATGCGATCGCAGAAAAACTATCTGAACACGAGCCTAGGGCACATCGACCCGAAGGTCTTCTTCGCTGCCCAGGTGATTGGTCTTCACCCAGCGCAGCCGCTTGGGCCGCACGGCCAGGCGCATCGCCATGGTAGCAATCACCAGCAGCCAGTGCACCATGTACACATTGCCCCACAGGGTCTGTAGCCCGCAGACCCACACCGACTGCTGTCGATTGCGCCGCAGCCCGCAAAACATACCCACCATAGAGAGCGTCAACACCAGGCTTGACACCGGCAAAAATATCGGCAGTCGGTGGCGCAGCACCGCCATTGTAAAGTCTGGCAGTGCCACCGTGGGCAAGCCGTACTGAATCAGCCAAAATGCAGCCATATCTAAGGTCTTAGCTGGCACCATATGGTTTTGGACAATCAGCCGCCAGTAGTCGAGGTAGCGCTGATAGCCCCCCTCAGCCCAGCGGTTGCGCTGATGCCACAGGGCTAGGGGCTGCTCAACGCCCTCTTCGCCCACGGCGGGGTGGAGCAAAAAGTGAATCTCCCAGCCGCTAAAGTGCAGGCGCAGGGTCAGATCTAGATCGTCGGTAATGGTTTCTTCATTCCAGCCGCCGCAGTGGGTCAGGGCGGTGCGGCGCACAAACTGGCCATTGCCCCGCAGTTCGCCAATGCCGCCTAGCCTAATGCGCTGCTGCTGAAAATAACTGTCGAGGGCCATTTCAGCCTGCTGTCCACGGGTCCAGAGGTTTTTGGCTCGGTTGACGATGGCTTTTTGCATCTGCACCGCCCCCACAGCCTTCTGGTCAAACAGGGGCACAATGTGGCGTAGCGCGTCTCTAGGCACTCGGGCATCGGCATCAAAGACCCCGATAATATCGCCCTGGGTATCGGGCCAAACCTGGTTGAGCGCCCCTGACTTGCCGCCGCCGGCCCCGGCAGGGCGAGGCAACACCCGCAGCTGTGGATACCGGGCAGCTAAATTTTGCAGGCGCTGGGCCGTGCCGTCGGTGCTGTTGTCGTCGACAATCCAGACATCGTAGCGGCTGGCGGGGTAGTCGAGCTGGCACAGAGCCGCCACCAGGGGTTCAATCACCGTTTCTTCGTTTTTGGCGGCCACTAGCAGCGATACGTAGGGCCACGCCAGAGCATCTTGAGCGCCTGCTTGCGCAACTTTTTTCGCTACTACTTCCTTGGGCGCGTCTGCTGGTTTGGCGGTGGAGGGCAGCGGCACTACCGCCGCTGACGGCTTCGCCAGCAGAATTCTCAGACCGTGGGTCGTGAGCATAGCCGTTAGCCCCAGCACCACCCAGCTACCCCAGGACAACAGGTGCAGAATAACCGTCACGCCCCACAGCAAGCTTAGGGTCAGGGCAGCCTTAGAGCGCCGACCGGTATAGCCCGGAAAATCTTCAATCTCTAACTCTTCTAGCGGAGTAGAAAAGCGCTTGGTAGAGAAGCGTTCAGGAAAATCAGCCATGAACTAAGGTAGGGAGCACAACAAACAGAGGCAGTGGCCAGGCGGTCATCATCGGAGAAAATACACCTTACCCCAAGCGTGCCCTGGCCTAGGTCTATCATCCTTGATTTTGCGGGAAATATTTTAGTGATACCCCTAGCCCTATCCTGGGGAATGATAGCTGTGTGTAAAGTATCACCGGCCAATCTGGCAGGGTGAGGATCTAGTATCCTAGGCAGCTAAATCCGATGACCGCCAGAATAATCGTTTGTTGAAACTCGACCTAAGGCCAGACCCATGAGTTTGACGTTTGAGGCAATTCAGCCCGCAGCTAAGCAAGATATCAGCGTTTACATGCCCTACTACCAGGGCAATAAGCGCAATGCGCTGCCCTACGCTATTTCTCTCTACAAGCAGGGTAATTTGGAGGGTGAGCGAGAGATTGAAGGGAGTGAGAGCATTGCCTTTGTAGCCACCTGGAACGTGTCGGTGCTGCCCGCCGATCTGACCCGCTGCCGCATGCAGTTTGATGCCGACAACGATCTCAGCTACGAGATCACCATGGCAACCTTTGAATTTGTTGACTTTTTATTTGATGTGATTGTAGCCCTGCGGCAAAAGCGCCCCGCCGACTTCTCCCAGGGCTTTTACCGCAAGCTGCTGCGCCTAGACGATTAGGGCCTAGACATACACCAAATCCAGCTCGGGAGCTGTGGTTTTCCCACAGATAGAACTCCACTCCTGGACTGGGATGGGGTTTAACTGGGGTTAACCGGGGCCGGGGTTTTGCAGATGCCTGATGCCGACAGACTCTGAGGTGGCAGAATGGGTGTGGTACTGTGCCTACTGATGTAACCTATCACTGGTTTGCGTTGCAGACCCAGAGTTGGGCGTCAGAGATCAGTGCGTTAGCCCACGGAGGACTTGCAGCGTGCCCA
>Ga0105045_10003837_pt1 | contig 12998 bp, 11 predicted proteins | sample MAT02_FD_78089 | JGI IMG/M metagenome (GOLD analysis project Ga0105045, IMG submission 78089) | Freshwater microbial communities from Lake Fryxell liftoff mats and glacier meltwater in Antarctica - MAT-02 (megahit assembly) | ecosystem: Environmental > Aquatic > Freshwater > Ice > Liftoff...
CGCCCTGCAGCTCGTGGGCGATTTGCTCTACGCCACCGACCGCAACAGCGGCCTGCAGATCATCGACGTGCGCAACCCGGCCCTCCCCGCGCTGCTCGGTACGCTCGACACGCCAGGCACGGCCTATGACCTTCAGGTTCTTGGGGCGCGGGCCTATATCGCCGACGGCGGCTCTGGCCTTCAGATCGTCGATGTGAGCAACCCTGCGGCCCCCCTGCTGCTCGGCACCTACAATACCCCCGGTATCGCCCGCGACGTAGCCGTGAGCGGCAACCTGGCGTATGTGGCCGACTACTTCGGCGGCCTACAAATCATCGACGTGAGCAACCCGGCCGCGCCTACCCTGCGCGGCAGCAGCGACGACAGCTCCCTCGCCCAGGGCGTGCTGCTCGACGGCACCCTGGCGTATATCGCCGACGAGTCACGCGGCCCGATCGTGATCGATGTGCGCGACCCATCCGCGCCCACCCTGGTGAGCGGCGGTTCGCCGCTCTGGAGCGCGCGCCGGCTGCAGATCCAGCAGGGCCGCGCCTACATCGCCGGTGAGCTGAACGGGTTTTACATTCTTGATGTGAGCGATCCATCCGCGCCGCGCGAGGTGGGAAGACTGGGAGCCTCTGGCCCAGCTACCGATGTGCAGCTTCAGGGCAACCGGGCCTATATCGCGAACCTGATCGGGATGCGCGTGGCCGATATCAGCGACCCCACCGCGCCGCGGCTCTTGGGCGAGATCACCACAGCCGGCGCCGCGCGCGCCCTGCAGGTGGCGGGCGACCTGATCTACATCGCCGACGACCGTGGCGGCCTGAAGATCTTCCAGAGCGGGCCGGGGCAGCAGACCTTTCTGCCGCTGGTCGCGCGGTAGCTCTGGGCGGTGAACGCACTGCACACCATGGCGCCCGCGCGGGCGCATACTGCTCCTAGCGGGGTGGTATGCTCGCCCCGCGCGCTAAAGATCGAGAGGCCGCGATGCCCAGCCAACTGACCGATAGGCAAATTCAGGACCACGTACGCGATGAGCTCTTGTGGGATCCGGCCGTCACCATCAGCGATATCGGCGTCACGGTTGACGCCGGGGTGGTGACGCTGCGCGGGGTCGTCGCGACCGCTGGCGAGAAGTGGGCCGCCGAGCGCGACACGCTGCGGATAGCCGGGGTGCGCGGCCTGACCAACAGCCTCACGCTGATGCCGGCCAGGGGCCAGCAGTTCACGGACGCCGACCTCGCGCGCCATCTCGCCGATGTGCTGCTCTTCGACTCGGCGGTGCCAAACGACCGCATCGAGGTCACGGTTGAGGATGGCTGGGTGACGCTGCGGGGCAGCGTCGACTGGTACTACCAGCGCAGCGCCGCCGAGGCCGATGCCTGGCGGATTCTGGACGTCAAGGGCGTCGACAACGACATCACCATCGTCCAGCCACACGTGTCTGCGGGCGATATCGAGGCGGGGATTCGCCGGGCCCTTGATCGCACCGCGGCGCTTGATGCGAGCACCATCCGCATCTTTGTCGCAGGGTCGCATGTGACGCTTGCAGGCACGGTGCGCTCCTGGGCCGAGTTCGACGCGGCCAGAGACGTGGCCTGGCGCGCGCAGGGGGTGACGAATGTGGCCAACGACCTCGTGATTGAAGAGTGACGGCACCGCGCCATCATCACGGAGACAGCGATATGCGTATTCAACTGAACACGGATCACAACATCGAGGCCGATGCCGCCCTGGCGCAACAGGTCGACACGATCATACGCGCCGGCTTCGAGCACTTCAGCGCGCAGATCACCCGGGTGGATGTCCACAGCACCCTTGGGCGGCTCCATAGCCGTACGTGACCCCCGACGCAGCCAGCTACCGCTTACCGCTCAGCGCTTCAAAGCCGGAGACGACGTCGAACAGCTCCTCGTCGATGCCACTCTGGCGCATACGGTGGAATGTCCGGTTGAGGTCTTCCCGCAATTCGCCGATGTTTTTGTCGGCGCGTTGCATCGCCGCCAGACGGCTCGCGTTTTCGCTGGCGAGGGACTCGGCGCAGGCCCGGAAGATCGAGACGAAGAGATATTCACGGATGAGCGCCCGCAAGGTTGTGCTGCCGCCGCCCAGGACTTCAGGCAGGCTTCCCGTCGGCCAGGGTCGTGCGGCCAGCGAGCGGCGCCAGGTTTCATCGAGCGGGAGCAGCCGCTGACCGACCGGCGTGTAGCCCCCCTCCGCTGATGAGCGGTTGTAGAACAGGTGCAGCTCGGCGACCTCGCCCTGGCCCGTCCAGGGCGTGGCCGCAGCGCGGAAGAGCCGATCTTTCGTGAGGCCATGCGCGCGCTGTCATTCCGAACGCAGTGAGGAATCTTGTAGAGCTAAGCGTTGAAAGCCCCCTCCACTTCGCTGCGCCCCGGTCGGGGTGACAGAGAAGGCGGCGCTCCGGTCGGGGTGACAAAGATGGCGGCGGGCGGCGGGGTGACAGCGCTATCGGCTATTACCGTCCACCGTCCACCGTCCACCGTCCACCGTCCACCGTCCACCGTCCACCGTCCACCGTCCACCGTCCACCGTCCCCGCCCGCAAAATCCCACCAGCCCCCCGTTTGTTTGGGCGGTGGCGCTTTACGGCGAGCGGGGCGGCGTTCCATGGCCCTTCAGGAGCTGATCACAGCGAGCTTTATCCTGGCTGGTGCCAGCGTATTGCTGCTAGCCAGCCTCGGCACGGCACGGCTGCTGCGGCTGCTTGGGCAGAGTCGCTTCGTACAGCTCTGGCGCGCCCTGCTGCTCTTGCAGATCTGCGTGCTGCTCGGCTACCTCGGCGCCTGCGCCCTAGTGATCGCCCGCGTCGCCACGCTGCCGCCGCTCGTTGGCGTGGCTTTCTGCTGCGGCGCGCTCTTTGTGTTCCTGGTGGTGCGCCTGAGCTACGCCACCATCCACGAGCTCCAGCGGGCCAAAGCGCAGGCCAAGACCGCCAACAGCGCCAAGGCTAGCTTTCTGGCCGACATGAGCCACGAGCTGCGCACGCCGCTCAGCGCGATTATCGGCTACAGCGACCTGCTGCTGGAGGAGCGCGACGCGGAGCGCGACAGCCTGGAGCGCAGCGACCTGCGGCGCATCCGCAGCGCCGGCCAGCGGCTCCTGAGCCTGATCAGCGACATTCTCGACAGCGCCAAGCTCGAGGCGGGTCGCATCGAGCTCGAACCCGCCCCCGTGGCCTTGCCCGCCCTGCTCGACAGCGTGCTCGCCGCCGTGAAGCCCCTGGCCGTCCAGCAGCGCAACCGCCTGGAGCTGCTGCTCCCCCCCGGCCTGCCCGCACTCGTGGCCGACGAGCTCCGCCTGCGCCAGATCCTGCTCACCCTGCTGGGCAACGCCTGCACGTTCACCGACGATGGCGTGGTGAGCCTACACGTTCGCACTGAGGGTGGCCCTGCCCCGCTCCTGATCTTCGAGGTGCGCGATACGGGCATCGGCATGAACCGTGAGCAGCTGGGGCGACTCTTCCAGCCCTTTGTGCAGGTAGACCCGCAGGCGGCCCGGCGCCACGGCGGCAGCGGGCTTGGCCTGTCGATCGCCCGGCAGCTCGCCCGCATGATGGGCGGTGAGCTCAGTGTGGTGAGCGCACCGGGCCGTGGCTCTAGCTTTACGCTGCGCCTGCCCGCCTGCCCCGCCTCGGCTGTAGCGACTCAGCAGGGGACAGGGGACAGGGAACAAGGGACAGGGGGTATGTCGAGCGCGGCGTTCAACCGCTCATGAGCCTGCCACAGCCAGGGCGCTGGTGGTGATTCTGATATTACCCGGACGGTGCGGCGACCCTGCCAGGTGCCCTCGCAGGGCGGACAAGGCCAAGCTGTTCGATCACGCCCGCCTGATCCCAGCTGGTCCAGCTCTCCACGATCTTGCCGCCGGCGCAGCGGCTCACGATGATGCCCGTCAGCCTGCCCTGGGTTGCCCGCGCAGCACTGCGCGCCGTCCAGCGCAGCAGCACGGTATCCTGTTTCGCGGTCAGCTCGTCCACGCTGATCTGGAGATCAGGAAACGCGGTCCGGTACAGGGCCACGCTGAGCTTGATCGCCTCGGGGCCGCTGAGCAGATCTGGGATCAGGCCCGCGTGGTTGACGTAGTCCGCGCTGAAGAGCGCGTCGGCCACGTCGAGCTCGCCCTGGTTCCAGATCTCCTCGACGGCACGGCGCACCAGCGCCGCATGCGGCTCCTCCGCCATAACTCCTCCATAAAGACCCGGCTGGTTACAATAGCAGTGCCAGGACTATTTGCGCCAGTATGATCTTGCTGATCATCGCCATCGGATAGACCGTCGCGTAGCCAATGTTCGGCAGATCATTCCCGGTTTGCTCCGTGGCGAAGCTAAGAATCGCGGGGTTCGTCTGCAATCCGGCCAGCATCCCGATCAGCAAGCTCATGGGGATGCGCAGCCACCGATAGCCGATCCAGAGCGTCGCCAGCGCCGCTGTGCAGGTGATCAGCGCACCCGCCAGAAAGAGCGTGAGCCCACTGCTGCTCAGCAGGGTGCTCGCAAATACGTAGCCCGCGCGCGTCCCGATCGCGGCCAGGAACAGCACCAGTCCCATCTGGCGCAGGGTTAGATTCGCGCTGTAAGGCACTGTCCAGACCAGCGGCCCCGTACGCTCGAGCGTGCCCAGCACCAGCGCAACTAGCAGCGGCCCGCCGGCGATCCCCAGCCGGAAGCTGCTCCCGCCTGGCAAGGGAAACGGGATCTGTCCGAGCAGCAGCCCCAGCACCAGCCCCAGGCTGAAGGTCAGAAGGTCGATCTCGCTCAGCGCGCGGTACGAGTCGCCGAAGAACTCGCTCACTTCGCGCATGCGCTCGCGCAGCGCCACCACCCGCACCCGGTCGCCTGGCTCTAGCACGCTGCTGCCCGTCGCCAGCAGCTCGATATCGCCGCGCCGCACGCGGGTGACCAAAGCCCCAAAGCGCGCCTGGAGCGCCAGATCGCGTAGCCGCCGACCGAAAACGGCAGGGTTCGAGACAAAGACCCGCCGAAAGTCGAAGCTGCCACGGTCGAGCGCCAGCTCATCGGCGACCGGCATGCCCAGGTAGGCGATCACCGGCTGGATGTCCTCGGCCGTCCCGGTCATACTCACCAGATCGCCGATCGCCAGCCGGGTCGTGCCATCGATCAGCGCCGTGGCGCCGCCGTGCTTTCTGCGCACGAAGATCACCCGCCAGGCGTGCGTGTGCATCAGGTCGCTGATCAGCGCCTGCTCGGCTGCGGGCTGAGTGACACAGACGGTGACGCTCACCAGCTGCTCAGCCGACGCGCCGAGATCGCGCAGCTGACGCGCCTCAGCGCGGTAGTCGGGCTTCCAGCGCCAATTCGCCAGAGCGATGGCCAGGATCATCCCGATCACGCCGATCGGGTAGGCGATCGAGTAGCCGACGACCGGCTCGGCCAGCAGCTGCTCGCGGGTTGCTGCGGGTGCGCTGTTTTTGATATATTCCAACACGCCTGCTAGGGCCGGCGTGTTGGTGAGGCTCCCTGCGAACAGGCCAGCCGACTGGGCCGGGCGCAGGCCGAGCGCGAAGTGTAAGCCAATGGTCAGCGCTGCGGCCAGCAGTATGGCCCCCACGATGAACAGGTTGTCGCGCAGCCCCTTGCGCTTCAGCGAGCGGAAGAAGCCTGGCCCGCTGCTCAGCCCGATCGTGTAGACAAAGAGCACCAGGCCAAGCTGGTAGATAATCTCCGGCAGCTTGAGATCGGGGTCGAGCGCACCAAAGGCTAGGCCCACGAACAGAACCGCTGCGATGCCGAGGCTGCTCCCGCCCACACGCAGCAGACCGAGCGGGTAGCCGATCGCCGCGACAAGGAACAGCAAGATCAATGGTTGTTCGCGCAGGAAGTCAATCACAATCACTGCTCGCTCCCAAAATCCAAAAGGCCACTACCCTGCCTGTGGCCCAGCGGCGCGCACCTCGGGCGACACCTGATCCGCATAGGTCTTGAAGTTCTCCGCGAACATCGCGGCAAGCTTGCGCGCCTGTGCGTCGTAGGCCTCCGCGTCCGGCCAGGTCGCACGCGGGTCTAGGATCTCTGCGGGCACATCGGGACACGCGTTGGGGACAGCGATGCCGAAGGTCGGATGGGGCGTCGTCGACATGTCGTTGAGCGCACCGTTCAGCGCGGCGTGTACCATCGCACGCGTGTAGGCGATCTTGATGCGCTTGCCCACCCCGTACGGCCCGCCGCTCCAGCCGGTGTTCACCAGCCAGACGTTGACGTGGTGCCGGGCGATCTTTTCCCCGAGCAGGTTGGCGTACACGGTTGCCGGCAGGGCCATAAACGGCGCCCCAAAGCAGGTGCTGAAGGTGGCCTGTGGCTCCGTCACGCCTTTCTCGGTTCCGGCCACCTTGGCAGTATATCCGGAGAGGAAGTGGTACATGGCCTGGGCGGGCGTCAGGCGGGAGATCGGCGGCAGCACGCCGAAGGCGTCGGCGGTGAGCATAATAATATTCTTTGGGTGGCCGCCCATGCCGTCGGGGGTCGTGTTCGGGATATGGCTGATCGGGTAGGCGGCGCGCGTATTCTCGGTGAGCGAGTCGTCGTCCAGATCCAGGCGGCCGCTGGCGCTGTCGAAGCCGACGTTCTCCAGGATCGTGCCGAAGCGCCGCGTGGTCGCGTAGATCTCCGGCTCGGACTCCGCCGAGAGGTGGATCACCTTCGCGTAGCAGCCGCCCTCGAAGTTGAAGACGCCGCGGTCGCTCCAGCCGTGCTCGTCGTCGCCGATCAGCATGCGCGCAGGGTCGGCCGACAGCGTCGTTTTGCCCGTGCCGGAGAGGCCAAAGAAGACCGCGACATCGCCCTCGGGGCCGATGTTCGCCGAGCAGTGCATGGAGAGGACGGCTTGCTGCGGCAGCAGGTAGTTCAGCAGGGTGAAGATCGACTTCTTGATCTCGCCGGCGTACTGAGTGCCGCCGATCAGCACGAGCTTCTGCCCGAAGTTGAGCGCCACGAAGACCTCGGAGCGCGTGCCGTCCAGCTCGGGGATGGCGTGGAAGTTTGGGGCGTGAAGCACGGTAAACTCTGGGAGATGGCTGGCCAGCTCCTCGGCCAGTGGCCGGATAAACATATCGTGCGCAAACAGGCTGTGCCACGCCGTCTCGGTGATCACGCGGATGGGGATGCGGTACGCCGGATCAGCGCCGGCAAAACAGTCCTGCACGAACAAGTCTCTGCCTTGCAGATAGGCCAGCAGCCGCCGGTGCAGCGCCTCGAAGTTGCCCAACTCCATCGGGCGATTGACGCTGCCCCACCAGATCTTGTCGACGCTGGATTGCTCGCGCACGATGAACTTGTCGTTCGGCGCGCGGCCGGTGTAGTGGCCGGTGCGTACGACGAGTGGCCCCAGATGCGCCAGACGCCCCTCGCGGCGGCGGATGGCCTCCTCGTAAAGCATGGGCGTGGAAAGGTTCCAGTAGACCGTGCCGACGTTCTGGATACCGTCCTGCTCCAGGCTGTGCTGGCTGTGAATCGTGCTTGTCATGCTGTCTCCTCATTGTATCAAAAAGGGGCGAGGGCGTTCGCTTGCTGGTCCCTCCTCTCCCGCTCAGGGAGAGGCGGTTGGGGAGTGAGGGCTGCGTCGGCTAGCGCCGAACTCCTCGATGCTAATCACTGGCCGCAGGGCGCGCCGGAACTCCCGCGTCGCAAATGCGCGCCGCAGCATGTCGTGGCCGAGCTCATTCCCGATCGCCGCCATAACGATCCCCTGATCCAGCGACAGGTAGTACGGCGAGACAACCCCCGTGTCGACGTTGACCGAGTCGTGGAAGCCCCACTGATCGTAGATGGCGAAGTCGCGCTCGAGCTTGGCGAGGTTCGCAAGCACCGCACCGGGCGCCCAGCGCAGCGCCAGAAACGCTGCGTGCGGGGTCACCACGCCGTCCGTGTATGCGGAGGGGGCCGGTTCAGGCTTCGGGTCCCGGCCAGGGCAGCCGGCGAAGCCCTGATCGACCAGCGTCTTGTCGTTGTTGGAAGCGTAGCCCTCGGGGTTCATGCCGATGCCCTCGACCCCATACTCCGTGTAACCGCCCTCTGGGATGTTGGCGGGCGAAAAGCCCCAGTAGCCATACTCGGCCTCCACAAGCCCGTGATGGATCTGCGCCTCGACCGTCAGCGGGTGGTTGAGCCCCCAGCTGCGCGGTCCCCACTTTTCCTCGGGGACAAACAGGGCCGGCATAAGCGCCTCAAACATGCTGCCGCCCCAGCCCGGCACGATGCGCGCCCCGTTGTACGGGTAGGCGCCCTCGAAGACATCCACACCGTAGTAGGTGCGATAGACGCCGAGCGGCTTGGTCTCCTGCCAGCTCCAGTCGCAGCTGTCGGGGAAGGTGCGCCACGCGCCAAAGTACTCGCGGCTGGGGATCTCGCCCGTCGCGATCCCGATGTAGCTCGCGATGCGGCTCTCGCTGACGATGGTGTCGTAGCAGCACGGCGACTCGCCCGTGCTCGGCGCAACGTGAAACGCAATCCGGTTGACCTCTGGCCGATAGTAGAAGCCAAAATGCATGCTGTCAAATAGCGCCTCGGCGCGCGTCGCGTGCTCGGGCACGCTGTTGGCGACCAGATGCAGCCCAGTCGCCAGCCAGCCGTTGTCGACGGATGACAGGATCGGCACGACTGGCTGGCCAGTGGACGGCCAGATCGTCAGCACCTGGCCGTTTCTGTGGTCGTACCAGTTGTAGTATTGCCCGCTCGGCTGGTGGCGCTCCATCGTCTCAAGCGAGTGCAGCGTGCGGTCGAGCCGCGCCACCGCCTCGCCGTGGCTGATCAGATCCAGCTCCTCTGCGACCAGTGTGCTCCACATGTAGGCGCCGATATTCGTGGTCGATGTCTGCACGCTGCGCGTCCCGTCGGCGGCCAGGCTATCGGCGGGCAGCCCCGAGTTCTCATCCGTCATCGCAACAAACGAGGCCCAGGTGTCCTGCGCGTAGCGATACAGCGTTTGGCGCGTATCACGCGAGCCAGCTGTCGCCACCGGGGGCGCAGACGTTGCCAGGACCGCCAGGATGCAGACGAGGGTGAGCGCGCGTACCGCAGCCGACCGCCTGATACTCCAAAGCACATGCTCATTCATGGCTCTAAGTCTCCTTGATACCACTTTGACTTGAGCGCAGCCGGACCGGCCCTCACCCCCAGCCCCTCTCCCTCAAGGGGAGAGGGGAGCTCGGGCGCTGCCACCATTGGACGCCTCCTCTCCCTCAAGGGGAGAGAGGCGACCAGTTCTCTGCCACAATTGGGCGCCTCCTCTCCCGCTCAGGGAGAGGGGGTTGGGGGGTGAGGGGCTAGCGTAGCGCCGTCAGATGCGCTTCCGCCTTCGCGATCAGCTCAGCCTCAGCGGGGAAGAGCTCTGGCACCTCGCTGTAGATCGTCCTGGCGCTCTCCGCGTCGCCCTCCTGCTCGTACAGCTCGCCGAGGCGCAGGTAGATCACGCCCATGTACGGGTTGGCCTTGCCGATGTTGGCCTGAATGAAGCCCTCGGCTTCCTCGATCGTAAGCTTCTGGTCGAGAATCTCAGCGATGCGCGCCTCGGCCTGCGCGGCGTTCGCCGGGCGCGGCCACGCCTGTGGATCGGACCAGATCCTGGCGACCTTCATGTAGCCGCCGTGCGTGACATAGCCGTTCGTCGCCTGGTCGAATGTTTCGTAGCCGGTGAGCGCCTCGATGTACTTCCCCGCGCTGTAGCTGCTGTCGGCGTCGGCCATAAAGCGTGTCGCCAGCTGCGAGGCCCGATACCACGCCAGCGCGTAGGCGCCCACAAACAGCAGGGCTACGATTGCCAGCGCGAGCAACACACGGCCAGCCAGTCGCGCGCCCGCGCCGGTCCCGGTCGTCGGCTTGCGTGCGCCCAGGTCTGGCGTTGGCACAGCCGCCACTGGATTGATTGTCATTGCTGCCTCACTTGAACTTCACATTGGCAAATGCCGCCACAAACTGATCCTGCATAATGAAGTAGAAGATCACGAGCGGCAGCGTGATCATCGTGATCAAGGCCCAGACCTCCTGCACGTTCTCGCCCGGCACGCCGGACTGAAACTGCAGCAGCCCCACCTGGACGGTCCAGAGGTTTGGGTCGGTGAGGTAGAGCAGCGGGCCGAAGAAGTCGTTCCAGCTGCCCATAAAGGTCAGAATGGCCACCGTCGTCAGGGCCGGTTTCATCAGCGGCAGCACAATCCGCCAGAAGATCCCGATGTCGCTCGCGCCGTCGAGCCGTGCGGCTTCGAGCTGCTCGTCGGGGATCGTGTCGAGGAACTGGCGCAGCAAGAAGATGTTGTAGACGCTCACCGCCGCAGGGATAATCAGGGCGAAGAAGTGGTTGACCCAGCCGAGGTTATACATCAGCACGTAGGTCGGGATCAGGAACAGCACGCCGGGGATCATCATCGTCGCCAGCATAAAGCCGAAGATCTGATCGCGCCCAGGGAAGGGGATCTTGGCGATCGCGTAGGCGCCGAGCGCGCTCAGCAGCGTGTTGAGCAGCGTGATCGAGATTGCCAGGATCAGCGAGTTGCGCAGCAGCAGCAGCACATTCAGCCGCGCAAACACGTCGGTGTAGCCAGAGAACGTGATCTGGCTTGGCAGCGCGTTCGGGCTGTGCAGGATCTCGCGCCCCGGCTTGACCGAGTTCATGAGCATGTAGAAAAATGGATAGAACACGACGATGGCGCCGAGGATGAGCAGGATGTACGGGAGCAGCTTGCCTAGCTTCAGCCTGGGGCGCGCCGACATGGGTGGGCTTACGGTTGCCATAGCGGTTCCTTACTCCACATCACGTTGCACGAAACGAAACTGAAGCACGGTGATGAATGCGATGATCGCCGCGAGCAGCAGGCCAAGGGTGGAGGCGTAGCCCATGTTGGATTGATCAAAGGCCTGCGCGTACAAGTAGAGCACTGGCGTAAGCGCCTGGTGCTGGTTCCCGCCGTAGATGTCGAACATGGCGTAGACTTCGCCAAACATCTGGAGGCCGTTGATGAAATCGACCACCAGCAGGAAGAAGATCTGCGGCATAAGCTGCGGGATGGTGATCGAGCGAAACAGCTGCCAGCTATTCGCACCCTCCAGGCTTGCGCTCTCGTACAGCTGCGGGTCGATCGAGTAGAGCCCGGCGAGCAGGATGACGGTGCTGACCCCAAACCACTTCCAGGAGTTGATCACGGCGATGATCGGCATCGGCAGCCAGAACGTGGACTGCCAGAAGATCGGCTCAGCCAGGATGCCGAGGCGAACCAGTACATTCTGGATCGGCCCGGTGGCGCTCGTCAGGTAGCCGCCGAGCGTCATCAGCACAATCACCGAGGTGACGACGGGGATGAAGTAGATCGTGCGGAAGATGCGCCCGCCCCGCGTAATGCCCTTCAGCAGCAGCGCGGTGCCCAGCCCCAGGCCGAGCGTCAGCGTGATGAAGATCGCCTGGTTGTAGAGAATATTGAACGTGCTCTGCCAGAAGAGCGGGTCCTGGATGCCGCGCACCCAGTTGCCGATCCCCACAAAGGCGAGGTCGTCGGGCCGCACGAACGAGTAGTTAAAGAAGGTTAGGTAGAACGAGAGCACAAGCGGGTAGATGCCGAAGACCGCGTAGATCAGGATCCACGGCGCGATGAAGATGTAGCCCCAGCGATAGCGTAGCATCCGCTGCCATAAGCCGGCGCCGCTGGGAGGCGCGCTCGGGGCCGGCGTTGCGAGCCGGACGTCGGCAGTACGTGTAGCCATAGATCACCTCCGCTAGCAGATCGACCGAGCTCTGTGCATACTTCACAGGGGCGCCTACAAGAGGCGCCCTTACGATCCATCGACACTCGCGAAGGCTACTTCTTCAGCGCCGCGCGGGCCTTCTCGGCAGCGAGCGTGGCGGCTGCCTGCGGATCATGCATGCCCTGCACGACCGTCTCCTGGTAGACGCCAAGCACCGCGTTGGCCGCAGCGTCGAAGTTGGCCAGCGCCTGCGGGTAGACCGCCGTCTGGAGCATATCTACGAACGGCTTGCGGGCGGGCTCAGCGAAGTACGGGTCGCTCTGGAGGGTCGTAATGGCCGGCAGGTAGCCCAGCTCCTTAATGAACTGAAGGTTGTGCTCGTCCTCCATCAGGAACTTCATAAACTCCCAGGCCAGTGCCTGGCGCTCGGGCGTGGTCTTCATCAGCATCAGCGGGCGGCCGCCGAGGGTGCTATAGCTGGTCTGGCCCGCCTCGGGCACCGGCACCGGGGCGATGCCAACGTCCTCGCCCATCGTCATCGGCGTGTCTTTGGCATCCTTCAGGTTCGGCTCCCACGAGTAGCCGTACTGGGGCCACATGCCGATCGAGCGGCTAAAAAAGTTCTTCTCCATGGTTGGCGGCGCGTACTGCTGCGCCTGCGTCGTGAAGTCGAAGAAGGCATCCATCTTGCACTCGGGCTTGTCGAACACAATGTCGGTGCCAAGCCGGTTCACCAGCGCGCACTGGTTCTGGTTGCCGTTCAGGTACAGCGGCTGCAGCATGTTCCAGTACCAGCCGCCCCAGGCCAGCGCATCGTTCCAGAAGACAGTCCCATAGACCTTAGAGCCGTCTGCGCGCGGCGGCAGCGCCTGGATCTTTTGCGCCGCGTCCAGGAACTCCGGCCACGTCTGCGGCGGCTTCTCGGGGTCGAGCCCCGCCTCTTTGAACAGCTCCTTGTTATAGATCATCGCCGTGATGTCGACCCCGAGCGGGACATAGAAGTTATGGCCGAGATCCTGATTGACGGTCTTCTCGTCCAGGCGCGCAAACAGCTCTGCGGCGCCGGGCAGATCCTCGAGCGGCACCAGCGCGTTGATCGAGGCGTACTTCGCCGGCATGTAGCCGAACGAGCCGGTGATCAGGTCGGGCTGGTTGCCGGCAGCGATCAGCGCCTCGAACGCGCCGCCCTCCGGCTCGTTGATGATCTCGACGGTGACGCCGGGGTGCGCGGCCTCGAATGTGTCGGCGAGCTTCTGCATCGTAGCCAGCATGGTGCCGGCGACAACTGCAACCTGGATTTTGCCTTC
>Ga0105045_10003839_pt1 | contig 12998 bp, 8 predicted proteins | sample MAT02_FD_78089 | JGI IMG/M metagenome (GOLD analysis project Ga0105045, IMG submission 78089) | Freshwater microbial communities from Lake Fryxell liftoff mats and glacier meltwater in Antarctica - MAT-02 (megahit assembly) | ecosystem: Environmental > Aquatic > Freshwater > Ice > Liftoff...
GCCGGAAGCACCACGCTTTGCTTCCTTCTGAGCCGCTACCCGCCGCTGTAGCTCAGGGGTAGAGCAGCTCATTCGTAATGAGCAGGTCGTCGGTTCAAATCCGACCAGCGGCTCCATTGGAAAATAAAGGAAAAACCCTAAGTATATAGGGGATTCGGCGGGGGAGGGGAGAGTTGCCTAATCCGGTGGTGTCCGTAGAAATCCGCTCAAATCCGGGAAAACTGTGCATTTTTGGCAACTGATTTGGCAACTATTTTAGGTTTCTTAATTGGTTTCTCAGGCTGGCCAGTTGCCGGATCAACAGGAGGTTTCCTGAAAAGCTTCAATCGATGCCCGGTGGGCGCAAATTTTATCGCTGAATTTGGAATGGAAGAATGCTTGGGGGGTAGCTATCTTATCGACTATGAGCAGAGCCACCACCCCCTCATCGACCAGCTGTCCCGAGTTTGCGGTTCGTCGCGAGACGATCAGCCGCTATTTCAACCCGCCGCTGGCGAACAGTACCTTTCACGATCTTGTGAACAAGGGGAAGATCGTGCCGATGAAGGGTATGCGTGGATTCTACCTACTCAATGATTCCTTGAGAAGACTGGGGCTGCGGGAAGTCCAGAAGCTACCTCTCGACCCGGAGCGCCGCAGCTTTGAGGACATCACGCGGTACGCGTTCACCTTGATCGATAGTATCCTTTTTCCTGAGCCCACTTGGGCGAATGAGATTGAAGTGATCGATCTCAGGGACATGGATCATGCTCGCAGTCTTGCCGACCAGCACCGGGATACCGTCAATGGGCTGGAACATCATGCTCTCAAGCTCCAGTATTTCCAGGGGGTGCTCGATGGCGTCGCGACGATGGAAGCGGTGAAGGACTGAAAGGGCGTGGAAGCAATTTGAAAGCGACCGCCCGAGAGCCGTAAGAGGCTCCGGAATCAATAGCCTGAACTCCTCTGTCAAACGCCCAATGTTGGGACAGAGGAGCTTAAGGGGGGCGTTCCATCCCCCGCAGGTATCTGATTGTTGCCATCGTGCCATCCCAGAACCTGCTCGCCATCCAGCGGCTGGCTCGGCATTCCCAGCACACGGTTGGGAAATTCCGTGCTCCGCTCATTTTCCTCTCAATATCCGCCCCATGGCGCTCAAGATATCCGAGCTCCACACAACTTCTGGACGGTCAACGACCCTTGCCAGTGACCAGTGGCATCGGCAGCCGAGGGACGGCAGGACAACTCCCGTTTCCCGTGCTGGGGGAGGATCCGTTCGTGGTGGCGGAGCCGGTCATGCGCCCGGAGGCATCCCGGTAATCGGTGCGGGTGGTGGTGCCGCTGGTCTGGCTGGTGGAGGTTCCGATGGTGCGTCCGGAGGCGTCGCGGATGACAGAGCGCAATGCTCCGCCGTTGCTGCTTTTCTGGTGATCTATGGTCTGCACTACACGCCCCGATGAGTCACGCACTACCTCGCGACAGGTTTCGGCTGTCGAGAGGGCGGTCAGCGTCAACGATATGGCCAAGGCGCGTAAGAGCGGGTTCATGGGGATTGAGACGGGCTCCGATGGGGGGACATTCGATCAAAGGACTGCTCAGTCCGAGGCGAAACTTGCTCACTCCTCTCCCTGCATATGTCCCACCCCCTCTGCCAGGATCCGGCCATAACTACCTCCATTCAATGCTGCTCCGCTGTATGCTCGCCCAAACCCCACCGCATCACTTCGCCCCGGGCAACCGGATCGTCGCCTTCAACACACACGGAAAGCACCTCGAAATGGGACGACCCACGCGACACTAGCCTGATCCATCTCCTCGGTGCCCTGCTCTGTGAGGGCGTCGTTTATCACTTGCAAGAGATCACCCATGCAAGAAGCGGCTTCCCCGGTGTTTTATCACCGGATTGAGAGGCTGCTGGAAAAAACCTTGAGATGCCATGGTGGCATCCCGCTTCCGCCAAGTGGATGCCCTCCGCGACCACGCCCAAAGAAACGGCGGAGGAAACTGCCGCCACCTGCAATACTTCCTCTCGTCCATGAGAATTTTCCGGCAATCAGCCTTGCCCTCGGTCATTGAACTTGTTGGTATTCGTTAGATTTTCGCTAATATCCCAAACTTTGAACGAACTAGTCCCACATCCCTCGGCCTTGATAGAATCCATGCGGAATATGGGATACCGTCCCCACACCGCACTTGCGGATCTTGTGGACAACAGCATCACGGCTGAATCAAAAAACGTGCTGATCGAAGTCGAACCGTCCTGTGGCGGGCGTCAAGGATGGGTGAGGATAGAGGATGACGGGAAGGGAATGACCGCTGAGGAACTCTATCAAGCGATGCGCTGGGGAGGTAATGGCCCGTATGCACAGAGGGATGGAAAAGATCTCGGAAGGTTTGGACTGGGTTTGAAGACCGCATCTTTCTCGATGGGCAAACGGTTGACCGTGGTATCCAAAAAGAATGGAAGTATTTATTCCTTGCGCTGGGATCTCGAAGATATTTGTTCGACCGGAAAATGGCTGCCGATCGAGGGAGTTGACGACGGTGACCTCGAATATCTCACAGACACACTATACAACCCCGCTAACGGGAGCGCGAGCGGAACGGTTGTCCTGATTACCGAAATCGACAAGTTAAAGGTCGATGCACACACTTCATTAGCCGAGGAAAAAAATAGGGCGTCCTTAATCAAGGCAATTATTGGGTATCTTCGCTTGGTCTTCCACCGCTTTATCGAGAAGAAGTCCGTGAAATTGAAATTCGGGGCTGTCCAGTTACAGCCTTGGAATCTTTTCGGGCCAAAAGGAAACTCCGAAGATCCTTCGTGGCTGAAACACCAGGAGAAACTGTCCAATGGCAATGTGGGGATTCGTACATTCGTGCTGCCGCACCACAAAAATCTCACTCCCGCCGAACACGAGATGCTTGCTGGACCTTCGGGATGGAGTGCTCACCAAGGTTTTTTTGTCTATCGTGCAGACCGGTTAATAATTTCGGGAGGCTGGCTCGGCTTTTCAAAGCCGGAGGAGCATTGCAAGCTGGCCCGCATCGCGATCGACCTTACCAACGATGCCGACGAGTCGTGGGGGCTTGATGTCATCAAGTCCAAGATCGCCCCTCCGGCCATCCTGATGGGTGACATGGAGAGGATTGCAAAAGCGGCACGAACGGAGGCCATGAAGCGATATCGGTTTCACGGAGAGGCCGAGGCACCCGAGGTCGGAAGCTTCATGGAAGAAGTCGAGGCCACCGCATTTTGGAAACAGATTCACGGTAAAAAGGATGTCATATTCAGGGTTAACCGAGGCCATCCGCTCATAGAGGCTCTGATCCAAAATCTACCAAATCCGAACTTGGCGGAGGCGTTCATTCATTCGTTCGAAAGGCTACTCCCGGTCGCTGCAATTCTGCAGCAACCGTCAAAAACAACGCACGGCATCCTCACTCAGCCCGACGAGGAAGAATTGTCCCACCTGACCGATGCGATCCGAACGGTTATCGACGTGCTTCAGAGATCTGGCACGCCACCGGAAATCGCGCTGGAAATCGCGCTGTCATGCCAGCCGTTTTCGAAGTTCTCTGAAGCCCTAAAAGACCGAATTATCGCTCAAAGACCCTGATTACCATGCCAACGAAAGAAGACCTCCTAGATCTGATTCTCAAGACCGCTGTAAATGATGGTAAGTTGCTCGACAGAGCGACTCTTGGAAACCGGATCGATTCATTTCTTGCCGGATTTCCTCATCTGGCGGAATCAAGGGCTTGGATACTTTCGAAAGCTCTCGAGGTTTTGGTGACGGCCGTGGACGAGTCTGAGGAACTGGTGGATCCAAATGACTATGTGCCTTGGCTCGCTGATGAGGATCGTAATTCGTGGGCTTCTTGGCCGTGGCTGAAATTGTATTTGCGACACAAGCTCCGCAGGCCTGTGAGTGTGATGGACGAGTTGGACAAGAGTACGGACAGAATACTAGATCTCTTGGGAGATCCCAAGCGTGATAGCCTGTGGGATCGCAGGGGGCTGGTTGTCGGGCATGTTCAGTCGGGTAAGACCCAGCATTACACGGCACTCGTGGCGAAAGCCATCGATGCAGGCTTCAAAGTGGTCATCATTCTTTCTGGCATCCACGAAAATCTGCGGCAGCAGACACAGGAACGGATCGAGGAATGTATCTCGGGAAAGAACAGCCGTGACAGCTTCAATCCATTTGGGGTCCGTAAATTTCACAAAGAGTATCTTTCACAGGACCGTCCTGTTTACCCGATTCCGGACATCACTACCATGACATCGGTAGCCGGCGACTTCGGAGCCGCTGTAAACAAAATTGTAGATGTCCCATTGGGTAGCGTCCCGGTTGTCCTCGTGGTCAAAAAGAATACTCACATTCTTCGCAATCTTCTCAAGAAACTTCGGGGAGCCGACAACAACCTCACTTTTCAAAAAAATCCTGTACTTGTCATCGATGACGAAGCCGACCATTCCTCACCGAACTCCGCTAAGGAGGATGAGGATCCCAAGCGGATCAACGAACTGGTCCGTAAGATTCTTTGGTGTTGCGATAAGGTTGCGTTCGTAGGCTACACTGCGACCCCTTATGCGAACATTTTCATGGATGAAGTATGGGTTGAAAAGACCGAGCGTAGGGACATTGATGAGTATGGATCAGACCTCTTTCCAAGAGCCTTTATCAGAAGTCTAGAAGCGCCCACAAATTATGTGGGACCCGAAGTTGTTTTCGGCCATAACGGCGACGAATCGATTGGCATTTCGCCAGTATCACCCCTGCCAATGCAGATCTCTGTTTGGGATGCTGATAAATGGCTGCCTCCCAAGCACAAGAACGGCTACAGCGTTAGTGCCGATCTCCCGGATTCCCTCAGGAAAGCGCTGAAATGTTTCATCCTTTCGATCGCGGGGCGCATGGTTCTCGGCCATGAATCCTCGCATTCCTCGATGCTGGTTCACGTGACGCGATTCAAGTCCGTGCAAAGGGAGGTCATGAACCAGATCCAGTCACACATGGAGTCAATTCGTGAAAGACTCGTCGGTGGGGTCGATCGCCAAGCCTTGATGGAACAATTCCGTTCACTCTGGTATGAAGAATTTGTGGACAAGTTTCAGTCTTTCGCGACTCACCCGTCACAGATCATCGATCCGCCCATCCTGCCCGATTGGACGGATGTAGAATCGGGAATTTGCCTAGCTTTCAAAAGACTGACGTTTTCCCTAGTGAACAGTGAGACCAAGGAAGGTCTGGATTTTGTTGAAATGGAGAGTGACGGCTTGGTCGTCATCGCTGTTGGTGGTGATCGCCTGAGCCGTGGCCTAACCCTTGAGGGACTCTCGGTCAGCTATTTTCTGCGTGGTGCAAGGGCGTTCGATACGCTCATGCAAATGGGCCGCTGGTTCGGTTACCGATCCGGATACACTCACCTATGTAGGGTGTTCGCTCCTAATACTATCATCAGTAATTTTAAAACAATAGCATTGGCCACGGAGGAACTACGTCGTGAGTTCAGCAGGATGTGCTTTCTCAATAGGACGCCGAGCAATTACGGTCTGCGCGTCAGGGAGCCTCGCGGCGACCTGCTGGTGACGGCGTTGAATAGAATGCGCAGGGGCGAGACCGTAAGGATTCATTTTGCCGAAAGCCTGATATCTTCCTTGGACATCAAAGAGGCCGACCTCGATGACAACTTCATGGCATTCCGGAAACTCATTCAGGGTCTCAATCAATCCGGCGGTGTGGCGCGTGCCGTCGATTCAAAAGGGGAAGAAAAAGTCCAGGGTTCCAGCAGGGTTTGGAAAGAAGTGGATTGGGAAGTCCTCGAGCCGTTTTTCTCGTCTTACAATGCGGGGATCAACGCATGTCTGGATCGGAATACCGCTGCCGGCAGGAGTCTATTACTTAACTACATCGAGTCAGTGAGGACTCGTGGCGACCTTGCCAAATGGACTGTGGTGGTTATCGGATCTAGTAAGGGAAGCAGTGGGGTGTCCGGTATGGATCAAGCGTTCCTTAGTGTTAACCGGAATAGGCTGATGAGCGAACACAATAGCGAAATGCCCCTGCGCTCCGGTCGTGTCAGTTTCAAAGGGGTTGCCTTGGGGGGCGACGAAGGTATCGACCTTGATCTCGATCAGAAAAGGATTGCAGATGAGTTGGTTTCACAGCGCAAGAATCTGAGCCGCGCTGCCGTCTACCGTTCCATGCGCCCCCCGACCCATGGACTGCTGTTAATTTATCCCATCATTCCAACGATCCCGAAAGCGGCGGAAGATCTCAACACAGATGACACGGCATTCCTTTGGGGGCAGCGGGATCCGGTCATAGGGATTGGTGTAAGTCTCCCGGGTTCCCAACATGACAGCGGATGCGACTATCTCTGTACGCGGCAGAAGCTCCGGGAGATCTTCGGAGATCTCTCTGACGACTTGGATCGCGATGAGGAGGAAGATAACGAGCAGTCAGTGGCTGGGTAGATCCTGATCCTTCTAGATACTGAATGCCATGCCAATTACACCGAAGGCTCTCGAAAAAGCTTGGAAAGCAATACATGCCAAGACCGGCCAAGCCAGCGGGAGCCACGTTTTGGAGCAGGCATTGATCCACGGGGAGGTGGGTCTTAGTGCTGTGATACGGGTTAAGGATGGGATGCAGGGAATCCTAATTCGGGTTCCAATGCGGTGGAAATGCCTAGGGTGGCAAGTTCATCGGTTCGCCGGTGTTCATTTCGAGCCCCCCCTACAGGACAATAACGACCGGCTGCTGGCAGTGATGTTAGCGGATACCGATGCCGAAGGCATCTTCGCGAACTTTGCCGCTGACCTAGCAACGGCCATTTCCTCCCCATGTCCGCTCGAAGAGAAGATGATTGGGCTTATGGATCGGATCGGTCTCTGGAGGAGATTTTTTCAGAATCACAATCAAGGCCTTTCCGAGGAGGAGGTAAGGGGTTTGATAGGCGAGCTGGAAATCCTCGGAAGGCTCTTGTTACTGCATGGTGCTGACTTAGCAATGGATTCGTGGAGAGGGCCGCAAGGCGAGCTGCATGATTTTCATTTGCCTGATTTCAGAGTCGAGGTGAAAAGCTGGATAAACGAATCCCTCCCAAGAATTTTCATCTCGAACCCCTCGCAGATCGTAATTGACGGAACATGGCCGATCTGGGTCGCCGCAGTGCAGCTGAGCAAGGATCACGCATTGGGTTCAAATTTGCCCGACCGGGTCAAGGCTCTTGCGGATAATATGAACTCGTCTCAGAGAGTTGTCTTCGACGCCCACCTCTCCGACGCTGGCTACCTCTCCTGCCTATCGGAAATGTACACCCACCGCTATTCGGTTCGCGAGACGGTTTTTTACCTCATAGAGGAGGGATTCCCGTTTATCGATCCAACAAAGGTTCCAAGTGGCATAACGTGCCTGAAATACGCTTTGGAACTGGGCGCTCTCGCCCCTTTCCTCGCCCCTTCCCCCATAAAGAAATAGTCCCCCTACCCATGTCAAATTCAGCCGAACGAATCAGGGAAGCCGCATTGGCGGCCTACGATCCAGAAGATCCACTTCACAGGGAAGAGGCAATTTTCAGGGCCATTGCCGGAATACTCACAGAATCCGCCAACTACATCATGCCGGAGTGGGCGCCCTTCACGGTAAAATCGGGTAGAAAAACGATCACCCTCCATGGCTATGACTATGATGAGGATCAGGATATCCTGAGCGTTATTCTCTTGCTGGACTGTCACCGGAACCTCGAACTCCTCCAGCCATGGGAGCGTCTGTCCTGTGGAGTCGCTGATGTCAGCAAAGCCTTTACCGACATAAGGGATCTTATAGCCATGGCGAAGGAAGACCTGCTCCCTGCCTTGGATCAAAGTGACCCTGCGAACAGGTTCTACCAGTATCTCGGGAAATTCTCGAAGCGGCACGAAGGGCGTCTTTCACTCTGCATATGGACGACGGGCGAGCTTTCCAGGGAAGGCTGGAGGAAATCTGAAATCGGTGACTACTATACTGAGGTTTGGGACGCCTTGAGGCTGGTGACGGCAATGGACTCCGGGCACGATCCATTGGAGATCGATTTTTCAGCATATGGCGGAGTGGATCTTCTGATGGAAGACGACGATTACCTCGACAATGGGGCAAAGAGCGGGGCCGTTCTGATCGGGAAAATAGCGGGCGATTGTCTGGCTGATCTCTATTTCCAGTATCGCACGAGGCTGCTCCAGCAGAATGTACGGGCGTTCCTGAGTTTCAACGGATCAGTGAACAAGGGAATCCTCGAAACAATAAAGACGGAGCCCGATCGTTTCCTAGCCTACAACAACGGTATAGCTACGACCTCCAGCGGGATAAGCCTCGAGAAGAGAGCTCCTGGGGTCTACCGAATGAACGGAGCCAAGGATTTTCAGATCGTAAACGGTGGGCAGACGACGGCCACCCTGATGATCGCCAAGAACGACAAGAGCGCCGGCCTCGGGTCTGTCGAGGTTCTCATGAAACTGACCATTGTGAGTCCGGATGATCTAGACGATCTTGTGCCCAAGATCTCACGTTATGCCAACTCGCAGAACAAGATTCAGGATTCCGATTTCGAGTCCAACAATCCCTGGCTCGTCAAACTGGAAACGATTTCTAGAAAGATAGAAGCGACCAAGGATAAAAAATCCGAGGGGCAGCGACTGCGTTGGTATTTCGAGCGGGTGCGCGGACAATATAATGTGGATCTGGGAAGGTGTGCGAGCCCTTCCCAGAAAAAGTCTTTCAAGGCCGCCAACCCTCCTAGAACGAAGTTTTCCAAAACGGAGCTTTCCGTCGCAGCGCTTGCCTGGGACTTGGAACCGTATGTATCAAGCCTCGGACCCCAAAAATGCTTTGCCAACTTTGCGAAGCGACTCTACTCCGCCAAGCAAATGATGGGAGAGGGAAGCGTCTGCGAACCCTCCGAAGAGGATTTCAGGAGGCTATGCTGCATCATGCTGCTCCGCAGGGAGGCCATGTCTCTCTGTAGGGTGATGGGAATCTCACCTTTGCTTTCAACGTCATCTGTCAGCGCCTATGCCATAGCGTTCATATCCCGCACGATGAAAGGGAGGCTTCCATGGGGGGATATATGGAACCTGCAAGATCTCACCGATCCACTCCTGAAAGCTATGCGCATCTCCATCCGAGGAGTCGAGGCAGTGATCCTGCAGCAAGCACCAAATCATGGTAGGCAACCCTCTGAGTTCGCCAAGAAGGCAGAATGCTGGGGCTTGGTCGCATCGTCGGTAATAGATCTCAGCTTGGATGGAAGCCGCAAGGGGTGGGACAAATTCTCAATCATGGATACGGTGCGCACATCAGAACTGGTGGAGGCCGGCGAGATCTTCTTCACCTTGGATGTCTCCGATTGGCAGGAAATCTGCAATGCCCTTAAACTCATCACGACCAACGCCGCCTATTCCGGATGCGCCGCCACAATGGCCAACTACAGTTCGATTCAGAAGAAGCCATCTGAGAAACAGGCCAGAATACTCGCAAAAGGTCTCCTATTGTTAAGGAGCAGGAATAAGTGCACCGGTTCACTATCGAAGATCGACGAACCCTCGTGGGAGGTGTTGAATCAGATAAAGAAGTGATCCGCCCCGTAATAAGAATGGGGGGTGTCAAAGGGAGATTTTGTTCCTGGATCAGGCAAGCGTTCCTGCTAGCCTTCTTGCGTGAGAGGCACCGACGATAGGATTCCTGTGGTAGATCTGTTCTCCGGCCCCGGAGGGCTCGGGGAAGGATTTTCCCGATATCCTTTTGATGGCGATCCGAAGTTCCGCATCTGCCTCTCCATCGAAATGGAGGAGAATGCCCACCGAACCCTCACCACTCGCGCCTTCTACCGGCAGTTTGAGCCGGATAAGGTTCCCGAGGCATATTACGAGCATATCCGTGGCAAGATCACCCAAGAGGAAATGTTCGAATGGGACGAGGAGTGCAGGCTTGCAGCGCGCGCTGCCAGACAAGAAGCCCATAGGTTAGAGCTGGGGGACAAACCCGGGAAGATGCCCGACTTGCAGAAAAGGATGCGTGTTAGGGAGTTGATCCGGGAGCAGATCGCCGGGCACACGGATTGGGTGCTGATCGGTGGCCCGCCATGTCAGGCTTACTCTCTGGCAGGCAGATCTCGGATGCTTGGAGTGGTCAGGAAGGAGAACGAGCTAGACGCAGAGTTTCAGCGCAGAAAGGATCTGGTGGCTCAGGAATTCGAAAATGATCACCGTCATCTTCTATACCGCGAGTATCTGTCCATCATCGCCGACCACTGGCCTCCGGTATTCGTCATGGAGAATGTGAAGGGGCTACTTTCAGCCAAGCTCGACGGGGAAGCGGTATTTCCGATGATTTTTGATGATTTGACAGATCCTCTTTCTGCCCTCAGACAAACCGGACGAGGCCACAAATACAGCATATGCTCTCTCAGTGTCCCGACACTTGTCCCTGGAGAGGGTCTCGAGGCGACAGACTACCTGATCAAGGCTGAAAATTTCGGGGTGCCCCAAAAGCGGCATAGGCTGATACTGCTTGGCATTAGGGATGATTTTGCGGTGGATAAGGTTCCTGTCTTAGACTCTTCCCCAGGGCCTTGCCTGCTGGAGCTATTCAGCGGATTACCCAACCTTCTCCCCCGAGTCTCAAAACCGGCTGGTGTCGATATAGATGGGGTCGTCGATGAAATTTCCGAAGCGCCTTGGTTGATGGAACTTGGTGTCCGTGGTTCCGACCCCAAAAGCACGGATCTTCGAAGGATACAAGACGAGGTTCGCGAAGCACTAAAGTCCGTATCAGAATCGCGGGCTAACGGCGGCGCTGAGTTTATCGCAAAGTCCAAGATGAAGAATGTCCCGGGGCTGCTCGGAAGGTGGCTGTCCGATTCACGTATAGGTGGGGTTTGCAACCATGCGACGCGCTCCCACATGGCATCCGACCTACATCGGTATATGTTTGCATCCGCTTTCGCCAAGGTGACGGGCTGCTCACCCAAGCTGGAGGATTTTCCGGAATCCCTCCTTCCAAACCATGCAAACGTGAAAGGTGAAGACAAGGATCTTCGGAAATTCGCTGATCGTTTCAGAGTGCAGCTTGGAGAAACATCGGCCACTACGATCACGTGCCATATTTCGCAGGACGGTCACGCAAACATCCACCCGGATCCAAAGCAGATGCGAAGCCTCACGGTTCGCGAGGCGGCGCGTATCCAGACGTTCCCAGACAATTACTTTTTTGAAGGGAGCAGGACAGCTCAATACCGCCAAGTCGGAAACGCAGTTCCACCTTTCCTCGCTCACCAAGTCGCGGGGGTGGTGGCTAAGCTTTTCCAAACCACGGTGTGATTTTCGAATTAAACGGAAATGTATCCAGGTCGAGCCCCTTGAGCAGCGAGCCAAGCCTGAATATCGATGAGTAATGGCAATCGAATCCGCAGGAGAGGAACGGTTTTGATCTCACCAAATGGATTTGAGACTCCAAACATGAAACGGCTGTTGAGAAGAAGATGCCAGATGCCGTCTTTGGTGTGCAATGTCATCGGTTTAATTCTCCGTATAAAGTCACCGGATCTTATCAGCTTCTCATACTTATTGGGAACGATAAGACAGCTGACAAATTTTGCCGGCATAAATTTCTTACTCGCATAATCGCACGCTGGCGTGACCTCGACGACTCCTGAAAGACATTCATTAAGAAGGACTCTAAGTATATCGTCATCAACGGCTTTTTGTTGGGACAACAGGGTGTCAATTCCCGCTTGGTTCAGTCCATTTTTAAGACCCTCCTTTATTTGCGAATTAAGCTTATTCCAATCGTCGTTTTTTGGTGATTTCAGCAATCCATAACCTAACTCAAATTTTTCAATTTTGCACAGAGCGTGTGGGCAGCCATCGGGCTTTTCGGCATCAGCGAGGTAGAGGTTTCCTGGTTGAAATTGGGATGAATTATTTGGAATCTTGCCGGTAAGAATCGCGGCATTGGTTTGCGCAGATTGGATCAGAGTGAGCGGACTACTGGCTTGAACTGCGCTAGAAAGAATTTCGTGATGTGGCTCCACCGTTTCCGTACTGCTGGCTAGTTGGTCAAGAAAGTCCGCATGTATCGGGTTCACCCCTTCGAAAAGGCTACCCACTGCTCCGCCGGGCGTTTTTGCCGCACTGCCACCAGCCGCGATAGCGAGCGAAGATAGAACAGTCATTATAGCTTTCTCACGCGTTTCGCCACTCCGACGAGCGCAAGCTACTTCGTGCAGAAGACTAGTGGTCGAGGTCGCAGCATCGTGAACGGCCTGCTCCCATTCCCAAACTAATCGAGAGCCTGGAAGTGATCCGAAAATTTCTTCGATCTTACCTCGGAGCGCGTCAAGGTCAGCAGTCGCGGACTGCGGGCTAGTTTCACAATAAGTGCGCATGGTGTTCAGAACCTGTTCCTTGAACGGAGACCAGAAGCTAGATTCTGCTCCGTCTGTTTGCGGGCTTACATCGGCCAAGAGCGAGAGATTCTTTTCAGCTGCGGTAAAAATCGATTCGATGTTTGCTACCAAGTGGGTAAAGGTATCACTTGGAGTTGATATGAAATCCTTCTTTGGCAACGCGAGAACGAAAGCAGGTTCCATATCGGCGAAGCGTTCTCTCAACATTTCCTCGAATTCCTCTTTCTCCTCCGGATGTTTTGTCCAGCAGATGATGCCAGTCTCTCCTTTCTTTGCCGGAACAAGTTGCGCAAGGACACCGATCGTGTTCGCGAGGACAGTATGCCCGCCTCCAGAAGCAGAAAGAAGGTGGAGGTCTAGGAACACAAGCCTGACTCCGGCAAGGGGTTCACTGGGAAGCTCATTGTTGTCGCCGTTGAAATAGAGAGCTCCAATCCGGAGATTGGAAAGACCACGAAGAAGTGCCTCAACTTCCGAAAATTCGTCGTCAACAACAACGACCCTTGCAGTTTGTAGTCCGATCATATTTTTGAAGAGAATTGCATTGCGACTATTGCACCATCAAA
>Ga0105045_10003841_pt1 | contig 12991 bp, 8 predicted proteins | sample MAT02_FD_78089 | JGI IMG/M metagenome (GOLD analysis project Ga0105045, IMG submission 78089) | Freshwater microbial communities from Lake Fryxell liftoff mats and glacier meltwater in Antarctica - MAT-02 (megahit assembly) | ecosystem: Environmental > Aquatic > Freshwater > Ice > Liftoff...
AGTCGCACGGGATGTTCGGCAACTGACCCCAATTCATTTTCGACATTGAAACGATCCATTTGCTGATGAAAATCGACCACTATTTTCGCGTTGCCATTTCCGCGATCGCCTGCCTGACGCTCGTCTACCAAAGCCAGGCGCAGGACAACGTGGCCCCCAAGACCACAAGTTCATTGAAAGCGGAATCGCCGCCAATGCGTGGTTTGGACGCAAACCTTTACATGCAAACCTCCGCGGAATACCGAGCGGTTTGTTACCAAACGTTTCAATTGGCGGAACTGCGACTTCGCGAAGCCCTCGCCGCGGCACCCAAGGACGATCGCCGCGCGACCGTGATCATGGACTTGGACGAAACCGTGCTCGACAACGGCGGATTTCAAACCTGGATGCTGCGGACCGGACGGGCGTACGATCAATCCTGGTTCGATCGCTGGGAACAACATGGTGGCGAAGCAGTCGGCCTGATCGCGGGCGCGAAGGAGTTCATCATCGCGGCCGAATCGTTAGGCGTTCGCGTCGTCCATATCAGCAATCGCAACGAGCGCTATCGTGCATTTACCAAAGCGACATTGGAACGACTGGGCATCCCGATCCATGACGAATCCGAACTAAAGCTCAGCACGACGACCAGCGATAAAACCACCCGCCGAGCCGAGGTCGAAGCCGATCAAAAAAATCGCGTGCTGATCCTGGTCGGTGACAACTTGCGCGATTTTGACGAGCGATTCCGCGCCCCGGCGTTGACCGAAAATTCGTCCGACGCCGATCTCGCCCAAGCGATTCGAGCTCGCAAGCAGGTCGTCGATGACAACCGAGAAAAATGGGGCACCCAGTGGATCGTGCTGCCCAATCCCGCTTACGGCGAATGGACCAAACCGCTATCCCGAGGCTTGCGAGATTTCAGCCAACTCAATCACGTTCACGATTCCATCGGACTGGCGTTCTGGAACGTCGAAAATCTCTTTGACACCGTCGACGACCCCGATGTCGAAGGCGACGAAGAGTTTACGCCCGCAGGACCAAACCGATGGACCGCCGAGCGTCAAAACATCAAGCTCGGAAATCTCGCCACGGTCATCTCCCGCATGCACGATGGACGGGGTCCGGACGTTCTCGGCCTCGCGGAAATTGAAAACAGGGACGTTGTCGAAGCGCTCATCCAACGCCTCGAACCTCTAGGCCGCCAATACAAAATCGTCCACAAAGATTCGCCCAGCGGCCGGGGGATCGATTGCGCATTGATTTACGACGCGAACGTCTTTAACCTCGAATCCTCCGAATTTCATTTCGTGCCCGCCGAGGATACCCGTGATATCGTCGAAGCCAAATTGGTCCACAACGGCTTGCCCATTAGCGTCTTCGTGAACCATTGGCCATCGCGTTCTCACGACCCTTCGTTTCGGATGAAGGCGGCCCAGGTGCTCGCCGGTCGCATCGCCCAAATCCTCAAGGACGATCCCGCCGCCGACATCATCGCCATGGGTGACTTCAACGATTATCCCGACGACCCATCGATCACCCAAGGATTAAACGCCACCTGGGACCCCGCGATCATCGACGGCAATCCGCTGTTCAATACTTCCTACGCGGAAACCCCCGACGCCTCCACCGGCACTTACGTCTACAACGATCAATGGGGCATCCTGGACCAAATGATCGTCTCCCCCGGCATGTTGCAGCCCGGCGGCGTCTCCTGGAGCCTCGGGTCCACGATGCCAGTCGTGCTGGCCGATGACCAGATGTTCAAGCCGCGTGGCAAAAATGCGATCCCACGCCCCAGCAGGTCGTACACCAAGTCAACGTTCCACAAAAACGGCTACTCCGATCACATGCCAATCGTCACCACCCTTCTCTGGCCGGCAGAATGAATCCGCACATTTCATTCGCCCGCTTGCGGGAGATCGAAACTCAGACTGCCAAACGTTTTTAAAACGTGATCTCAGATTCAAAATCCATCAATCAAAAAGCATGGGCGTCTGCTCGCGTTCTTTGACGAAGGGGCGATCGATGGTGAGATCGCGGAGGACTTCCCCGGCCATCGCGGGGCCGCTGAGGAAGGCGCCTTCGATTCTTGGGCCATTGCACCAATCGCCACACGCGCCGATGCCCGTTTCGCGGTCCCACAGGCATGATGTATCCAGCACGCGAGCAGGAATCGCGTATCGCCATCGATGCGTGCCGTGGCTGATCAATCGTGATTTCGTTAACCCGGTCGCGGTGCAAAACGCGTCATGCAAGGCCGCTTCGACCGCCGCCGCATCTCGCTCCAAATTCGCTTGCGACCAAGCCGATGACGCGTGCAGAACCCAGCACGAATTTTGACTCGCGGGGCGACCCGGTTTGGTGTCGTTGCGGCTGATCCATGACAGCGGATTGTGATGGACGAAAGCACCATCGTAATCGGGGGGCGTTCCGTCCAGTTCGACCATGGCGGTCCAGCAGGGCATCATCTCAGTCGTGCCGATCCGCTGCGTAATGGGGCTGTGCCGATCGATCAGCTTGGCCGCTTGGACCGGCGGTGCATTGACGATCACCACGTCATACGGGCCATGCGACCTGCCGTCGCTGTCGACCAATGACCAGGCTGGCCGGGTGGCACCGTCCATCGCGTTGATCGAATTGATCGTGCAATTTAATGTCACCTGCAATTCAGTTGCGATACAATTCGCGATCGCATTCATCCCGGGCACGGCGACGTAGCGGTGGGTTTGGGTTTTTTCGGCGATGATGGAGCCGTTTTGCAATTCGACGATCCGGCCGTCCCAGGGTTGGACGAGACCGTCTTGAATCCAGGAATGGACATAGCGAGCGAAGCGATCATCCCGCGCCGTGAAATACTGGGCCCCGTGATCAAAGTGCAATCCACCGGGTGTTCGTCGTGTGGACATCCGTCCGCCGACGCCGCGAGATTTTTCGAACACGTCGACGCGCAATCCATGGTCGGCCAGTGTTCGCGCCGCCATCAAGCCGGCCAGTCCGGTGCCGATGATCGCGATCGTTGGCGAGTCGTTGCAAATGGGTCGGTCGGCGACTCGCAACAGCTTCTTCATATCGATGCGTCGTTCATGCTCCGCGGTGCTTCGTGTTCGGACCGTGCCATAGATCGGTTGCTCGGGCTTGAACGGTCGATCGAATTGACCAAAGCACCAAAGCAATCCTCCGTAGCTGCTCGGATCGCGCCCGTCCAGTGCATAGCGGTGGTTCAGGTCGATCGCGATTTGTAAGGCGCGAGCGGGGCTTTCGGTCCACGCGAGAATCGATTTCCCCCACGTCATCCTCAGGTTGTTGTGCAATTCGCCATGTTTGAGCAAGCTCCGTTGGCACGCATCCCACAATCGTTCGCCCGATTGAGCCCGCGCGAACGATTCCCACGAGAGATCATGCTGGCGAGAATCGTTTCGATGTTGGGCGAGCGTTTTTTGTGCCCAGTCGGGGATGGCGGCGAGTGAATCGATGATGTCGTGGTGATGCGTGCAGAAATTGAAAGCAAGCTCGCGCCAAATGAGCAGCTCGTCAATGAATTTTTCGGCACCGGCCGCGGCGGCTTCTCGGGCGATCCGAAACGGGCTTACCATTCCGTAATGCAGGTAGGCGCTCATTCGGCTGACGCCGCCATGGTCGGCGGCGTCATTGCGTCGGGCGGCGTACGATGGCAATCCGTTGGTCCGGTAATCGGCCCACCGCGCGTAGCCGGCGCGGCTGCCACCGGGTGTATCGATCACTGGGGCGACGGCATGGTCGATTCGACAATCACTGATCAACGTCCGCAGGTCGGCATCCTGCAAATGCAGCGGTGTGAATGGCAACGTGCCTGCGAACGGCCTGCACGTGATGTCCTGTCGAGGATACTGCCGCTCGATGTATGATTTCAGGAACGGTTTAATCGCGTCACGAAATTCAAACGCTCGCGTGTAGGGCTTTTTCAGCAAACCGCTGGGGACGACGCAGGAACAATCGACCGTCGCGATCGCACCGGACGATGTCGATTGCAATCGGTCCAGCCACCCCATGATGGGTGAAAGCGGCATTTCTTCGGTGACGACAATTGCCGCACGACGGGTTAACTCGTGCAGGTGGGCGCCACGAACGTTTTCGCGTTGCAAATGGAACACGTATCGCACACCGCGATCCACCAGTTCTCGCTCCACATCGCGAGCCCCCTGGACCATGAACGTGTGATGCCGATCCGATGCAAATGGATATTCCTCCGAGATCGCGTGATAAACCAGCAGCGGCAATCCCGTTTGGTTGGCGAATTGGATCGCGATATCCAACGCCGGGTTTTCATGTCCGCGAAGCGCATGGTGCATCCAGTAAAGTACAAACTCCCCCGAAACCGGTCCTAAAGGTGCGACGAACCATCTCAGCCTCTCTTTTAGATATTGGGGAAGAATTGCATCCACGCAAATTACTCCGATGGATGGCTGGATTCGACGAAATGGAACGCCAAACCGGCGTGATCGCAGGTATCGTAGCGACGTGTCGAGCCCCGTATCCACGCGGACACCGACGGAGATAATCATCGGCAAGGCAAAATCGTTTCTGACGTTGACCGACCGCGGGCTTTACTGCGAGCCAGGCGGGTTTTACGTGGACCCTTGGCGTCCGGTCGACCGCGCGATCGTCACGCACGCCCACAGCGATCACGCTTGCTACGGATGTCGTCATTATCTGGGCGCCGAGACCAGTCGCGAATTGTTTCGCTTACGATTACCACCCGACGCCAAATACCAGTTCGTTCGTTACGGCGAGACGATCTCTGTCGGTGGCGTTGCCGTTTCCCTGCATCCCGCCGGCCATATCCTCGGCTCCGCGATGGTTCGAATGGAGTATCGCGGCTACGTCGCGCTGGTGACGGGCGATTACAAATTGGGAAACGATTTGACGTGCCAACCGTTTGCCCCGGTGCGCTGCGACCTGATGGTCACCGAGTCCACGTTCGGGTTGCCACTGTACCGGTGGACAGACCAACAATTGACGTTCGACGCGATCAACCGCTGGTGGCAGGAAACGAAAGACGAGGGCCGCGTCAGTATTCTTTACGGATATGCGGTGGGAAAATCACAGCGTTTGTTGTCAGGATTGGATCCGTCGATCGGCACGATTTATACGCACGGAGCGGTCGAAAAAGGCACCCAAGCGTATCGCGATACTGGCGTTTTGATGCCACCGACGGTCCCTGTCGCCGAAACCCAGCGGGGCACGTCGTACGCCGGTTCGATGGTGGTCGCCGTTCCGAGTGCTCATGGCACGCCATGGATGCGACGTTTTGGCGACGCGTCGACGGCGATGGCGAGCGGTTGGATGACGATTCGCGGGGCCCGTCGACGCCGTGCGGTCGATCGCGGCTTCGTGTTGAGCGATCATGCGGACTGGTCAGGGTTGCTGTCCGCCATCGCAGCGTGTGGTGCCGAGCAGGTCTGGGTGACTCACGGATATACCGCCGTCCTGTCCAGGCATCTGCAATCTCTCGGCCTCGATGCCGCCGCATTAACGACCCGTTATGGCAACGAGGACGAGATCGACGCCGTTGCGGACGCGTCAGGAGCGGTCACGGTAGGGATTAAAGAGCAGATAGTTTAGATGCCGATACAGATCGCTTGATTGCAGCAGATCGTTGTGTTTTCCTTCGCCGGCTAATTTATCGCCGTTGAGTAACAACACTCGATCCACCAAACGCAACGTGTTGATGCGACGTGGCATGATCAGAACGAGGGATCGATCGGCTACTAATTTCCGCAGCGCGGCGAAGCAGTGGTCCGTCGCCAATTCCTCCGGTGCTGGCTCGGGCTCATCGACCACAATGATCGAGGGCTTGTGCAGCATCGCGCGGGCGATCCCGATCGAATATTTGGATTCTGCCGTCAAGCGGTTGTCATTGGCACTGAGAACCGTTTGCAGTCCGTCGCTCAACCGGGTCAGCGAATCGTAGATGCCTAATTGCTGGGTCACCCGCATCACGTCATGCGAATCGACGTTGGTATGCCCCGCGGTGATATTTTCGAAGACCGTTCCCTCGGAGATGGGGCCATCCGAACCGACCCATAAGACGTTTTTGACAAGCGCTCGGGGGTGAATGTCTTGAAGCGAAATGCCATCGACCGCGATTCGTCCATGTCCGGGACGGCCGATGCCAAGGATCAATTCGGCGAGCGAATGGGTCGATACGTTGCTGGTCCCCATCAAGGCGACGAGCGTTCCGGGACGCAATTGCAAGCTGACGTTGCTGAGCACCGCGGAGCCGCCAAGGTCGCCCAGCGAGACGTCAAAAAATTCGACCTTGTCGCGCAAGCCCGCCATCCCGACGCGCTGCTCGCTCGGCGGTGCGTCATCACCCGTTTGCATGTACTGATAAACGCCATGGGCCGCCTCGTCCGCCGCGACCGACGCAGTCATCGCTTCGATCAATCGGGTTGCGCCCGCCACCGCGCCGGCGAGCGAAAGACCGAGCACCATTGCTGCCGGGAGGCTGAGTCCCGAAGTGCTGTTAAGCAAGTTGACGCCAAGCCCGAGAACCAAAAGCGAAACGGCGACCGAGGATGCGAGTGTCATGATGGGCCACAGCCGACCACGAAAATACTGCTGCTGCTGCAGCCGGCCAAACATTTGTTCCAGCTCGTGATTGAACGATTGATCCGACGGTCCGCCGATCTGTGCGCGAGCGAGCAGCGGCGCTTGGCTGACCAGGTTCACCAAGCGGCGTCGCGATCGCGGCGTTTCCCAAACGTTCGATTCCGAATCGATGCTCCGGCGCAGGGCGCGATACAGTTGCCACAACAACAATCCGCTGATTACGGCCAATGAAGCGAGCGGGATGTTGACCAGCAGCGCGACCGTGAGGCAGCCGATCATCATCAGCAGGCTGCGCGGCATCGATCGCCACCACGCCGACAATCCCTTGGCAAGCTGTGGCATTCGTTGTTCCAACAGGACTTGGGCCCGGGATCGCTGGGCGATTGCGCCTTCGATCTCGGCACGTCGCATGGATTGGTCAAAAATGTCGCGGTGCAATTTCATGGTTACCGCCCGGGCCCGCGTGTCCGCGCCCCGGCGATGCAACCAGATCGTCAACGCGAATAACGACGCCATCGACAACAACACACCGACAAGCACGGTCAATTGGACCAGCGGCGGAAGATCCACGAGCGAATCCGGAATCGGAATCGCCAGATACTTGCCCAGCCGAACCGGTGTTTCTCGCAAGCCTTCGCGGTCAAGTAACATCGCGATGACGCCAAAGATGACGATCATGCATGGGACCAAAAGCCCTGCGGCTACCGCGGCGATATACCAAAGGATCGAACCGCGTCCCTCGGTTTCCCCTCGGGCGGATCGAAAAGTTGACAATTGACGAGTGCGGGGCGGGCTTGGCAATGCATGGCTCCTGGATAGGTCGGCGAGCAAATGTCCGGTCCGACGTCAATCGACCATCGTAATTCACGCACCGACGGGACGTCGTATTTTCTCCTTAACACTCGCCGTGGGTTGCTATTCGATGATGGGACAAACGTCGAACCACTCACGTTTTTGTTTTCGCATCCAATCGCTGCTTTTCTCCGGCCCCCATAAACCGGATGGGTATGAAAGCAGTGGCGGGGCCGCGGGGCTTCGCCATGCCGCGAGAATGGGATCGATAATGCCCCAGGACAATTCGACTTCGTCGCTGCGTGCGAACAAGCTCGCGTCGCCGTTGAGCGCGTCGAGCAGCAAACGTTGGTATCCATCTGGGGCGGCGCCCGCATCGCCTTTGTTGAACCGGAAATCGAGCGTCGACGTGCGAGTTTTCATATCGGTATCGGGCACTTTGGATTGGATGTGCATTTGGATACCCTCGGCGGGTTGAATTTGAATCACCAACCGGTTGGATTCAAATTGGCGCATCTTGGACCCAAACACAAGGTGTGGCGGTTGTTTGAACTGGATCACGATTTGGGACGATCGGCACGACATCGCCTTGCCGCTGCGCAAATAAAACGGCGAATTACGCCATCGCCAGTTATCGATATAGAGCTTTAAGATCGCGAAGGTTTCGGTTTGGCTTTTTGCCGGAACCCCTTCTTCGTTCAGGTAACCTTCGTATTGTCCACGGACGGTTTGCGACGCGAAATCACCGCCGGTCATGGGCCGGATGCTATGCAAAACTTTGACTTTTTCATCGCGAACGAGCGAAGAATCGAATCGCGGAGGCGGTTCCATCGCGGTGATCATCAATAACTGAAAGATATGATTCTGAAACATATCTCTTAAGATTCCCGACGTATCGTAGTACCCCGCGCGGCTGCCGATGACGACTTCTTCGGCTACGGTAATTTGCACATGGTCGACGTAGTTTCGATTCCAAAGCGGCTCAAAAATGCTATTGGCAAATCGCATGGCAAACAGATTTTGAACCGTTTCTTTGCCAAGATAATGATCGATACGATAGATTTGTTCTTCACGAAATACCTTATGAACGCGAACGTTTAATTCGGTGGCCGATGCGAGGTCCGTACCAAATGGCTTTTCGATGATGACACGACGCTCACCATGCGAATCATCCGCAAGCCCCGCGGCACCCAGTTGCTCCACCGCAGTCGCGTACAATTGCGGCATCGTGGAGAGATAGTAGACGCGAGTTACCGTCCCTTCGGGTTCGATCGTTTTTAGGAATTCGCGGAGACCGTGGAAGTCGGCGGTCTTTTGGATATCACCGCTGTGATAAAAGACTTTTGCCCCAAACGAATCCCAGGTCGCATCATCAAACAAGGCGCCCGCAAATTGCTTCGTACTTTTCTTGAGCGATTCCCGCCAATCATCATGAGAAAATTCGCTGCGTGACACCCCAACAATGTTCGTGTCCGGCGGCAACCGTTTTTTCTTAAGAAGACTATAAAAGGCGGGTATTAATTTACGGCTGGTCAGGTCCCCGGAGGCACCAAAAATTACGATCGTATGAGCCATCAGTCGATCAGCCTTCGCATCAGTGGAGAGGAACTTCAGGGGGTAGCATTTAGGGCTAACAATCTATCGAACCGGGCGCCAGGTATCTATGGGATATGTTCCAGCGCCGGACGGGTGGTGAACCGAATCTCGCCGCCAACGATGGTATAGATGACGCGTCCCTTGACGACGTCACCCTCATGCGGCGTGCTGGTGCATTGGCTGAAAAAGCCAGCGGACCGAATCGTCCAAGTTTCGTTGGGATCGATCACGACGACGTCGGCCGGCGAACCAAGTGCCAGATTGCCTTCCTGCAATCCAGCGATTCGGGCGGGGGTCGTCGATAGTCGCATGATCGCATCGGACCATGACATCATGCCGCAATGGACCAATCGTGTCGCAACGACCGCCAACGTGGTTTCCAATGTCGACGCACCGAACGGGGCTTGGTCAAAGTCATCCATTTTCTTTTCGCGAGCACGCGGCATGTGGCCGCTTTGGACCGCGTCGATCGTCCCATCGGCAACCGCGGCTAAGACCGCATCGATATGCCGGGAACTTCGCAATGGCGGATGGACTTTGAATCGCGAATCAAAACTTCGCAGCATCTCGTCACTGTGCCACAGGTTATGGGGACACACCGACGCGGTGACTTTGATCCCTCGTTGTTTGACCCGCCGCAGCAAATCGACACTGCCCATCGTGCTGATCGGACCGACGTGCAATCGACCCTCGGTGGCTTCGACCAAGCGGACGTCACGCGCCACGGCCAAATCCTCCGCCTCGGTCGGCAAGCCTTTGAGACCAAGAACGAGCGCGACCTGACCGTCGTGAGCAACACCCTGTTCCACCAAGTCTGGATCGACGGGGCGATCAAAGATCGGCAGGTTAAACATTCGGCAGTAATCCAGCGCTCGTTTTAATAGCGCGCTATTGTGGATCGGACGAGGCGAATCGCTGAACCCGATCGCGCCGGCCTGGGCTAACAACCCCAGCTCGGCCATCTGTTCACCATTGCGACCGCTGCTGCAACACGCGATCACATGGGTTCGTGGCCCACCGCATGACGCCGCGATCCGCCGGACCAATTCGACACCAGCGGGCGTATCGATCGGTGGGTCGGTGTTCGCCGAACAGAGGATCGATGTGTATCCCCCGGCGACGGCCGCCAAGCCTCCCGATTCGATCGTCTCGTCTTCCTCGCGGCCCGGTTCCCGGAGCTCGGTGCCGAGATCGATCAAGCCGGGGCAGACGAGGCAATCGGTGGCATCGATCCGCAGATAATAACTTGGCAAATCACCGTCACATGGGTCCATCGCGTGGACCTTGCCGCGATACAGCAACAATCTCGCCACCCGGTCGGTGCCGTTGGAAGGGTCGATGATTCGGCCATGTTCGATCAACAGCGATTGGGGCTCGCTCATCGCAATTCCTCATTTGCACCGGCCAACAACCACAACGACGCCATCCGCACCGCAATCCCATTGGTCACTTGCTCGAGAATCACCGAATGGGGTCCATCGGCGACTTCGGGCGTGATTTCGACGCCGCGATTGATCGGTCCTGGTGCCATGATCAAGATGTTGGCAGGACAGCGTCTCATCCGTTTTCCGTTCATGGCGTAACGCGCCGCATATTCATGGACGCTGGGAAATGGTCTGGCTTTTTGTCGTTCGAACTGGATGCGCAGCAAATTGAGGACATCGCATCGAGGCAAAATTTCGTCCAGGTCGTGAGCAACCTCAAACCCCAGTTCCTGCCACCGGGGGCTTACCAGCGTCGCGGGGCCGCACACGATCACGTGGGCACCAAGCTTGCGCAATCCCCACATGTTGCTCCGTGCGGTACGGCTGTGCGCGATGTCGCCAACGAGCGCCACGGTCAGGCCGTCCAGTACTCCGCGGTGTTCGCGAATCGTCAATATGTCCAGTAGGCCCTGAGTCGGATGTTCGTGAGCACCGTCGCCCGCGTTCAAGACGCTGCAATGCAATTCGCGGGCGAGCAGGTGCGGCGTACCGGGGGTTTGATGGCGAGTGACGACCCAGTCGACGCCCATCGCTTGGATGGTTTTGGCGGTATCAACAAATGTCTCACCTTTGGAAACGCTGCTGCCACTGCTCGAAAATTCGACCGTGTCGGCTCCCAAACGCTTCGCCGCGAGCGAAAAACTGTTTCGCGTGCGGGTGCTGTTTTCGAAAAACAGGTTGGCCAGCGTCTTGCCCGCAAGCAACGAAATTTTTCGGCGGCAGCCCTCCGTCATTCGCTTGAGCGACTCGGCGGTATCGAGCAAAACGTTGATCTCGTCCGCCGATAGACTTTCCAAATCGAGCAAGTGTTTCCGGGTCCACGTTTTTGGAAACTCCACAAATCCGCCTTCTCAATCGAGTCGGTTCAGGACACCGGTTGTGCTGGGCGACGATCCAGTAAACCGTCGCAGGGTGCCGCTTGGTCGTATCGTAGGCAATCGGATGCCGTAGCGCAAGGCGACCAAACTCAACGTTGACAAGATCCGGACCGGGACCATGATTACGCCGCACGCCGTACCAGCGGAACGACGTCACGCATCGCCGCCATGGCGGCCAGGTGCTGCAGCGTTCGCGCGGTCGCGCCCCGGTGTGACGCGACCATCGCCGCCGCGTGGATCCCCAGTCGATCGGTGGCCGGTGGATCGAGCAGACATTGCCGCACAAAATCCGTCAATTCGCCGGGCGTTTGAAGCTGGACGGCACCATCGGCCGCGAGCAAACGCCGCGTGATGTCCTCAAAGTTTTGCGTGTTGGGACCAAAGCATACCGCCGCACCATAGCCCGCTGGTTCGAGCATGTTCTGGCCGCCGCGGCTGACAAAGCTGCCGCCGACGAAGGCGATTTGTGCCGTTCCCCACCAATGCCTGAGGTCCCCGATCGTGTCGAGCAGGATGATCGTATCCGCGTCCCAGTCCGCAGCCGCGGGCGACATTTCGCTGCGGCGACGACAGCGAAATCCCATCGAGACGATCAGCTTGGCGACGTCGTCAAACCGTGGGGCGTGACGCGGGGTCATCGCCAATCGCAAATCGGGATGCGAATCGCTTAACTGTTGGTAGGTTTGAATCGCAATCCGTTCCTCGCCGTCATGGGTGCTTCCGGCAAGGAAGACCTGGTGCCACGGATGATGCCCAAGCCAATCCAATCTCGATACGACGTCGAGCGTGTCGCGCGATGAGGGTGCGTTGTCAAATTTCAAGCATCCCGTCACCGTGACGGCCGACTGGGTCGCGCCGCAGGCGATGAAGCGATCCGCATAGTCGTGGTCTTGGCAACCGATCCAGTCGATGCGGGCAAACGTGGGCGACACGATTCGCCAAAACCGCCGGTAATTGGCCGCGCTCTTTTTACTCAAACGAGCGTTCACGATCGCAACCTGACACCCATAATCCCGCGCAATGCGGATCAGGTTGGGCCACAATTCCAATTCCGCCAAAACCAACAATTGCGGTTGGAGCGTCCGCACCGTCTTGCGAACGGCCCAGGTAAAGTCGAGCGGACAGAAAAAGACATCGACACCGGTTCCCGCAAATTTGCTGGTCGCCAAATCATAACCCGTATCGGTCGAGCAACTGACGACGACCCGCCAGTGCGGATGGTCGGCTCGGAAGCTGGCAACCAGCCCGGGGATCAGGTTGACTTCACCGACGCTGACGGCATGGAACCACGCGGTCGATTGGTTCGACGACTCGATATCGCCATGTCGCAGCCCGAAAAGTTTTTGGGAAACGCCACGACGATACCGCCCCTGGAAGAACGCTCGATAAGCGATCCAGGGAGAGGCTGCGAGCAGGCCAAACAGATAGAGAATATTAAAAAACATAGGTCGAAAGGCCCATCCCTGGGTTGATTGATTCGGTCATCTCGCCCGCGCGATCCTGGTCAGCGCCAGTCATGAGCGTCCGCTTTCTTTAACCGTCCGCCATCGTCTTGAGGTGACAGTTTTTATATTTCTTGCCGCTGCCGCAGGGACACGGGTCGTTGCGGCCGACTTTAGGTCCGGCATGGCGAATCGGTTCCGGGCGAGCGTTATCGTCGCGATTGGC